>WNGB01013560.1_pt1 | contig 11263 bp, 8 predicted proteins | sample 5400681 | NCBI WGS metagenome assembly WNGB01 (sample SAMN13153367, study PRJNA577476) | soil metagenome | isolation source: 115 cm soil or saprolite under grassland replicate 2 | place: USA:California | collected 2016-06-15 | reverse complement strand
TAGGGCCACCGAGCAACGGGTGCCGGCGGCGCGGCGGACGGTGGGCGTTTCATTCCCAGGCCAGGCGCCTGTCAAGCTCGTGACCGCCGTGATGCGGCGGGATACACTCCGCACGACTCGGATACGAAGTCTCGATGTACGAGCTCTCGGTGGGACAGGAGATGGAGCCATGAGGATCAAGTTCCGGGTGCTGACGCTGCTCGCGCTGGTTTCCCTGGTTGCGGCCGCGTGTGGCAGCAAGCCGAGCAACCAGGGCACGACGTCCGGGGGGACGACCGCCAGCAAGTTCCTCGCATGTCAGGTGCGTGCAGGTGAAGTTCCTCGAGTCAACCACCTCGAACGACTACACGCCCAACCTGCAGACGTTCGTGCAACAGAAATGCGGCCTGATCGTGACGGTCGGCTTCCTGCTCGGCGACGCCACCAAGGCGAGCGCCAAGTCGAACCCGAGCCAGAAGTACGCGATCGTCGACTTCGCCTACAAGCCGAGCGAGGTGCCCAACAACAACGTGCTCGGGCTCACGTTCTCCACCGACCAGGCCGCGTTCCTGGCCGGCTATGTGGCCGCGGGCATGAGCAAGACCCACAAGCTGGGTACGTTCGGTGGGCTCAAGATCCCGACCGTGACCATCTTCATGGACGGCTTCTGGGCCGGGATGAAGTACTACAACCAGAAGAACAACGCGAACGTCCAGCTCGTCGGCTGGGACGCGAAGAAGCAGAACGGCCTGTTCACCGGTGACTTCACCAACCAGGACAACGGCAAGCGCGTCACCGAGACGCTGCTGAGCCAGGGCGCCGACATCATCCTGCCGGTCGCCGGCCCGGTCGGTCTGGGCGCCGCCGCCGCGGTCAAGGCCGCCGGTGGCGACAAGCACATGGTCTGGGTGGACACCGACGGCTGCGAGAGCGCGCAGCAGTACTGCAGCCTGTTCCTGACCAGCATCGAGAAGCACATGGACGTCGCGGTCCAGACGGCCATCAAGAGCGCCGTCGACAACCAGTTCAAGGGCGGCACCTACGTCGGCACCCTGCAGAACGACGGCGTCGGCATCGCCCCGTACCACGACTTCGACAGCCAGGTGCCCCAGAAGCTCAAGGACGACGTCAACGCCATCAAGCAGGGCATCGTCTCGGGCTCGATCTCGGTGAAGCCGCAGGACTACAAGTAGCGCACAGGGCCGCGGGGGGCCGGATCGGCTCGACCCCCCGCGCGGGCCCCCTTGAGGAGGCAGTTTGAAGCTCGAGCTCAAGGGGATCACCAAGCGGTTCCCCGGCGTGGTCGCCAACGACGGCATCGACCTGACCGTCGGGGACGGTGAGATCCACGCGCTGCTGGGTGAGAACGGCGCCGGCAAGACAACTCTGATGAACGTCCTCTACGGGCTGTACCACGCCGACGAGGGCGAGATCCTCATCGACGACCAGCCGGTCCGCTTGAACAGCCCAGCCGACGCGATCGCCGCCGGCATCGGCATGGTCCACCAGCACTTCATGCTGGTTCCCGTGTTCACCGTGGCCGAGAACGCCGTCCTCGGGATCGAGCCCACCCGGCGTGCCGGGATGCTCGACCGCGCCACGGCCAGGCGCGAGGTGCGGGAGCTCTCGCAGCGCTTCGGCCTGGTGGTCGACCCCGACGCGATGGTCGAGGACCTGCCGGTCGGGGTCCAGCAGCGGGTCGAGATCATCAAGGCGCTGCTGCGCGACGCGCGGCTGCTGATCCTGGACGAGCCGACCGCCGTGCTGACCCCGCAGGAGACCGAGGACCTGTTCTCGATCATGCGGTCGCTCCAGAAGTCGGGCCACTCGGTGCTGTTCATCACCCACAAGCTGAAGGAGGTCCTGCCGATCGCCGACCGCATCACCGTGCTCCGCAACGGCAGGGTGGTCGGCTCGACCGTGCCCGACGAGACCAGCGAGCAGGAGCTGGCATCGATGATGGTGGGGCGCTCCGTGCTGCTGCAGGTCGCCAAGGACGAGGCCACACCTGGCGAGCTGGTCCTGCAGGTCGACGGCCTCACCGTCCTCGACGACCGTGGCCACCTGGCCGTCGACGACGTGTCGCTGCAGGTCCGCGCCGGCGAGATCGTGGCGATCGCCGGCGTGCAGGGCAACGGCCAGACCGAGCTGGTGGAGGCGCTGACCGGTCTGGCCCCATCGCTGGCCGGCTCCATCACCCTGGCCGGCCGGCAACCGCACCATGCCACCCCACGCTCGGTGCTGCGCTCCGGCGTCGCCCACGTGCCCGAGGACCGCATCAAGGACGGCCTGATCGCCAGCTTCTCGGTGGCCGAGAACCTGGTGCTGAACACCTACGACACCGCGCCGTTCGCCCGCGGGCCGGTGATGGACACCGGCGCCGTGCACGCGTCGGCCGTCGAGCGCGCCAGGGAGTTCGACATCCGCACGCCCTCGGTCGACGTCCAGGTCAGCAACCTGTCCGGCGGCAACCAGCAGAAGGTGATCATCGCCAGGGAGCTGTCGCGGCCGATCCGGCTGCTGATCGCCTCGCAGCCGACCCGCGGCCTGGACGTCGGCTCGATCGAGTACGTCCACCGTCGCATCGTGGAGGCACGAGACCAGGGCGACGCCGTGCTGATCGTCTCCTCGGAGCTGGACGAGGTGATGGCGCTGGCCGACCGCATCCTGGTCATGTTCCGCGGCCACATCGTCGGCGAGCGGCCGGGCGGCGCCGACCGTGACGAGATCGGCCTGCTGATGGCCGGCGCCCAGGGGGAGGTGGCCTCGAGTTGACCGAGCCGGCCGTCAAGGCGCCAGAGGTCTCCGAGCCGCCCCGGCCACCCGGCCGCTCCTTCGCCTCCCGCTTCCTCGAGGAGCTGACCAGCCCGAGCCCGGTGCTGGTGACGCTGCTGGCGATCTTCACGGCCCTGGTGGTGGGCGCCGTGCTGATCGTGTTCTCCGACGAGAGCGTGCTGTCGACCTGGGGCTACTTCTTCGCCGCCCCCGGCGACGCGCTGGCCGCCTCCTGGGACGCCATCACGGCGGCGTACGGGGCGCTGCTCTCCGGCGCGGTCGGCAGCAGCAGCGCGCTGTCCGAGACGATCGTGGCGGCCACGCCGCTGATGCTCGCGGGCCTCGGGATCGCCCTCGGGTTCCGGGCGGGGCTGTTCAACATCGGCGCCGAGGGGCAGGTGATCGCCGGCGGGCTGATGGCCGGGTACGTGGGCTTCGCGATCCATGGCCTGCCGGTGTTCGTGCACCTGCCGCTGGCGCTGCTGGCCGGGTTCGCGGGCGGGGCGGCGTGGGGCTTCATCCCCGGCATCATCAAGGCGACCACCGGGGCGCACGAGGTCATCACCACCATCATGCTGAACTACGTGGCCCTCAACCTGTCCTTGTACCTGCTCGCCAGCTCGACCTTCCGGCGGCCCGGCCGGATCGACCCGATCTCCAAGGTCGTGGCCGTGCCGTCCCGCCTGCCCCACCTGGCCGGCCAGGGGCTGCGGCTGCACGCCGGCATCATCGTGGCGCTGCTGGCCGCGGTGGCCGTCGCCTGGCTGCTCGGCCGCAGCACCTGGGGGTTCGAGCTCCGCGCCGCCGGCGCCAACCCGGCGGCGGCGAGCACCGCCGGCATCGACATCCGCCGGGCCACCGTGCTGGCCATGGTCCTGGCCGGCGCGCTGGCCGGGCTCGCCGGCGCCGGGCAGGTGCTCGGCGTCCAGTTCAGCCTGGCGCCAAACTTCTCCGGCGGGCTCGGCTTCGACGCCATCACGGTCGCCCTGCTCGGCAGGGCCAGCCCGCTGGGCGTGGTGCTGGCGGCGCTGCTGTTCGGCGCGCTGCGCGCCGGCGGCCTGAACATGCAGGCGGCGACCTCGACGCCGATCGACATCGTCACCGTGATCCAGTCGCTGATCGTGATCTTCGTGGCCGCTCCGGCACTGGTCCGCGCGATCTACCGCATCAAGGGCGCCCGCGGCGCCGACACCGGGGCGCCCGTATCCAAGGGATGGGGAGGCTGACCATGGCCGTCGGTGCGACCGCCGTGCTCGGGCGTGGCCGGGCAGCCTCGGACTTGCGCCGCCGGGTCACCGGCGTGCTCTACCTGGTGCTGGCGGCGGTGATGGCGTGGCCGTTCGGGGTCGGGGTGCCGTCCGGAGCGGACGCGACCTTCGTGCTCCACCAGGCCCCGGCGATCAGCATCCCGGACGCGGTCATCCCGGTGCGGCCGTTCGCGCTGGTGCTGGCGGCCATCTGCGCCTACCTCGGCGCCTACCAGATCGTGCGGGGCTTCGGACGCCGCGCCGGGCTGGTGCTGGGCGTGGTGCTGGCGCTGTTCATGCTGGCGTTCCTGACCTGGGCGGCCAAGGACAACTCCATGAACCTGGTCGGCCTGCTGGGCAGCACGCTGCTGCGGTCGGTGCCGCTGACGCTGGGTGCCCTGTCCGGCGTGCTCTGCGAGCGAGCCGGGGTCATCAACGTGGCCATCGAGGGGCAGTTTCTGATGGCGGCGTTCGCCGGCGCCCTGGTCGCCAGCGCCACCCACGGGCTGTGGTACGGCCTGGTCGCCGGGGTGCTGATCGGCGGCCTGATGGGCTCGCTGCTGGCGGTGCTGGCGATCCGCTACCGGGTCGACCAGATCGTGGTCGGCGTGGTGCTGAACCTGTTCGCGCTCGGGCTGACCGGGTTCCTGACCGACCGGGTGCTGGTCCCGCACCAGACGACGCTGAACAGCCCCAACGTGTTCTCGTCGATCCAGATCCCCCTCCTGTCCAAGATCCCGGTGGTCGGGCCGGTGCTGTTCAACCAGAACCCGTTCGTCTACCTGATGTACGTGCTGCTGGTGGTCCTCCACGTGGCGCTGTTCCACACCCGCTGGGGATTGCGGGTCCGCGCGGTCGGGGAGCACCCGCGCGCGGCCGACACGGTCGGCATCCAGGTGCTCGCGGTGCGCTACCGCAACGTCATCCTCGGCGGCATGATGGCCGGCCTCGGCGGCGCCTACTTCACGCTCGGGTCGGTGGGGTCGTTCGCCAAGAACATGACCTCCGGCCGCGGGTTCATCGCGCTGGCCGCGATGATCTTCGGCCACTGGAGCCCGCTGGGCGCGTTCGCGGCCGCGCTGCTGTTCGGCTTCGCCGACGCGCTGCAGAGCATCCTGGCCGTGCTGAACGTGCCGATCCCATCGCAGTTCCTGCTGATGGCGCCCTACATCGCCACCATCCTGGCGGTCGCCGGCCTGGTCGGCCGCGCCCGCCCACCCGCCGCCGACGGCCAGCCGTACGTGAAGCAGTAGGGGCTGGCGCCCGGGCGCGGCCCGGGAATTTGGCGAAGGTGCTCGCCTCGAGCTGGAGCTGTTGATAGCCTCCCGACCGGATCGCTCCAATCGAGGAGCTTGGGAGGTCTCGAGCTTGGAAGAGACTACCAGTGCCATACGTCTCATCGGCGCCGAGGCGGAGCGCCCCGGCCCGCGCCTGCCGACCGTGCTGGAATTGCGCGACAGCGGCTGCGCCCGCGGTCCCGACCGCGCGCTGGAACGGGTGGACCTCCGGGTGGCAGAAGGCGACATGCACCTGCTGGTCGGCGAGCGCGGCGCCGGCAAGAGCACCGTCCTGGAGCTGTTCGCGGGGCTGGCATGGCCCGACCGCGGCCAGCTCCTGGTCCGCAACTGGCCGACCTGGATCCAGGGACCTGGCGACGCGCTGGAGCTGGCCATCGGGCACGTCGCCGAGGAGCCGGCGCTGGTGCCCGGCTTCACCGTGGCCGAGAGCGTGGTGCTCGGCGCCGAGCCCGGGTCCTGCGGGCGCCTGGCACGCCGCCGCGCCGCCGCGGAGGTCAGCGAGCTGGCCGGCCGGCTCGGCGTCACGGTCGAGCCGCGCGCTCGCATGCGGGACCTGGGCAGCGGCGAGCGGCGCCTGGTCGAGGTGCTCGCGCAGGCCTGGCGCGGGGTCGAGGTGCTGCTGCTCGACGAGCCCACCACCGGGCTCTCCTCCGGCGAGACCGCCAGGATGCTCGCCGTGCTCGACAGCCTGCGCTCGATCGGCAAGTGCCTGCTGATCGCCAGCCGCTCGCCGGGAGAGCTGCTGGACCTGGCCGACGAGGTCACCGTGCTGCGGCAGGGCGCATCGGTGGCGACCATGGCCGCCGGCGGGGCCGGCCGCCGCCGGATCGCCGAGATGGTCTCCGACGCCCGCCAGCCGTTGCAGGTCGAGCGGCTGGCGGCGCGCGTCGGCGAGGCCGTGCTCCAGGTCAAGGGCCTGTGGGTCGCCGAGGGGCGCAAGGAGCCGGTGGCCGGCGTGGACCTGGACGTCCATGGCGGCGAGATCCACGGCCTGATCGACACCACCGGCCACGGCGCGCTGGCGCTGGCCGAGGCGCTGGTCGGCCTTCGCCAGCACGACGGCGGCCGCGTCTACCTCGGCAACGACGACCTGACGCGGCTGGGCGTCCCGGCCCGGCGCGCGCTCGGCCTCGGCTACCTGCCACCTCCGGACGAGCCCGGCGGGCTGGTCGGCTCGCTGCGCCTGTGGGAGAACACCGCGCTCGGCCCCCGCCGCCGCGGTGGCCCGCGCCCCCCAGGGCCGGCCCCCCGCCGGGCACTCGCCGCGATCGCCGCCGAGCAGGCGGCCAGGATGGGGGTGGACGCGCATCCGAGCACGCTCGCCTCCCAGCTCACCCGCGGGGAGCGGCAGCTCATGGCGCTCGCCCGCGAGCTGGACGGGCCGCCGGGCATGCTGGTGGCCGCCTGTCCAACCAGGGGCCTCGGCCGCCGGCAGGCCGAGCTGGTGTGGGCGCGGCTGCGGGAGGCACGCGACGCCGGCGCCGCCGTGCTGCTGGCCACGGCCGACACCGAGGAGCTGCTGGCGACCGCGAACCGCGTCACGGTCATGGCCGGCGGCCGGGTCGCCGGCGAGCTGGACGGCCGCTGGCTCAGCGAGTCCGAGCTGGCCCGCGCCATGGCGCTGTCGCCATCGGGGTTCCTGCCGAGCCGCCTGTCCGCCCAGCCGCCGCCCGGGGCGCCGCCGGAACCACCCAGGCTGCCCGGCCCGGTCCCGGGGTGGGTCCGGTGACCGCCGTGGGCGTGGCCGCCCGGCTCGCCGGGCTGGCGGCCGCCGGGCTCGCGGTCGCGCTGGCGTGGACCGGCCTGGTCGCCTTCGGCGGCGGCTCGGTGCCCGGCTCGGCCGGCGCGCTCGCCGGCACCGCCCTGCTGCGGCCGGAGTCGCTGGCCGTCGCGGCCACCGGGGCGGCGCCACTGTTGCTGGCCGGGCTCGCGGTCGCCATCGGCCTGCGCGCCGGCGTGATCAACTTGGGCGTCCAGGGCCAGGCGCTGGCCGGCGCGCTGGCGGCCGTGCTGGTGCAGGACCGGCTGCGGGCGCCCGCGGGCCTGCTGCTGGCGGTCACCGTGCTGGCCGCCATGGCCGCGGGCCTGGCGTGGGCGTTGCTGCCGGCGCTGCTGCGCGCCTGGCGCGGCGTGCCGGAGGCGCTCACCACCGTGCTCGGCAGTTTCGTGGCGGTGGCGCTGATCGCCGCGGTGCCGCTCGTCTGGCAGCCGCCGCCCGCCCGGCCGCGCGCCGGCATCGGCAACCTGGCGGTGCCGCTGCGCGAGATCGCTCCCGGCGCGGCCTGGCCGTCGCTGCTCACCTGGACGGTGCCGGTGGCGCTACTCGGCGCCATCGCCATGGTGCTGGCGCTCCGCGCCAGCAGGGTCGGGCCGCGGCTGCGGGCGATGCTGGACCAGCCGCGCGCGGCCCTGCTGGCCGGCGTCCGGCCGCGCCTGGTGGCCACCACCGCGCTGCTGCTGTCGGGTGCGGTGGCCGGGCTGGTCGGCCTCCAGGACGTGCTCGCCCATGGCGCTCCGGTCGCCGGCGGCCTCGGCGCGGTCGGCACCTCGGCCGCCGCCCCGCTGGCCGGCCCGGCCGCCCCGGCCCCGGTGGCGGTCGTGCACCTGCCCGACTACGGCCTGCTCGCGGTGGCCGTGGTGCTGGCGGGGCGGGCGTCGGGGCTCGGCATGGTGCTGGCGGCCTTCGCGCTGGAGCTGCTGGACCGCGCGGGCGCGATCGCCGGCCCGGTCGCGGGCTTGTCGCCCAACCGGGTGATCGCCCTCCAGGTCGTGCTGGTGGTCGCCGCGGTGCTGGCCGCCCGCGTGGTCCGTGGCGTCACCGTCTCGTACCAGGCCCGCGCCACCAGGCGTCCGGCCAGAAAGAGGGTCGAGGAGCCCGCCGGCCGGAAGGCCACCGCGCCGGAGCAGCCGGTCCAGGAGCCCGCCGAGGAGCCGCTCTTGGAGCCAACCATCGACGACGCCACGGAGGGTGCGCATGCCTAGCGGGCTCGAATGGGTCGCCACTCCGGCGTTCAGCGGCGCGGTGATCCAGGCCGCCGTTCCGCTTTACCTGCTGGTGCTGGGCGCGCTGGTGTGCGAACGGGCCGGCCTGGTCAACCTCGGGCTCGAGGGCACGATGCTGGCGGGCGCCTGCGTCGGCGCGGCCATGGCGCCGCGCCTCGGGCCCGGCCCGGGCATCGCCTTCGGGGTGCTGGCGGGGGTCTGGCTGGCGCTGCTGCACGCGCTGGCGACCATCCAGTTCGGCGTCGACCAGGTCGTCTCCGGCCTGGCGCTGAACGTGCTCGCCTTCGGCGCCGCCCGGCCGCTGGCCACCAGCGCCTTCGGGGCGACGGGGATCTCGCCCAGGCTGGAGCACCTGCCGGCGATCGCGGTCCCCTGGCTCGGCGCGCTGTCGCCGCTGGTCCCGCTGGCGCTGCTGATCGGGCTCGCCGTCCTGGCGGCGCTGCGCTTCGGCGTCGCCGGGCTGCGTCTGGACGCGGCCGCGGCGGCGCCGCGGATCGCCGAGGGCGCCGGGCTGGACACCGACCGGCTCCGCTACGCCTCGCTCGCCATCTGCGGCGCCCTGGCGGGGCTGGCCGGCGCCGGGCTGTCGGTCGAGCTCGCCGGCCACTACCAGGCGGGCATCACGCAGGGCCGGGGGTTCCTGGCGCTGGCCGTGTGCGTGCTGGTCGGCCGCTCGACGCTCGCCGGGCTGGTGGCCGCAACGCTGCTCGGCGCGCTCCAGGCGGTGCCCCCGTTCCTGCTGGTCGGGTCGGGGGCCGTCCTGCTGCAAGCGGCGCCCTGGCTGGTCGTGCTGGTCGCGCTGGCGCTGCTCGGGCGGCGCCCGCGCCGGGCGGGGACCGTCCCCGACCACTGGAGGGCGGGCGTCACCCTGTAGGTCGCGCCCGGCCGGCGGCCCGGTGCGCCTGCTACGCTGCGCGCGTGATGACCGGCGCGCAGCGCACCCGCACCAAGCTCGTGGCCACCCTCGGGCCGGCCTCCAGCGACGCGGCGGTGATCGGCGCGATGGTCGACGCCGGGCTGGACGTCGCCCGCCTGAACTTCTCACACGGCGAGCCGGCCGAGCATCGTGAGCGCCTGTCGATCGCCAGGCGCGCCGCCACCGAGCGCGGCGCCAGCCTGGCCGTGCTCGCCGACCTCCAGGGGCCCAAGATCCGCGTGGGCGTGCTGGCCGGCGACGGCTACCCGCTGCCCGCCGGCGCTTCCTGCGAGCTGATCGCCGGCGCCAGCAGCGCGCCGCCTCCGGCCATCCCGGTGACCTACGGGCAGCTCGCCGACGATCTCCGCCCCGGCGACCGCGTGCTGCTCGACGACGGCGCCATCGAGTTGGAGGTGCGCTCGGTCTCCGGCCGGCGGGTCGCCTGCGTGGTGCGCCGAGGCGGCACCGTGCGCTCACGCAAGGGCGTCAACCTTCCCGGCGTGCGCGTCTCGGCTCCCTCGCTGACCGCCAAGGACCGCAAGGACCTCGTCACCGCGATCGGGGCCGGCGTCGACTACCTGGCGCTGTCGTTCGTGCGCAGGGCCGGCGACGTCACCGGCGCCAAGCGCGCCATCGCCGAGCTCGGCGCTGACGTCCCGCTGGTGGCCAAGCTGGAGCGGCCGGAGGCGATCGAGCACCTGGACGGCATCCTGGACGCGGCCGATGCGGTCATGGTCGCCCGCGGCGACCTCGGGGTGGAGCTGGCGGTCGAGAAGGTCCCGCCGCTCCAGAAGGAGATCATCGCGCGCGCCAACGCCTGTGGGGTCCCGGTGATCACCGCCACGCAGATGCTCGAATCGATGGTGTCGAGCCAGCGTCCGACCAGGGCCGAGGCCAGCGACGTCGCCAACGCGGTGTTCGACGGCACCGACGCGGTGATGCTGTCGCAGGAGACCGCCATCGGCGCGTACCCGGTGGAGGCGGTGGCCACCATGCGCCGGATCGCCGAGGAGGCCGAGTCGACGCCGAGCCTGCTGCACCCGCCCCCGCCTCCCTCCGGCGGCCCGCTCGACGTGGCCTCCACGACCTGCAAGGCGGCCGTGCAGGCGGCGGCCGACCTGGGTGCCCGCGCGATCGTCGCCTTCACCGAGACGGGCGCCACCGCCCGCTATGTCTCCCGCTTCCGTCCCCGCGTGCCGATCGTCGGGCTCACCCCGCACGAGGCCACCCGCCGCCGCATGGCCATGTACTGGGGCGTGCGCGCGCTGCCGCCGGTCGACCCGCACCTGGAGATGGGCGAGATGGTCCAGCAGGCGGACCAGCGGCTGCGCGCCGCCGGGGTGGCCAGCGAAGGCGACCTGATCGTCCTGGTTGCCGGGACCCCCGGCCTGCGCGCCGCCACCAACCGGATGATCGTCCACCGCCTCGGCAGCGCCGATGTGACACAAACATCGGGCTGATACGACCTCTTCATGACCTTCACACCGCTCGGCCTCAAGATTTCTAGTGACAAGGGGCAAGTGGGTACGTAAGACTGCCAGATCGACGATGCGTCGATGACGGCCATCCAAGCGGGAGAGGGGAGCCGGCATGCGCGCAGAGATTGGCGAGGCGTACGAGGCCTCCACCACGCCGACCCGCGCGCTGGAGCAGGCCAAGGGCCAGCGGCTCAGCCTGCGACGCGCGATCGACGAATTCCGCGACGTGCTCGACGCGCCCGGTGCCGCCACCACCGAGCGCCTGGCGCCGGTTCTCGACCACCTGAAGGTGGTCTTCGGTGTCCACGTCGAGGTCACCGAGACGACCGGGGGCCTGTACGAGGAGATCCTCGAGATCGCCCCACGGCTGGCCAACAAGATCGCCCGCTTCAAGCGGGAGCACGTCAGCATCAGCAAGGCGATCAGGTCCTCGCTCGACGACCTGCCCGACGACGGCCTGCCGTCGCCGGACCTCCGCGGGCGGCTCGATCTCCTGCACGAGTTGCTCGCCCGCCACCGGCGGCGTGGCGCCGACCTCGTCTACGAGGCCTACCACGTGGATATCGG
>WNGB01012963.1_pt1 | contig 11263 bp, 6 predicted proteins | sample 5400681 | NCBI WGS metagenome assembly WNGB01 (sample SAMN13153367, study PRJNA577476) | soil metagenome | isolation source: 115 cm soil or saprolite under grassland replicate 2 | place: USA:California | collected 2016-06-15 | reverse complement strand
AGCTCACGAGCGCTGCTTGCGCGGTGACGGTTTCGGTGACGGTTTCGGGACCGACTTTTCGCCTCTCGGCCGCTCCACTGGCGGAGACTCCGCTCCTGTTTTAGCCTCAGTTGCACTGTCTGAGGTAGGCGCGCCCGGCGCGCTCAGGCTACGGGTCGCAGGTTCGAGTCCTGCCTCGGGAGCTGCGTCAGTCCTTCAGGACCTCCCGCACCAGGTCCACAATCTCCCGCGTATTGAACGGCTTCTGCAGGCTTTTGACGGCGCCGAGGAGCTCGGCATCACGTCGCAGATCCAGCATCCCCGATGAATCGCCACCCGACATCACGATGACCTTCACCGCCGGAAACCGCTTCCGAATCTGACGCAGGGTCACGATGCCATCCTGCCCGGGCATGAAGATGTCGGTGATGACGACGTCGGCGGGCGAACGCTCCAGAAGCTGCTCACCGATCTCGCCGTCGCTCGCTTCGAGGACCTCATGCCCTTCCTTTTCCAGCGCGCGACGCACGATGCGACGGATCGGTTCCTGATCGTCGATCACGATGATGCGCGCCATGCCTCGGAATTTTTCGGCTGGTGTTACGTCCTGCCAGTCAGTAAGCCCCTACACGCGCGCTCACGCGCGTTTCGCTCCGTCGAGCACTTGCCGTACGCGCGCCAACAGATCGGCGCTCGTCCACGGTTTCGGCAGGAACGCCAGCGTCGGATCGAGGGGTTCTTCACCCCGCCCGGCCGCGTAGCCGCTCGTAAAGAGGAAGGGCGTTTGCCGCCCTTCCCGGCGGTCGATCTGATACAGTCCGCGGCCGCCGAGCCGGCTCATCACGAGGTCCGTGAAGACGAGATCGATCGGTACCGGGTGGTGGCGCAGCAGGTGCAGCGCCTCGATGCCGTCACCCGCCGACAGCACGGTGTAGCCGGCGTGCTCGAGCGTGTAGGCCGTGGCGCGCCGCAGCTGCGCCTGATCCTCGACCACCAGCACGGTCTCCTGCCCGCTGTCCGTCGCGAGGGCCATTTGCTCGTGCGATCCGGACGCGCGACGTCGCGTCGCCTCCTCGGCGACCGGGAAGTAGATGCGCAGCCGGGTGCCGGCGCCTGGCGCGCTGTCGATCTGGACGAAGCCGCCGTGCTGTTTCACGAGGCCGTAGACGGTCGCCAGGCCGAGGCCGGTCCCCTTGCCGACCGGCTTCGTCGTAAAGAACGGCTCGAAGGCGCGTTGCCGCGTGGCTTCGTCCATTCCCGCGCCCGTGTCGTCCACCGCCAGGCACACGTACTCCGACGCGGCTCCGGGGCCGAGCACGTCCCGTTGGGCATCGCTGATCCAGGAACAGCTCGTTTCCAGCCGCAGCACGCCGCCATCCGGCATCGCATCCCGCGCGTTGTTCACGAGATTCAGCAGGATCTGCTCGACGGCATGGCCGTCGGCCGCGACCTCCGGGAGATCTTCGTCGGCGAAGACGAGCAGCTCGATGTCCGCCGGCAGCACGCGCCGCAGCACGGCGGCCAGATCGTTGAGCAGATGCCCGAGGTGTACCGGCTCGAGCGTCAGGGTCGAGCGGCGGGCAAATCCCAGCAGCTGATTCACCATCAGGCGGCCGCTGACCGCCGCGGAAATGATGTCGCGCAGGCTCGCTTCGTCCGGCCCGCGGGACAAGAGCTCCGCGTTGGCGAGGATGATCGTCAGCAAATTGTTGAAGTCGTGCGCGATGCCACCGGTGAGCTGGCCGATCGCTTCCATCTTCTGGGCCTGCCGGAGCTGTTCTTCCAGGCCGCGTCGCTCACTGACGTCTTCGGCGAACACTTCGTGACACTCGACGCGGCCATCCTCATACCGGACCGAGCGGCCGTACAGACGCACCGTGATCGCCTCGCCATCCCTGCGATGCCACACCGCTTGCGTCTCGACGGCACCCGCCGCGTCGTTCATCTGTGCGAGGTAGCGGGCGCGCGCGGCTGGCTCCTTGAACACGTCGCGGTCGAGATTCCGGCCCAGTAGCTCGGCGTCCGTCTCGTATCCCAACATCTCCACGAGTGCCGGATTCACCGACAGAAAGTTGCCGTCCGGGGTCGCCCGGAGGATCCCGAACGGCGCCTGCTGGACCAGCATCCGGCTGGCGGCGTCGGCGCGTCGCAACGCTTCTTCCGCACGCCGCCGTTCCGTGATATCCGTCGCCACCCCCACGACACCGGAGATGGAACCGTCCCGCTCCCGCACGGGTGAGTACTGCGCCTCGAACTCGAAGCCGAACAGCTCGACCCGCGCCGTCACCGACTCCCCGGCCAGCGCCCGGCGGACGTCGGCGACCGCCTGCGGCACATCGCCGAGCAGCTCGAAGAACGATTTGCCCAGCAACATCCCCGGCCGCACACCGAGCGAGTGCAGCCCTTTTCCCTCGGCGAGCGTGAACACACCCTTGGGGTCGAGCGAAAACAGAATGACCGGTGAGCCGGCAACGACGGTGCGGAGGCGCTGCTTGCTGGTGTGGAGCACCTCCTCCTGCCGGATGCGCTCGGTGACATCACGCGAGTTGACGATCACGCTGTAGGCGTTCGGCTGATCCAGTCGCGCCTGGCCGATCGACTCCAGCACGCTCCACGTGCCATCGGCGTGCTTGAATCGGAACGTCGCCGTCTGTGGCGAGCCGGGCTGCTGAATCGCGTCCGCCAGCGCTTCCATGACGGGCGCGAGATCGTCGGGATGCATGAACTCGAACGCGTTGCGGCCCAACAACTCGCTGGCGGCGTAACCGAGCAGCCGCTGCACCGACGGAGAGACGTACCGGAGGATCCCGTCATCGCCCAGAATGGTGACGATGTCCGAGGCGTTTTCCGTCAGGGATCGAAAGTGCTCTTCACTTTTGCGGAGCGCCTCTTCCACCCGCGCGCGCTCGAGCGCCGTCGCGAGCACGTGGGCGAGCGCCTGCACGAACAGTACGTCGGGGCCGCTGAACTCCCGCGGCCGCGCGCTGTAGGCGCCGAGGACGCCCCAGGGACGCTCGCGGCCTTGCACGACAACACAGACGCCGCTGACGATGCTGTGCGCTTCGAGATGCGGCGGTGCGCTGAATCGGATTTCGGTGAAGAGATCTTCGACGACGACGGGCCCGGCGGCGTTGAGCGCGTAACCGGCGAGGGCCCCGGGCTCGGCCGTGACCAGCGTCTTCCCGACACAACCCTCCTGCCACCCTTCGCCGGCGCGGACCAGCAGGCTCCGATGCTCGGGCTTCAGCTCGAGGATCTCGCTGAACTCGACGTCCAGACCGCGGGCGACGAGCTTGGCGGCGGTGCCGAACAGGTCGGCCTTCGCCACTCCGGCGAGCGCCTGCTGGCCGAGGTGCGCGACCGCTTCCTGTTGGCGCGCTGCAGCGCGCAGCTGCTGTTCGGCGCGGTTCGATTCCTCGACGCCTAGCCAGCGAAACTGCTTCGGTCGCAACCCTAGCTCCGTGCCGGGGAAGGGGTTCGAAAGCTAGATGCGAGACGGGCTCAGGCCCGTGAGGCTGGTCACTGGGGCCCCGACTCGTAGATTCGGCCCATGCCGCGACGCCGGTCCAAGGCCAAACCGAGGGCGAAGAAACCCCGTAGGGTAGCCGATTCCCTGACCGTGTCGGTGCTGCAAGCGACCCTGGAGTCCACCGCCGACGGGATCCTCGTCGTCGACCTCGCCGGGAAGATCGTGTCCCACAATCGCCACTTCGAGGAAATGTGGCGCCTGCCGCCGGCCCTGATCGCGGCGAACAACGACGCCGCGGGGCGCCGGCGTCTGATCGAACAAGTCCGCGACCAGCTGGTCAATCCGGAGCTGTTCGTGGACGGCATTCAGGACCGATATGCCGAGCCCGAATCCGACAGCTTCGACGTCCTCACGTTCAAGGATGGTCGCGTCCTGGAGCGCTACTCGATTCCGCTCCGCCTCGACGGCCGCTCGGTGGGCCGCGTGTGGAGCTTCCGCGACGTCACGGCGCGGCGTCGGGCCGAATGCATCCAGGAAGCGGTATACCGCATCTCGCACACGGCGCATACCGCCGAGAACCTGCAGGAGCTGTTGCGCGCGATTCACGAGATCGTCGGCGAGCTGATGCCCGCCAAGAACTTCTATGTGTCGCTGTACGATGCCGCGCAGGACCGGCTCGAGTTCCCGTATTTCGTCGACGAGATTGACGTGACGTGCGACGTGAAGCCGCGCAAACTCCGCAAGGGTCTCACCGAGTACGTGCTGCGCACCGGGCAGCCGCTGCTCGCGACCCCCGAGGTGTACGAACGGCTCGTTGCCGCCGGAGAAGCGGAGCTGATCGGCGCGCCGTCGATCGACTGGCTCGGCGTGCCCCTCAAGGTGAAAGATCGCACCATCGGCGTGGTCGTGACCCAAACGTATTCGCACGGCGTGCGCTACGGCGAGAGCGAGCGCGACATCCTGACCTTCGTGTCATCGCAGATGGCGATGGCGATCGAGCGGAAGCGCGGCGACGACGCGTGGCGCGAGCAGAGCGAGCTGCTGCAGCGCATCGTGGACAACATTCCCGTGATGCTCGTGTTCCTGGACGAACAGGGACGTATCCAATGGGGCAACCGCGAATGGACCCGCACGCTCGGCTATGACATCGGCGAGGCGCGCGAGCGCGACATCTTTGTGGAGCTCTATCCCGATCCCCGCGAGCGGCAGCGTATGCACGATTCGATCGGCGCACCCGTAGGTCAGTGGACAGATTTCCGCACGCGCAGCAGAAATGGCGCCATCCTCGACACGATCTGGGCGAACGCGCCGCTGACCGGCGGTGGCTGGCTGGCGATCGGGATGGATGTCTCCGACCGCAAGCGGGCTGAGGAGCGCTACCGCTCGTTCATTGCGCAAAGCTCCGAGGGCGTGTCGCGGCTCGAGATCGATCCGCCTGTCCCGATCAATCTGCCCGAAGAAGAGCAGATCGACCGGCTGTACGCAGGGGCGCGCATCGCGGAATGCAATGACGCCATGGCACGCATGTACGGATTCAACGAGGCCCGTGAGCTCATCGGGACCCTGCTCGCCGATCTCCACAACGTCACCGATCCCACGAACCGCGAGCAGATTCGCGCCTTCATCCGGGCCGGCTACCGGCTCGCGGACTCCGAAACGCGGGAGCACGATCGCGAGGGACGGCCGCGCGTCTTCCTGAATAACGTCGTCGGCTTCCTCGAGGACGGGCACCTGGTGCGAGTCTGGGGCACCCAGCGCGACCTGACCGACCAGCGACACCTCGAAGAGCAATTCCGCCAGTCACAGAAGATGGAAGCCGTGGGCCAGCTGGCCGGGGGCATCGCGCACGACTTCAATAACCTGCTCACGGCGATCGTGGGAAACACCCAGCTTCTGCTGCGCGACTTGCCGCCCGGCGACGCCAAACGCGGCGACGTCGAGGAAATCCGCAAAGCATCGGAGCGGGCGGCCTCCCTCACCCGACAGCTCCTCGCCTACAGCCGGCGACAGATGCTCCAACCCGAGGTGCTCGACCTCAACGTCGTCGTAGCCGAGATGGACAAGATGTTGCACCGCCTCATCGGCGAGCATATCGCGCTCGTTGCCGTCCTCGCCGCTGATCTCGGCCGCGTCCGGGCGGATCCGAATCAGATCGAGCAGGTCGTCGTGAACCTCGCGGTCAACGCCCGCGACGCGATGCCCGACGGCGGGAAACTGACGATCGAGACCGCCAACGTGGATCTGGACGAGATGTTCGCGCAGGCGCACCTCGGCGCGGTCCCCGGCGCCTATGCCATGCTCGCGGTGACCGACAGCGGCACGGGGATGGATGCCGGCGTCCGCGCCCATCTCTTCGAGCCGTTCTTTACGACCAAGGAAGTCGGCAAGGGAACAGGGCTCGGGCTCGCCACCGTGTACGGCATCGTGAAGCAGAGCGGCGGCTACATCTCCGTCTACTCGGAGCCGGGTCACGGCTCGAGCTTCAAGATCTACCTGCCGCGGATCGCGACGCCCGCCGACACCCCGACCGGTCCCCAGAAGGGCCGGCCAGCCCGCGGCAGTGAGACGGTTCTCGTCGTCGAGGACGAGCCCGCCGTCCTGACGCTCAGTCGCCGCGCACTCGAGGCGCAAGGGTACGTCGTCCTGGCCGCCGCTGATGCCGCCGCCGCGCTGCGGGTCGTGGAGCGACATGGCGGCACCATCCACCTGCTCCTGACCGACGTCGTGATGCCCGGCCTGTCCGGCCGTGAGCTGGCGGCCCGGCTGGGCGCGCAGCGGCCGGGGATTCGGGTGCTGTACATGTCGGGATATCCCGGCGATGCCGTCGTACAGCATGGCGCCCTGCCCTCAGGCAGCGCATTCCTGCAGAAGCCGTTTTCGCCGGACGGGCTGGCGCGCAAGGTGCGCGATGTGCTGGACGCGTGATGCCCCAGGCGCTACCGTAGCGGCATGAGCACGAGCGCACTCGCGGCCCTCGGGCTATCGGGAGACCTGTGGCTGAGCCAGTTCGCCCGGCTGGTCGATCAATTGCCGGTCGTGCTCTGGTCCACCGATCTGAACCTCCGCATCACCACCATTCGGGGCGGCGGCTCCGTGGCCGGCGGGGATGGCAAGACTATAGAGGAAGCGTTCGGGAACGCCGCCCAGGCGGCTCCCGCCGTGGCGGCGCATCGTGCGGCGTTGCGCGGAGAATCGGCCGCCTATGAAACGGTGTTCCAGGGCCGAGCCTTCTCCGCCCGGGTCGAGCCCGTGGTGGGACCGCACGGCAGGATCGTCGGCGTCGTCGGATTCGCATTCGACGTCACAGAACGCCACGACAGCCAGGAACGGCTGCGCGCGATCATCGACAGCGAGCCGGACTGCGTGAAGCTGGTCGATGCCGCGGGCCGACTGCTGGAGATGAATCCGGCCGGCCTCGCGATGATCGAAGCGTCCTCCCTCGACGACGTCCGGGGACAACCAATCATCTCCATCATTGTGCCCGAGCACCGCAACGCCTTCAGCGACCTGCATAGCCGCGTGTTCCGCGGCGAATCGGGAACGCTCGAGTTCGAGATCGTCGGCCTCAAGGGACGCCGAAGGTGGCTCGCCACCCAGGCCGTCCCCTTCCGGGATGCGGCGGGGAACGTGCAGGCCCTGCTGGGCATCACGCGTGATATCACCGATGCCCGGCGAGCCGAAGAGCAGCTCCGGGCGTCGCGGGCGGCGCTGCGCAGCCTCGCCACTCGCCAGCAGGACATTCGCGAAGACGAGCGCACGCGCATTGCGCGTGAGATTCATGACAGCCTCGGGCAAGCGCTCACCGCGCTGAAGCTGCAGCTCTCGGCAGCACAAGAGGCCGCATCGAGGGAGTCGCCAGCCCTCGCCACCCGGCTTCATGAGACCGCCTCGATGGTGGATGACCTGGTGAAGAGCGTGCGGCGCATTGCCACCGAGCTGCGGCCGCCGATTCTCGATCAACTCGGTCTGCCAGCCGCGCTGGAGTGGCTGGCCCATGAGTTTTCGCGCCGCACCGGGATTCGCTGCGAACCGACGATCATGCCGACCAACGATGCCATCTCCACCGAGTTGGCGACGGCCGTGTTTCGCATCGTGCAGGAAGGCTTGACGAACATCTCGCGCCACGCGGGGGCCTCGCACGTCCAGATCGCCTTGGGCATCAAGAGCCAATGCGTGACCCTCGAGATCAGCGATGATGGCCGCGGGATTACCGAGGCTGCCACGACCGGTCCGGGGTCCCTGGGCATTCTCGGCATGCGTGAGCGGGCGGCGGTGCTCGGCGGCGTGCTCGAGGTGGCGCCGCGCACCGGCGGCGGCACGCGTGTGACCGCCTGGTTCCCACCACTCCCCGCGGGCAGTGGAGGGGGGGGCGGGGGCGGGGGCGGGGGCGGGGGCCGATGATTCGTATCCTCGTGGTCGACGACCACGCTCTCGTGCGGCGCGGATTGATCGAGATCCTCCAGGGACTCCCCGACGGTGTGCAGTTCGGAGAGGCCGGCACGGCGGCGGAGGCGATGACGTTGGCCTTTGCGGAGCCCTGGGACGTGGTGCTGCTCGATCTCGGCTTGCCCGATCGTCATGGGTTGGAAGTACTCCGGGAGTTGCACACGGCGCGGCCGCAGCTGCCCGTGCTGATTCTGACGATGTTTCCCGAAGATCAGCTCGCGCTCCGTATGCTCGAGATGGGCGCCGCCGGGTACCTCACGAAGGAATCGGCACCTGAAGAGCTGTTGCGTGCGTTGGAGCGCGTGATGGCGGGACACAAGTACCTGAGCCCGGCGATGGCGCAGGCCGTCGCCGACGGCCTCGGCGGCCCGCCGCCGACGCCGCACGAGCAGCTGTCGGACCGCGAGCTCGAGGTGTTGCGTCTGCTCGCGGCGGGTCGACCCATCACCGCGATCAGCCGCCAACTCGGTCTCTCACCGAAGACGGTGACGACGTATCGCGCGCGGGTGCTGCATAAGCTGGGCATGCGATCGAACGCGGAACTGACGTTCTACGCGACGCAACACGCACTCATCAGTCCGGCGGCGCTGCGCGCGACGCGGTAGGCTCGTAGGTAAAACCCTACCCATAGCATTCCCTACCGCCGACAGACACGATTTCCGGCATCACCAACACTGTGGCATGGAGCAAGTTCGCGTGCTCATGGTCGAGGACGAGGAGAGCGACGCCGTCCTGATCCGTCGTGAGCTCGCGCGCCTGACGCCACCGCCCGACATCCAGCACGTGAGAACGCAGCCGGCATTGGTCGCGGCGTTGGATGGTTTTGCACCGCACGTGATTCTCTGCGATCACAACATCCCCGGGTTCAGCGGCTGGGAAGCGCTCGAGCTGGCGCAGCGGGCGCGACCGGACGTGCCGTTCATTCTCGTGACGGGGTCGCTCGATGAAGAGACCGCCGTCCGCTATCTCAAAGGCGGCGCGGCCGATTACATCCTGAAAGATCGGTTGGTCCGTCTCGGCCCTGCACTGCTCGAGGCACTGGAGCGCGCCCGCCAGCGGGACGCGCTGCGTCGCCAGGAACGACTGCTGCGGCAGATCATCGATGCAAATCCCAGCTTGATTTTCGTGAAGGATTGGGACGGCCGGTTCGTCCTCGTCAATCAAGCCACCGCGGAAGTCTACGGCACCACGGTGACTTCACTCGTCGGCAAGACCGACGCCGACTTCAATCCCAACGTGGAGGAAGTCGCGCACTTCCTGCGCGATGACCGCGACGTAATGTCCTCCGGCCGGCCAAAGATCATTGCTGAGGAGCCGGTCACGAATCCGGAGACCGGGGAAACGCGCTGGTTCCAAACGATCAAGATGCCATTGCGCACGCCTGAAGAGGGGACGGCCACGCTCCTGGGTGTCGCGACGGAGATTACGGAACGCAAGCGCTTGGAAGAGCAGCTGCTGCAGTCACAGAAGATGGAGGCGGTGGGTCAGCTCGCCGGCGGTGTGGCACACGACTTCAACAACATTCTGACCGCCATCGTGGGTTACACCGACCTCCTCGCCGCCGAGGTGGAGGACAACGAACGCCAGCTCGAGGATCTCGAGGAGATTCGCAAGGCGGCCCGGCGCGCCGCCGCGCTCACCCGGCAGCTGCTCGCCTTCTCCCGCAAACAGGTGCTCGAACCCCGCATCATCGACGTGAATGGTGTGGTCATGAACCTCGACAAGATGCTGCGGTCGCTGATCTCCGAGAACATCGAGCTCAAGACCGATCTCGCCGACGACCTCGCCGCCGCCCGCGCCGATCCGAATCAGATCGAGCAGGTCATCATGAATCTCGCGATCAACGCGCGCGACGCGATGCCCGACGGCGGCACCGTGACGATCGAAACCCGCAACGCGACGCTCGACGACGCGTACGCGGCGCAGCACGTCTCGGTCATCCCGGGCGAGTACGTCATGCTTGCCGTCAGCGATACCGGCTGCGGAATGGACGAGCGGACGAAGTCGCGGATCTTCGAGCCCTTTTTCACGACGAAACCGGCGGGACGCGGCACGGGCCTTGGTCTCTCGACCGTGTACGGCATCGTGAAACAGACCGGCGGCAACATCTGGCTCTACAGCGAGCCCGGCAAGGGGACGACGTTCAAGATTTATCTCCCCGCGATCGCGGCGCTGCCCGAGGACATCGGCAAGGTCGCGCCCGCCGAAGCGGCCCGGCGCGGAGCAGGGACGGTGCTCGTGGTGGAGGACGACGAGCAGTTGCGCCGGTTGACGCATCGCGCGCTGGACGCCCAGGGCTACACGGTGCTGGTCGCCGACCGCGGCGGCACCGCGCTCGACATCGCGCGGCGCCACAAGGGCGACATCGACTTGTTGCTGACCGATGTCATCATGCCCGACACCAACGGCCGCAAGCTCGCCGAGACCATCCGCGCGGCGCGTCCCGGCTTACGGGTGCTCTACATGTCCGGGTATCCCGACGGCGCGATCGCGAGCCACGGCATGCTGGAGCCGGGCGTCGCGTATCTCGCCAAACCCTTCACCACCGAAGCGATCACCCGCAAGGTCCGCGAGGTCTTGGAGGCCCGATGATGAGATCGATCCAGCGCACGTTTCCGTTGTTCGTGACCGCGCTGTTGCTGGCGGTGGCGATCGTCCAGCTCACCATTGGCTACGGTGAGGTCCGGCAGGCCAGCCGGTCGCTCGCCGACAGGCGACTCCGGTTTGTGGACAGCGTGCTGGTCGATCTCTTCCAATCCACCCAACAGCGCGCCCGCATCACGGCACTCGCCAAGGACAGCGCCATCATCGCGTTCCTGCGCTCCGGCGGACAACGCGGCCGCGAACAGGCGTTCGCTGCACTCCGGCGTATCACGTTGGATACGGCCAGCAATGTCCGTCTCGAGCTGCGGGACTTCAGCGGCCGGCTGCTGCTCAGCACCGGCCGCTTTGAAATGGGCGACAGCGTCCTCGTCTCACCAGGCACGGACTCGGCGCGGTTCGGCCCGCTACTGCGTCGCGATACGCTGCTGTTCTTCGGCGTGGCCGCGGCGACCAGCGTCACCAACCAGGTGGGGGGCGGAGGAGAACGGTCCGGCGGAATCGTGCAGCAAGTCGGCCGCCTCCAGCTCAATGAACGAACGCGCCGGTCATTGACGGGTCTGGCCGGCGGCGACCTTGCCTTCCTGTTCGGCAATGCCGCGGGCGATCCCTGGACCGATTTCGCGTCCATTGTGAGCGCGCCTCCCGCGGATGTGCGAAACAGCCCCACGCCCACGCGATATGAGCGCGGCGAAACGAAGCGGGCGATCGCGCGGGCGGTACCAGGGACGCCCTGGATGGTCGTCACCGAGCTGCCCAGCCGTTTGA
>WNGB01012962.1_pt1 | contig 11264 bp, 12 predicted proteins | sample 5400681 | NCBI WGS metagenome assembly WNGB01 (sample SAMN13153367, study PRJNA577476) | soil metagenome | isolation source: 115 cm soil or saprolite under grassland replicate 2 | place: USA:California | collected 2016-06-15 | reverse complement strand
TCTAATGAAATGATCTATCATGCGCGTGGCGCTTACCACGCGACCGTCGGCTTCATCGCCTGGTTAGATTCCTTTTGCAAAAACAGGATCATCGTCCCCAAATGAAGGGCCGAGCTGACGTCGTTGCCGACTTCATCGTGCATAAAATGAGACTTTGGCCATGAATGCACTCCATTTTGGACCAAGAACGCCGCCATCGAGCAGGATTCTCGGGCATTTTTTGAACCCCAAATCGCGGCCGTCTTTGTAACGGATCATGCGCCAGTGCATGTGCGGGACAACATGATCGAGAGGGATATCATATTGACGCATCAGTCTGGCTGTGAGTTGCGCGGTGCGGTCGACGGTGCTGCCAAGATCGTTGCCCCGGTTTACACACATTTCGATCCCGATGGACGACCTGTTTCCCTGGCCTTCGTAATCAGCATGCTCTCCGGTTTCGTTAGTCGGGAGGGTTTGGTAAATGGAATGATCGTCCACAGTGAAATGCCAGGTGAGAAATCCAGTGCGATTGTGACGGCCTCGGAGCCCCTTGTTCATGGCGAGCGCGTGATTCAATGCGTCGGCGCTACGAGACCTATTGTCGGTCGAATGAATAGTGATAAATGTCGGACGCATCGGGCGATGCAAGGGACGTCCGCATTGCCCCGGGGGGATGATGTCCTGCGTGATTTTCAATTCGGCTGCACCGGCGGCAGCCGGGCCGACGCGCCGGGGAGCCACCGCACAGGAACAAAAGAGAAGCCCCACCAGGGCAACGGCAAGAAACCCAAATGTGCGAAGTCTTACCGTGATCATTCCTGGCGTTGCGAGAGGAAAGCGATTAAAGGCTGCACGGCGAGAATTGTGCCGAATCATTCGGCATTTAGGAAGCGCAATGCAAACAGGAATAGGCATTGCGATGCGGCCCGCGCGGAGCGAACCGCCGCCTGCTCACGAATTCTTCGGAGTGTAAGCAGCAAATTCTTGCTCGTTAGCGGCGTTTCGTATTACAAAATCGCGATCGAAATCATCACTGCATGATCTTTCCGCAATTAGCCCAGTTCACTGATTTCGCGCTTCTTCTTTTGCGCATCATGGTCGGGCTTGTGTTCATCATCAGCGGGTGGAATCACCTCAAAAGTCCTGAGGCGCGGAGCAAGGACATCGGAATGAGTAAAGGCTTCACTATTTTTCTAGGCGCAGCCGAAGTCGCAGGAAGTCTGGGAATAATTTTTGGCGTTCTCACGCAACTCGCTGCGGCGGGTTTGATATTGGTCATGCTCGGCGCGATTCAGAAGAAGATTTTCGTCTGGCGGACAGGCTTCTGGGGTGAATCGGGAACAAACGGATGGAGCTACGACACGATGCTTGTCATAATGAATCTCGTGATCATCACCACCGGAGGTGGAAACCTCTCCCTGATAAAGTGATCTACAGTGCGTGTGGCGCCTACCACGCGCCCAAAAAATTCAAAGAAATGAATGTCAAATGTTTAGACGCGACCCCATTTCTTCCCACGGGGTGTGAGGAATGAAGTCTGCGCGATGATTCCGAGCGCGAAGGAAGTCGAACACGCACGCGAATTGTTGTCGCGATATTTTCGACCCACGCGCCTCGCGTCGGCGGAATCACTCACGCAGCGTTCAGGCGCACGCGTCTATTTAAAAATTGAAAGCGATCTACCGACCGGCTCGTTCAAGCCACGCGGAGCGTTGAACGCTTTGCTCACAACTGCGGCGCAGCGCCCGGTGCCAGGAGTTGTTGCCGCGAGCACCGGTAATCACGGCGCCGCTGTTGCTTACGCCGCACGCATCGCAAAAGTTGGCGCCACGATTTTTCTTCCGAAAAATCCGAACCCGGTGAAACGGGCGCGCATTGTCGCGCTTGGTGCAAAAGTAGTCGAGCGAGGCACCATGGGTGGATCGGCAGCGAGTGAAGGCGCCGCAGAGTTTGCGCGCGAGCACGGCCACTATTTTCTCGACGATGCGAGCGATCCGCTCGTTCCGGCGGGTACGGCCACGATCGCCAGTGAAATCCTGGACGAGATACCAGCGCCTGACGTCATTTTTGTACCGATGGGTGATACCGCGCTGATCCGCGGTGTGGCCGCTGAAGCGAAGCGTCGCCTCCCGGGGGTTCGCATCATCGGTGTTCAGGCGGAACAGGCGCCCGCCTACGTGCGATCATGGCAGCAAGGACGAGTTGTCGTTCCCGATGAATGCGACACGATTGCTGATGGGTTAGCATCGCTCCATACGCTCGAAACAAATGTGATCGCCATCCGCGAATTGGTGGACGAAGTGCGTTTGGTTTCGGAGCAGGAACTTCTCGACGCGATCCGCATTCTTTTGCTCGACGAGCACGTAGTTGCGGAAGCTGCCGGTGCAGCGGCGGCGGCGGCGTTCCTTCAGGCCCCATCCGATTACGCCGATGCCGAGATTGTGCTTTTGGTCACGGGCGCGAATGTGTCCCCGGAAGTTCTTCGTCGCGCGGTCACCTAGCATTTCGACGCGCACGATGAAAACGACGTCGGAAAATGCGTCTGCACCTTTAGACAGATGATTAGTTGGCTCTGACCCCATCTGCACACTCCGGTCCTTTGTTTTGTGTCAATACTTAGCTCTGCCCCCTCTCAATCGCAGCCTTTTCGCAACGCTCGAGCAGCCGCGGCACCTTCATCCGCTCCGCCCAGGCCGCGAACGGCTGGAGTGGCACCGCGCCAGTGCAGCGTCTCGACTTTCCTAAAGAGTGGCGCATCAGTTCGCAGCGTCGCGAGATTCTTGAAGAGCAATGCAAGATCGCGCTGTTCGCCGAGAATGTCCGGCGGGAACTTTTCGATCGGACCGTGACTGTTCAAAAGCTGGGCGGCGGTCCTGGCGCCAATCCCAGGGATACCGGGGTAGCCGTCGGCTGCATCGCCCACGAGCGCGAGCAGGTCCGGAATGAGCGGCGGGTCGACGCCGAACTTTTCACGTATCCCGGCGGCATCGCGAATCGTTTTGCGCCGGCCGTCGATCTGCACCACGCGCGTCCCCCGCACGCATTGCGCCAGATCCTTATCGGGCGTCCAAATGGCGACTTTCTCGACCTTCTTGTCCTGGCACGCGAGATGCGCGGCCGAAGCGAGCGCATCATCGGCTTCGAGCTCGATCATCGGCCACACGACAACACCCATAGCCGCGAGCGCCTCCTCTAGCGGATGGAATTGCGCGAGCAGCGCGCGCTCGATGCCGGCGCCGGTCTTGTAGTCCGCCCAAAGCCGATTGCGAAACGACTCGATCACGTGGTCGGTGGCGACGCCGAGATACGCGTCACCCTGACCGTGTGAGTCCAAGCCCTCTATGCTCTGGCCACGTGAGGCGGAGCCTTTTACGTGGTCGATCATTTGGAGAACGGTCTGCAGCACACCAACGACGGCGCCGTAAGGGCGGTCCACGCCTTTGTTGAACCGGCGCAAGCCGTAGAAATGACGGAACAGCTCGTAGGTACCGTCGACGAGATGGACCACGTAAAAGCGTTCGCTCACGTGGCTGGAAGCGAGAGGTGTAAAAGGCTTCGCCTCACGCAGTTGATTAATCGAACGTCGGGGTATCATGATTGGAGCCGCGTGAGGCGAAGCCTTTTACGCGGAGATAGTGACGCAACTGAGCACGCAAGAAACGCCGTCCGGCTCCACTCTTCAGGAATCTCTCTCGGCCTTCGGCGTCTTCGCGCTCAGTGTAGGCCTCATAATAAATCAACTTCCACGGACCGCGCGATTTCGTGGCGAAGCTCTCGCCGACTTGATGCTGCGCGAGCCGCGCACGCAGGTTGGTGGAGAAGCCAATGTAGAAACCGGAGTCGCTTTCCGAGCGTAACACGTACACATAGAACACGTCCTGAGGGTAAAATGATCAGACCGCGTGAAGCGAAGCTTTTTACCACGTAAAAGCGTTCGCTCACGTGGTTGGAAGCGAGCGGCCACAGCCGCGTGGAGCGAAGCGATCTACGCGGTCAATGAAGCAACTTCTCAGGGAAATTCGCGCTGCGTTCCCGTTGCAGAATACGGCGCTGACGCCAGCGTAACGTCCTGCCCGGCTTCGTCGGATCCCAGCCTTTCGGATTCGGGAGGACCGCCGCCAGCATTGCCGATTGGTCCCGCGTAAGACCGCGCGCGCTGACGCCGAAATAATGCTGCGAGGCTGCTTCGACCCCGTAGATCCCGCGTCCCATCTCGATCACGTTTGCATACAGCTCCAGGATGCGCCGCTTCGGCAACAGCGCCTCCATCCAGACGGTATAGTACGATTCCAGTCCTTTCCTGATCCAGGAGCGGCCCTGCCAGAGGAATATCGACCGGGCGCATTGGTTCGTGATCGTGGAAGCTCCACGAACCGGTTTCCCTTTCCGCTCCGCTTTTTTCACTGCGAGGTCCATCTCCTTCCAGTCAAAGCCCTCGTGCTGGAAGAACCGCTGATCTTCCGAAATCCAAAGGTACTTCAGAAACATCTCAGGCATCTGCGGCAGATCGATCCAGCGGTAGAGGAGAGGAGCCTTTGGCGCTTTCGAGAACGTCGCGCCGATCTGGTCGATCAACATCGGCAGCGTCCGCGGAGGATTGATGAATCGCACCACCGCCACCTGCATCGCCGGGACGAGGAGCAAAACCACCAGCGAGAGCAGAATCCATTTTTTCCCGCGACCGCGTGAGGCGAGGCCTTTTACGCGAGCATGAGCGCGTGGGGCGGAGCCTTTTACGCGTGCATTCGGCGTGGGCATCCTCGCCAAGAGACTGCGGCGGCGAGCCGAGCGCAACCCGTCGTGATGCTCGCGTCGCTGCACTGAGTTCACCACGGAGATTGCGAAGTTATTCTTTCCGGTATCCGGTTCAGCTTATCCGCCGTGCCGGGCTTCAGCTCGGTTAAAAACGTAGCTGGATCCATGGCAATGGCGCGAATCTTACTGCAACGCGCCTCTCATGCACAAACAGGAATAAGCCATTGCAACCTTTAGGAAAAACTGTCATACGCATCTTCATGAGTTTGTGCAAAGAGTCGCGGGAATTTATGCCGCCGTCTAAAAATTGCGGCTTGCTCAAGCGAGCTCTTCCCGTGCTATTTGGTTTCACATTCACAGTAGTGGCTTTCGTCGCAGAGCTCAGTGCGATGAGCTTGTATGAGACGGCTGAAAGGGGAGATGCCGAAGCGCAGTTCAATCTCGGCATGATGTATTCGACTGGTCTCGGCATCGAAAAAGACGACGCAGCCGCATTTCGCTGGATCTACAAAGCTGCCGAACAGGGGCACGCGGAAGCGGAATTCATCGTAGGTTTGATGTTCGATGAAGGACGCGGTACCACGAAGGACGAGGGTGAAGCCGTAAAGTGGTACCGAAAAGCAGCCGATCACAGCGAGCCGCGGGCCCAACATCAGCTCGGTAGGGCATACGCGCTGGGTCACGGGGTCGCTGAGGACCTACAGGAAGCGATAAGATGGTACACACTCGCGGCGGAACAAGGAGTCGTACGGGCGCAATTGAGTCTAGGGGTTCTTTACGATAGCGGCTCTGGAGTAAACAAAGACCCAAAAGAAGCTTTGCGCTGGTATTTGAAGGCGGCCGACCGAGGGGATGCTGAAGCGCAATTTTTCGCTGGCCTAATTTACAAGGAAGATTTCAAGAACGCGAAAGAAGCAGTCCGCTTATTTCGGAGTGCTGCAGCTCAAGGGAATGCAGACGCGCAGATCAGTCTCGGCATCATGTGGGTTTACGGAACGGGTACGCCGAAGAACTACGTCGAAGCGTATAAGTGGCTAACCTTAGGTCTCGCAGGAGAACCGGAGAGTGCAGAAGCTCGCGAACTTGCCAGAAACCATTTGGCTGCGCTCGAACGCAAGTTGATGACGCGTGATCAAGTGGCAGAAGCGCAGCGAGCGAGTGCAGAGTTTGTTCCGAAGCGGCCGCAAGCGACTCGCGAGCGGCCGCAACCGCGCAGTGACGATGGCGCAGATCAGATCAACCAGTTAAAGGCCACTGGCACTGCATTTGCGGTGACGAATGATGGCTGCTTGGTGACGAACTTTCACGTCGCGGCGGCCGGCTCACGTATTAAGGTAAGCACTCCCAACGGAGTCAGGCTGGCCAAGATTGTTAAAACAGACCAAGCGCACGATCTGGCGCTGCTGAAGATCGACAGCAAGGTTGTCGGCTTGCCAGTGATTGATAGCGGTTCGGTTCGACTTGGGCAGACCGTTTTCGCGATAGGATTTCCTAACGTGGAAGTACAAGGCCTGAAACCAAAGCTGACGAAGGGTGAAATCAGCAGCCTCGCTGGGATTCAAGACGACGAGCGCTATTTCCAGATTAGCGTACCGCTCCAACCGGGGAATAGCGGTGGGCCGCTTCTGAATACACACGGAAACGTGGTGGGCGTCACATCTGCCGGGCTGAACGCAGCGAAGGCTCTGAACATTACGGGCAGCTTGCCGCAAAATGTAAACTATGCCGTCAAGAGCTCTTTTCTGATGCCGTTTCTGAAATCGATGCCGGAATTGCCAGCAAAGCTAGTGACGGCTCGTCAAGGCGCAGAGCGCCCATTCGAAGATGTTGTCGCAGAAGCACAATCAGCGGTTCTTCTGTTGCTAGTTTACTGAGCAGTTGAGCAGTCGAGTCTGGTCGTGTTCGCGCGAATTGAAATACAAGCAACGCAGCTGCCAGCACGGCGGCTGCGAGAATGATCGCAGTCCATTTACGGCCGGTTTCTGGTGTCTTCGAGTCGCGCGGCGCAACTCCTTCCGCGCGCCTGATTCCTTCCGGCGTCAGCTCGAATGCCACGCGAGGATCAGAGCAACTGGAAAACCGGAAATCACAGCGGTGACAAACATTTTCGTGACCCTCGGAGGCCCTTTGAACGTCGGGAACAGAATGGAAGCCGCCTGGATCAACAGCCACGCCCCGATCGCGTAAGCTGCCGAGGATTCTATCGATGACACTAGCACGATTGAACATGGGATGCGCCGGAAAAGCTGCAGAGTTTCAAGACTTCGGCGGCGAGTTATAGTGGCAAGAGTTGAAATACACGAATGACGTGCGAGTAAACCAAAACGAGCGTTAACGTGCCGCGACGAGCTTTAATAGTTGGAATTAACAACTACCAAGACCCTGAAAACTACTTAGAGGCCGCCGTCAATGACGCTGAGGCAATCGCAGAGCGCGTCGCCTGCCATGCTGACAAATCCCCTAATTACGATTGTAAGGATCATGTTCACGTCGCGAAAGTTGAAGACGGGTCGATCATTACACGCAGTAATCTTCGTGAATGGATTCATGCGTTGTTTGCAGATTTCAAAGGGGATGTGTTGTTCTATTTTTCCGGGCACGGCGTGATGACCTCATTTGGCGGTTGGCTATGCACAAGCGACGCTCAGAAAAATGACCTCGGCGTCTCGGTAGAGGAAGTACTCAAGGCTGCGCAAGACTCGACCGCGTCGGACATACTGTTGATCTTCGACTGCTGCCACAGCGGAAGTATTGGAGATGCGGCTATTCTTCAGAGTCCAAAGTCAGGCAATGCAATCGCCGTCTTGCGAGAGAACATGACGATCATTGCTGCGTCGATGGCGTCACAAGTGGCCGCTGAGGCAGGTGGTCACGGTTTGTTTACCGCAGCTGTTCTTGATGGTCTTGATGGCGGCGCGGCAGACCATATGGGCTGGGTAACATCACAAGCGATCTACGCGTATGTGCAGCGTCGATTCGGCGCGTGGGGGCAGACCCCGGTTTATAAATCACACACCACTCAGGTGAATATTGTGCGGAAATGCGCGCCACTGATTGATCGGTACAAGCTGGAAAGACTCCTCGAGTTTTTTCCGGAAAAACATTCCACTTTCGAGCTTGATCCCGAGTACGAGCCCGAAGACGAATTCGGCAACGTCAAAGAGCCAATTAACAAAGAGAAGGTCGCAATTGCCAGGCTGTTCAAAGATTTTCGAGACGCCGGGCTCCTTCGGCCGTCTACGGACGGCGAGCAACTGTTTTGGACCGCCCGCAAAAGTCACACTGTCCAACTGACTACGCGCGGCCAGGAGTATTGGTGGCTTATACGCAACGACAAGATCTGATGACCCGCGTTGGAATTACAGGTCATCAGAATCTCGGTGACGATTCTCGACAGCAGCATGTCAAGCGAGCTCTCCAACACGTCGTTTCCAAATTTCCAACACCATTGATCGCGGTGACATCATTAGCAGCTGGTGCCGACCAAGTTTTCACTAGAGTAATGGTAAATTACGGCGCACAGATTGACGCTGTAATCCCATTCGAAGGTTACGAACGCATATTCGTAACGAAGAGTTCCCGCCACGAATATTTTTCGCTCCTCGGTCTCGCATCAACCGTTACCGTTCTTCCGCGGGTCGGCAGCGATGAAGAATGCTTTTTTGAAGCTGGAAAGATGGTGGTGTCTCGAAGCGATGTCTTAGTGGCAATTTGGAATGGCAAACCTGCGCGCGGACTTGGTGGAACGGCAGATATTGTAAAATTTGCGCATGATGAGAAACACCTCGACATAAAATGGATCAACCCTGACGTTGACGGCAAAATCGAAACTATAAGTGCCCGAGTCTTTCCTTGAGAGGTGTTCTTAGCGGGCCGAGACGTCCAGCGGCTTTAGCGACCGCCAGCAATCAAATTTTTCAGGTTCTCCCAAGTCCACTTGTAAACCTTATCAGTCGACTTTGCCGGTGTCGGTTTTGTGCAGGTCTTATCGGCATATGCTGCCAACAAGAAGTATGGTTTGTTTTTCTCTTGTGCGATTTCCAGTTCAGCAGCAACGCCCGAAGCCATATGGGTCTTTTCCCCGCAAAGCACGATTACCTGATCAATATTATCCATCCGTGCACGGACTTTGTCTTTCCAGTCGCCGGTTAGGTGATATTTGACCGAGGCATCTTTGAACTCAAATGGGCTGTCTGGGAGCTTAGCTTGGCCCGCGAGCATAATCTTTGCGCCTTCATCGTTATCAAAGTCGAAACTGATAAAGATTCGATCCTTCGTCGTCATCGTTAGTCTCCTTTACTTGTGTAGTAGCACCTACACAAGATTTGTTGTTTTGCAACGACACGCAAGCGTTACTGATTGGTCTACGTCAGGTCCTGCAGCATGAAATTCCCCTCGCGTGAATCTCGATCCTGCGCGGGTCCTCGGCCTTGCGTCAGCGTGACGGATGAGTCGGATGTAGTAACTTACGGCAGCAATGAGATCCTACACGCACCTCGAATTTTGGCACGTTGACGGGACGATTCTCGAGACATCGGACGCCAATGCTGCTCCTTTTCCATTGAAGATTGGCGAGCAAATCGTCATTGGAAGTAACACCTATCAAGTTAAAGAGGTAATCGATACCGGTCCTACCGAGCTTGAAGAAACGCTGCATTATCGGCGGATAATACGCATCGGGTGAATGGCCGCGCCGCGCGCCGCGGTCGTCATGTCGCGGCCTGTGGAAGTAGGGTCGCGTCTAAACATTTGACATTTTGCTGGCGAACGTCGGCACAACGTCGGGTTATGCGCGGCGTGCACCTCGTTCTGGCGAAGTCGTGCCACGCTCACTTTTCGAAGGCCGTTGCCACGATTACTGATTTGCGTACGCCTTCTTCGCCTCGCCGCCAACGCTTCATCGGCCTAACGATTGGGCGCGATCCCAGACGGCTTTGGCCAGGCGGGCGATGACCGCATTCCGCGTGTCATCATTGGCGGCGGAATCGGAGACGAATGCGGCCATGGCGAGGTGTCGACCATCGGAAAGGGTGACGATGCCGATGTCGTTAGTCGCGGAGGATGATTGGCTCGCACCCGCTTCGCCAAATTCACCGCATAACTAAAGAGCTGCGCTTCGCTCTTCTGTGTTCCCATCATAATGACATCATGGGAACATCTCTTAACAGATCGCCGCAGGCCTATGCACTAGCTATCTTTCAAAAAAAACGATTTGGGCAACACGCCCTTGAGATCTGGCCCCAATTGCTTCCCCCACATTGGCCGACGTCAATTTTAGTAGCTCGTACCTTTGGATAATCCCATAACTGCGAGCGTGTCGCTGTCGAGGTCGCCAGTCTGGCGCAAGCCGTTGGTGCTTTGATAACGCCTGATGGCTTTCTGCATCTCAGCGCTGAGCACGCCGTCTGTCTCGCCGCGGTAGTAGCCCTGGCGAGCCAGTCGTTCCTGCGCTGCGACAATGATCGAATCGTCTGATTGCGATTTATCGCTGTAACTATTCGGATCGTCGTACACTTCAGTTTGGTAAACACCGGAATTGTAGTAGCCCTGCGATTGGTCGGGATAGCTATTTTGATCGTAATACATCTGTCCCTGGTAATCGCCGGAGTTGGAGTCGGGGTAATTGTACGAGTTCGGATAATCGTACCCGTAGGTCGACGAGCCGTAGCCATCATTGGGAAAGCCATAGTCGTAGTAGTAATCGTCCGGGTAGTACGAAGGCCACCACGGAGAAAATCCCAGACTGAAGATCACCCACGTTCCATTGATGAAGGAGCATCGGTGACCATTCCACCAGTGGTCGCAATTGCGGTTCCAATCGCGATGCCAATCCCCTGAGGTGTGAGCGAACACGTGTTTTTGCCAGTCATGCCGCAGATGATTGTTTCCATTCCGGAAATTGTTTACGTTCCGCAGGTTGTTTCCATTCCGGAAATTGTTCGCGTTTCGAAGATTATTTCCATTCCGGAATTGTGTGTTTCGCTGGTTCCAAACGCGTGCCACAGTTGGATTTCTGCGATTCGCGATTGGCGCGACACGGTTGCGTTGCGGGATAGTTGCTATCGTGTATGGACCGGAACGCGTGACCAAAGGTCGACTCGAATAAAATGGCCGCCGGTACGTGAACGATGGTGACGAACGCATTCCAAGCGAGGGAGAGCGTTGGCCTGAATAAAACGGTCTACTGCCGTATGACCGCATCGGCGTCGAGCGGAGCGATGAAACACGGCCGGGCCGCATCGGAGCATGAACCGCCGGGGCACTGCGTGTAACCGGCCCTCCGTGAGATCCCCCTTTCGCTGCGGGAACAGCTCCTGGATTCGCTTGAGCAATCGTGACCGCGCTCGCAACAAGCGCGACGGCAGACAATTTTGTCTTCATGATTTCCTTTCCCTTTCCTGTTGCCGAACCGTTTGCCTGTACAATCTAACGTAGACCGTCTGAAATGAGAAGCATTTTCCGGTGATCCAGTTCGAATCCGCGACTACAATTCTTTCAGGGAATTCTCCGGCTACGATCGATTGTTT
>WNGB01012956.1_pt1 | contig 11266 bp, 15 predicted proteins | sample 5400681 | NCBI WGS metagenome assembly WNGB01 (sample SAMN13153367, study PRJNA577476) | soil metagenome | isolation source: 115 cm soil or saprolite under grassland replicate 2 | place: USA:California | collected 2016-06-15 | reverse complement strand
GCCAAGCCGATCAGCATTGGCTTGCAGCCGAGCGGGAAATCCTGGCGACATCAACGCCCGCGCTCGCCCGTGAACCGGCCTCGAAAAAGAAGCGACGCTCGCCTGCACGTTCGAAGGCTGCCAGAACGCTCGCGCTGGCGAGGTGATCGAATGAGCAACTGTGATCTTGTCGCAGCGAGATCGCTGATCGCTTTGGCCGCGTCAAGGCTGGCGCTTCGCGCCCCCGCGCTGCGCGCGGCTACGGCCTTGACTCGTCCAAATGGGTCAGCGCAACGGCTACATAGCGATCGTCACGCTGTGCCGACCGCTATGACGGTCGGCCCAAACAAAGTCGTCGATTACGCCAAACGAGAGCATCTTCGTAAGCCTTCCTTGCTGATGCGGGCGCATGTCAGTCTGTTCGCGGCTCCCCCGCGAAAAGTCTCTGCTGCCAAAATGTTGCGAAAGCCCAAGGAGTTCGCCCAACATTTCAAACGGCATTTTTTAAAACGACATTTGCGAGTTCGAGTCCTCCCACCCCAGCCACGCAGTCGGGTCTCTGTGAACCCCGCACGGTTTCGGTTGGCCATTCACGCGCGCAAAGAAAAGCCCCGCGGACGGGGCGCGCAAGTCTGCGTGCCGCTGATCCTCGTCCCGCGTCGCATTATCAGGGAACGGTAGGGTCGCCGGCGGTCAGATTTTCCTTATGCTCTCCCGACATGCAGCTTCCGGACTCGATCACATGGCCTTGGGCGTATCTCCGTGCTTGAGAGCCGCCGCCAACTCCAAAAGTCTATTGGCTTTCTACACTTCCCGGGCAGTTTCAATTTTGCTCAAAACTAATTTACTCCGAATTTCGTATCATCGGATTGGGGTGATGCCCACCTGGCATCACGTGATGCCGCGTCCACGACTCCCAAACTCCTTTGCACACGTTGAATCCGTCTCCAGGGCTGGGCGGTCATGTCTTGGGAGACCAAAGATGCCGGCTGGTTCCAACGCAAGCAGGGTGCGTGAGCTGTTCGCTGCGCAGGTCTTGCCTGCGTTCGCGCGCGTTCGGATGGAGAGAAAATGGCGCCTGTGGAAATTGCCCCTTGGAATTACGATCAGTCATGTGCTTGTTCCATCGAGGAAGACTATGACTCGCTCAGGGGCACCCTTCCAAAAAACGAATACCAAGAGCTCGACAACGATGTGCTCGGCCGACTGCTGCGCATCTTCAATGACCCGGCGTTGAAAAATGCGAATGGTGACATCTTCGGCCGAATCTACGAATATTTTCTTACGCAGTTCGCCGATTTAAAAGCGCACGACGGCGGAGAGTTTTTCACGCCTGTGTCTCTTGTGCAGATGATTGTGAACGTTATCGAGCCTGACCACGGCACGGTACTTGATCCTGCCTGTGGCTCGGGAGGCATGTTCGTGCAGAGCGCACACTTCATCGAAGGGCTTAAGAAGCGCGCTTCGGAGCAAGCGACATTCTACGGAATGGAAAAGAACCTGACGACCATCCGCCTCGCAAAGATGAACTTGGCAGTGCATGGGCTTGAAGGAAACATTGACAAGGCCATCACATACTACGAAGACCCGCACGAGCTCGTCGGCAAGTGCGATTTTGTCATGGCGAATCCGCCGTTCAACGTCGACGAAATCGACGCCGACAAGATCAGGCAAGACCCTCGGCTACCCTACCAACTGCCCGGTGTGAACAAGCAGAGCAAAGTCGGAAATGGCAATTACGTCTGGATTTCGTACTTCGACGCGTATCTGAACGACAACGGCCGTGCTGGCTTCGTGATGTCGTCGCAGGCGTCGAGTGCGGGCGGAGAAGAGGCGCGCGTACGTCGAGACTTGATAAAGAGCGGCCACGTCGATGCAATGATCGCAATCCGTAGCAACTTCTTCTACACACGGACGGTGCCGTGCGAACTGTGGTTCCTGAATAAGGCAAAGCCAAAAGAGCACCACGGGAAGGTGCTCATGATCGACGCGCGCGGTATATATCGCAAGGTAACGCGAAAAATCTATGACTTCAGCCCCGAACAACTAAAGAATCTCACCTCGATTGTGTGGCTCTACCGAGGACAGCGTGATCAATTTGTCGCGCTAATAGCGGAGCACTTGGGAAACTGTGTCATCGAAGGCCGGCGGTCAGTTGATCCGGTCCAAAACTTCGCAGCTGAATTTACTCAGGCAAAAGGAAAGATCGGCGCCTTTTTTAAGGCGGCAAAGGACGAGCGAGCTGCAACCGCTTTCAAGGAATTCGAGACGGCGACGGCGACACTTGGAGACGATGCAGAAGCGTTCGCAGCCCTGGTGGCGAATATCGAAAAACAATGGGTCGCTTCGAGCCGTGACAACATGGGACTGAAGGCCGCTGCGGAGAAGCTAGCGAGAAGTGCCGACGCGAGCCACGATCTGGTTCGGCAGATCGATCATGTGGCGAAGCTATTCTCGCTCTCCATTGACCTCGCAGAGAAGCAACTTGGTGCCAAGGAGAATGGCGACTGGTCATCCCGCGAAGTGAAATCGGCACTGCTTAATTCTGAGAATAAATCCGCAAGCCATCGGATTACGGTCAGTGTGTAAAATCGCCCCAACTTTTGAATCAGTTCGGTTTGTCCGGCACGTACCGCTGCCTCGAAATGATCGTTAATGACTTTTCCAGTTTCGTCAAAATACAGAACTGTGCTGATATTGCCGAAGGTGGCAGCCGCCGCCTTTGCGTTCGCTTCAATCCGACCCTGGACTGCTTGCCCTCGGTAGTGCTTGCGGAGAATCAACTCGGCAACCTTCGTCCACCATAGCCGGATAGGTTCGAACTCATTAGCAAGGTTGGGATCGCCTAAGGCTGCAAAGTTGGCATATTTACCGCGATTTGCATCCGCGAACGCATCCAGGCATTCGATGATCCGTTCGCAAATTTCACACTGAGGCTTCGTCGCTGGGCAGAGGGGGCACTATGATCGGCTGCACGCGTTAGCAGCCGATTCCCCGCGAATTGGGCATCGGCGAGCTAGAAATTATTGGGCTATAGTCTGCCGCAAGATCATCCGGGAATATGATCAGAAACGTGCCTGCTAAGCCCTGATCTTATGGCGCGGGGAAACGGCTCAAGTGATCGCGAAGTGGTTGGAACGATTGGGTCTGGGCAAATACACCACCGTTTTTGCCGAAAACGACATTGAATTCCGTGCACTGCGCCACCTGACTGACGAAGATCTAAAGTCGCTCGGTATCTCGTTGGGTCATAGAAGAATATTGCTCGCAGCAATAGCCGAGCTGCCGAGCACCTATCCTGAGGATACAGGAGACGAGTTCCGACAGCCGCCGGGAGCCGACGCAACGTCCGCACACTTGCCCGATCGGCGGCAAGTTACTGTCCTGTTCTCTGATCTGGTGGGGTCGACCGAGCTGGCCCATCGCCTGGACCCGGAGGATCTTCGAGAGTTGATTCGGGTTTATCAAGATGCTGTGGCCGCCGTCGTTGCACGCTACGGCGGCTATGTCGCAAATTTCCTGGGCGACGGCATCGTCGCCTATTTCGGCTGGCCTCGGGCGGACGGATTAGCTGTCGTTGCCGCTGTGCGCCTAGTGAAGGTGGAGCGCGCGCCCCAATTGCACGCTCGGGTGGGCATTGCCTCCGGCCAGGTTGTAGTCGGCGAGCTTGAGTCCGCCGGTGCGAAACAGGCTGGAGCGATCAGCGGTGAAACGCCTAATTTGGCTGCGCGGATACAAGCCGCCGCGGACGAGGATCAAGTGGTGATAGCCGGTTTGACGCGCCAACTTATCGGCGCGGCGTTCGAATTGGATGAGCTGGGCGAAAAGACCCTCAAAGGCATCGCCGGAACCGTGCCGCTCTGGCGGGTTCTGCGCGAAAGGTCGCTTGAGACCCGGTTTGAGGCCCGTGGCGGCCAGCTAACTGCCTTCGTCGGCCGCGAGCACGAGGTCGCGCTGCTGCTGGAGCGCTGGCAGCGCGTCGTGGCTGGAGAAGGACAGCTCGTCCTGCTGTCGGGCGAGGCCGGCATCGGCAAATCCCGCATTGTGCAGACACTACGCGAACGTCTCGCTGAGACGCCGCACCGTCGTGTGCATCTCCAATGCTCCCCCTACCACACGGCCAGTGCGCTCCACCCATTGATTGCACACCTGGAGCACACCGCGGGATTTGTCGCGGACGAGCCGATCGATCGCCGGCTGGACAAGTTGGAGGCATTGCTGCGTCAGGGTACCAACAACATCGCATCGGTTGCGCCGCTGATCGCCGAATTGCTGTCGTTGCCCACAGAAGGGCGTTACGGAACGCTTCATCCCTTGTCGATAATCTTCCTTAGAAATGGCCGAATGCGGCTTGTTGCAAGTTTGGAGCACGACGAATGCGAAAAGGATCGGAAAGCTACAGCGCCAGTGCCGGCGGGCATTTTGGGCGGCGAATGTATCCGAGCTGCCGCATAGCGGAGAGCATCTCCGCGCGTTTCGCATTGATATTGTTTTGTTATTCCACACAACGTCATTCCCGCTACAATGATGCTGCGGTGACGTTAGGTCTCAAATGGTGGAGGCGAAGATGCCAGAGCAGAGCAGCGCGCATTTTTACCTGAATTGGATCAAGGAGAGAATCGACGAGATGGATGCCGCATTGGCTTCGCTCGAAGCCAAAGCAAGCCAAGTGCAGGCCGACTCCAAAGCGAAGGCGGATCAATTGATCGCCGATTTGAAAAAGCGGCGCGATGAGTTTCAAGCCACGGCCAAGAAGCAGGCTGAAGCGGGCGAGGTAGCCTGGCAACGCACCAAAACGCAATTGGAATCACAGTGGCACGGGTTCGAAACGCAGGTCAAAACCTACATCGAGACTCTCGGCAAACAGGTCCAGCAGCAACAGGCAACATTCCGGGATGTTGCCGCCGCTCAGATCAAGGCTTGGCGCGAGGCGGCCGACAAGCTCCATGAGGAAGCAGCGAAAGTGGCAGCCGCAAGGCGCGCCGATGTCGATGCCGCCGTCAAGCAGATGAAGGCGGACGCGGCCGAGGCTGAAGCACGAATGCAGAAGCTAAAGCGGGCGGGAAGCGAATCTTGGTCGGCGCTGAGCGCGTCCTTGGCGGCGTCGCGCAAGGCCTTCGATCGGGCAAATCAGAAGGCATGGGACGCACTCAAGCGCGCCGCTCCTCAGAAATCCTGAGCCGGCTCCTATTGGTCGCGCTCTCGACCCAAGCCGTTGACTTTGAATGGGTGCCGCCATGGCTGCCGATATTGTCGTGTCGCGCGAATTGAAGTCCTTGGAAGGGACGGCTGCGAGCGGCCGGCGACCGACATCTTCGTTCTCCGCGCCGCTCGTCGTTCGGCGTATGTGCCATCCTTCGGGCATGGACGACACCCAGAAGCGGCATGGGACGCACTCAAGCGCGCCGCTATCGCGGTCTTGAGGTTGAGCACCAGCTCGAATTTAGTCGGCTGCTGGACCGGCAAATCGCCGGCCTTGGCGCCCTTGAAAATCTTGTCGATGAAGAGCCCCTCGCGGCGGAAGACGTCGTAATAGTTCGTCGTATAGGCCATCAACCCGCCCGCCACCACATGCTCGTGGTAGGAGTAAATAGATGGCAATCGATTCTTGATCATTTGTTCTGCGATCCGTACTCGTTCGCCCGCCAGAAATGGATCGGCCACGACGAGCACACCCTGCGCGGCCAGACTGGCCGGCGTACCCCAGGCCACAATCAGGTCAACCGGAAGATTGACCAGCTCGGAAGCGAGCGCAGGAAATCGCTCCGCGCGCCCTTGGGCAAACGAAGAGATGACTCTTTCCTTCGACGTAACCCAGATCCCGCAGCCCATGCCGCGTCCCTCGAGCGGTGGCCAGGCCTCGTTCGCGAGAACACCGATTTTCCATATACGGCCAGGTGTCTGCGCAACGGCAGCGCTCGGCCACACAACAACCGCGCCACCGAGCAGCGCGATGAACTGGCGCCGCCCGATGCAAAATGTCATCTGATCCCTCCGGCCGGAAGGGCTACGGAAGGATAGCACCCTCGTCAGTCCGTGTCCGGCTTCGGGTAGTGCCTTCGCCCGGCATCGGTGGTCCGCACTCGCGCGACCTCGCCCGCATATATCTGGGCTACCACCCTAGAGAGGCAACACGGTCCACGGTCGCCATCGAGCGCGTGGCCGCTGCTCGTCGAGGAGGAGACGCAGCGCATCATGCCCGCGCGCGAGCTGCTGCGGGCGCGGCCGTGACCGACGCCCGCGTGCACTTCCGCGTCAACGTCTCCGCGATCACGCGGATGCTGCCGCGTCACTTGCACGAGCTGTTCAAGCGAGGGGTGACTGAGCGGCTGCTGGCGCGCCGCGACGAGCATTTTAGTGTGGCCCCGACGTGCTGCGCGGGATGCGAGCGCAAATGAGCGACATTATCACCGCGGTCATCGCCCTCCTCGCGGTCGCGTTCGCCATCACGCTGGGCGTGTTGCTGACCGACTTGTGGCCCTGGGTCCGCAAGCGACCCAACGTCCCGGAAGGAAACGACCATGCATGACGAGGGGCTCCAGGTTGGCGTCTCGTTCGACCCGCAGCGCGGCTATTTCACCACCGGCGGCGAGTTGGCCCGGAGCCTTACCGCGCTGTCGTTGGGCGGCTTGCGCCGACGCATCGAGGTCGCGCTGCTGCCCGACGAGCCCGTCATCCTACTTCGGCTCGACCGTGCCGCGCGGTTGGAGCGCGACCGGCGCCGCAGCGGCGCCTAGCATCTGGAACAAAACTTGGAGCTAGAGGTTAGATCGCCATCACCGGCTGGGTCCCCTAACCAGGGCGGCAGCGGTTGAGTGAGCGGTTACGCGTTCCCGCCTGCAGGAGGAGGGAAGCCAATGGTAGATCATCATTCGCACGTCTGTCTGCATCTCCCGCAGTGCCCGATTTGTAGTCTGCCCATGTCGATCGCTCGAATCGAGCCCGATCCCAAGTTCGATCGACGCGATAGATTTACCTACGAGTGCCTTCAGGGTCACAACGTGACCGCGATTGCTGAACGAAAAGGTTAGGCCACTGTTAGTAACAGTGTCCGTGGCGCGCTCACGAAACTCCGGTACGACCAGCCCTTAACAAGCGCCCGCGCCGCAACGGGCCACGCCGCCGAGCAGCGCGATGAACTCGCGGCACCTCATTCGATCACCTCGTCGGCACGGGCGAGCAGCGTCGGCGGCACCTCGAGGCCGAGCGCCTTGGCGGTCTTGAGGTTAATTACCAGCTCGTCCTTCGTCGGCGCCTGCACCGGCAAATCAGCCGGCTTCTCGCCCTTGAGGATGCGGTCGACATAGCCGGCTGCTTGCCGAAACTGGTCGACGAAATCGGGCCCATAGGAGACCAAGCCGCCGGCTGCGGCCAATGAACGATCGAAGTAGACCGCGGGCAATCTGTGGTGAGCGGCCAGCGTAATTATCAGTTCTCGATGAACAAGCGCCGCCCCACTCCCCGCCACGATCAGACCGCCATTCGGGGAGTGCGCGAAGGCCGCGACGCCGCGCTCGATCTCGCTGGCATCGCGCATGTTGACCGGGCTGACGTCCACCCTAAGTGACGGCGCCGCAGCCTGGATGACGCCGAACTGGCCGGTGCCGGAGGGTGTAGTGAGATCCCGCAGGACTGCCGCTCGCGTCACGCCCGGCGCTATCTGCTTGAGCAGCTCGAGCCATTTCCCGGCTAGTACCCACTATTCCTGAAGTGTGAGTCGTGATTCAAGGATGCATGAGCGGCATCCCTGAAGCGACCTCGATCAGATTGACGGAAGAGGAGCGCACCGAACTCTTGAGCTTGGCGCGCTCGACCAAGACGGAATACCGGCTGCGTCAGCGGGCGCGGATCGTGCTGCTGGCGGCAGACGGCATGGCTAGCCGTGCAATCGGCCGTGAAGTTGGCTGCACCACCGGAACGGCGTCGAAATGGCGGGTGCGTTATGCGCGCGAGCGTTTGGCCGGGTTGGACGAGACCGGCGACCGTGGCGCCGAACCCAAATATACGGCCGGGACCGATAAGCGCATTCTGGCGGTGCTCGACCGACCGGTGCCAGCGAGTTCGGTACGGCTGCTAATGGACCCTTGAGCGGCGGTAACCACCGCTCAGCCGCGCAGCAGGGGCGCGAGATCCGTGATCGCCTTGACGACGGCGCTCGCTTGAAAGCCCAGCTCCTCGGGAACTTCAGCGGCGCTGCGCTGGATCCAGAACGTGTTCAGCCCGGCGGACGCGAAATGCCGTTCTCCTGCTTCACCTTGCCGGCAGCGAAGAGAGCACCCGAGACGAAACCAGTCCCTGCGCCGAGCGCTACCAAAATGAGGCAAGACAACACGTCTTAACTGCTGGAAGCATAGCCGCCCCGATTACCTTGACGCCAGTAGCAGGCTGCCGCCCGTAGCGCCTCCGTGGTCCACAATGGGCGATATGTTGCGCCCACGCCCAGACGGTGCTGACCGAGGCGCAAGAGCTGGCAAAATCCCTTGCCAACGGCCCGACATTCGCGCATGCCATGATCAAGCGCTGCATCCATCAGGAATGGAACATGGGCATCGACGAGGCGATTGAAGCGGAAGCGCAGGCGCAGGCAATCTGCATGCAAACCAACGACTATGAGCGGGCATATGAGGCATTCGTCAACAAGGCGAAGCCCGCTTTCCAAGGTGACTGACCAAGAGATGCTATGGGAAGCTGCTGATAAGGCAACAAACGCGCACCGACGCGCAATCCGGCTCTGGCTTTACGGGATTGCGGCACTCCTGGTTGTCATGGTGATGGTCGGCGGCGCAACCCGCCTCACTGATTCTGGACTTTCGATTGTGGAATGGCGCCCGGTCACCGGGGTCCTGCCGCCGCTGAGCGAGTCTGCATGGACGACCGAGTTCGACAAATACCAGACCTCTTCGGAATACGAGCTTGCCAACAAGGGCATGACGCTTGCCGAATTCAAGCGGATCTACTGGTGGGAGTGGGCGCATCGACTGCTGGGGCGCGTGATCGGGGCAGCCTTCCTGCTGCCGCTTCTCTTCTTTCAGCTGCGCGGATGGATCGCGCCAGGGCTCAAATGGCGCCTCTGGCTGATCTTCGCGCTAGGCGGCCTCCAAGGCGCCATCGGCTGGTGGATGGTGGCATCCGGCCTGGTCGGGCGCGTCGATGTCGCGCAGGAACGCCTCGCCATCCACCTCACCATGGCCTGCCTTATTCTGATCGCGCTCATCTGGACGGCGCGATTTCTTGCCCCTGCTCCCGCAAGCGCCACAACTCGGATACCGGAGAGATCGCACCGGTTGGCGCCCACCGCAGTAACAATTCTCGGCTTGCTGGTCCTGCAGATCGCGCTCGGCGGCCTGGTATCGGGGCTCAAGGCCGGCCTTGTCTACGATACCTGGCCCCTCATCGACGGTGCATTGATCCCAAGCCGCGAGCACCTGCTCTTTTTGCAGCCGGGGTGGGTTAACCTGCTCGACAATCATCTCACGGTGCAGTTCGCCCATCGCATGGTTGCCTATCTGCTCCTGGGATTGGCAGTTCTCCATGCCGCCGATTGCACTTACCGCGATTATTGTCGTTCCGGCGCGATCGCTCTCGCTTGCGTGCTGTTGCTGCAAGCGACGCTCGGCGTTCTCACCCTTCTCTGGCATGTTCCGATTTTGCTTGCGCTTGCACATCAGTCAGTCGCCGTCGTTGCGCTGATCGTGGCCACGGTTCACGCTGCAAATCTGCGGGCAAACAAGACCACCATTGCCGCCGCACCTCGCGACCGCACCCAGCTGATCACGGCTGAGCACCCTTCGGCGGCGTAATGCGACCGATCGAACTTTGATTGCCGGTGAGCGGCCTCACTCTTCGGTCGCGGCTGGGGATGGGGTACCCCGATCAGGCACCGTCGGGGGGTTGATCTCGATCAAAGCGGCTGACTGGTGAGATGTACGGGCGTGAGAAGTCGGACTTGCCATGACGTTAAGCGATTCTGTCATCAAATCAAACGGACGGAGTTTTCGGCACACACAGGTGCAGAGCTTCGAATTCGTGGCCCGTGACGCAGTTATTTTGCACGCTTTCCCTGTTCCTCTGGCGTCGGTTCCCGATCCTCAACCTCGCCGCTGGCAATAGTAAATGGACGATCGTCAAGAAAGACCCAATGAATAGATCCGGCGGCACCTGGGTATGTCTGCAGGCTCAATATGATTTTCGCTCCGCGTCCGAAACAGATGAACCGGCGCCGTGCCTCTGGATCTATCTCCCATAATCCAATGAGCCGTTGACGCGGCCTAACCAAGGACCAAGGACCAAAAATGAAAAAGCTCTTACTTGCGACAACGCTAATCCTCGCCGCATCGCTGCCGAGCAAGGCTGATCAATTGCCAAGCATCTATCTCGGTCAATGGTGCGACGCCGGTGATGGGACTTTCGAATGGCCTGCGACCGAAGACGAGCGACAAGTATGTGTCGATGCATCCAAGGGGTTGATGATTAGACATGGCGGCATGGATGGGCACGAATGGAGTTGCACGTTTGTCAGCCTCAAACACACTGGGGAAAAGCGCCCACTCTCTACCAAGCCGCGAAAAGAAGACTGGAACCCGGTCGTCCGCATTGCGATGCGCTGTGTTGGCATCGACGAAAAATGGACGGACCAGGTCGAGCTTAGTTACATCAAGGGCGGCATTATCAATTTTGAATCCAAGCGGCGCCGTTGACGCGGCCCAAACCAAGGACCAAGGACATGACATTCCGTTTTCGTAAATTCCTCGGGTTCGGCTTCGGCCGAGTCAACCTTTCCACGGGCGGCGCCAGCCTATCTGTCGGTGGCCGCGCCAATGTGATCAAGGGCCTGGTATTTTTCGGAATCCTGTACTGGCTGCTGACCACGTTTGCCGGTGCCGCGCAGGCGCAATCCTCGGTGACCAAGTCGTTCTATAGCCACGACGGCTCATTCGCCGGCAGCTCGGTCACGCGCGGCAATTCGGACAGCTTCTACGATGGCCAAGGCCGGTTCTCCGGCAGCTCGCTCGGGGTCGGCAATCAAACGCTCTATTACGATTATCAGGGTCGTTATAGCGGCAGCACCATCAACACGGGACCGCGGCGATGATTATCTGGATTCTCGTCCTCGCCTACCTGTTCGGGGCGGCGGGATAGTGTGCCGAGGCGGGCGCGGGCGCCAGTAATCGAGCGCAGTCTGGGCCGCGAGCACGCGCAGCTGCGCAACGCGAAGATCGATCCGCACCTTCAAATGCTCGGCGCTCAGCGGCGCCTTAACGGTCGCTTGGGGGTCGGGATCGTTCAT
>WNGB01012955.1_pt1 | contig 11266 bp, 5 predicted proteins | sample 5400681 | NCBI WGS metagenome assembly WNGB01 (sample SAMN13153367, study PRJNA577476) | soil metagenome | isolation source: 115 cm soil or saprolite under grassland replicate 2 | place: USA:California | collected 2016-06-15 | reverse complement strand
GAGGCGCGTTGACGTTCATGTCGTCACCCCGGCAGATTCCGACTCAGAGAGCATAACGCTGGCCTTCAGCTGCGGCGCGCGATCAGCATCCGAGCTGAAGGTAAAAGATAACTTAAGAACCACGCTATCGCGCCGTCAGCTGCAAGGCTTTGTTCGGCGCATCGACTAAGGACTACCAAATACACCCCCCTGATCCTCTTTCCAGATTTTATATCCCTCAAGTTCTTCATCTGTGACTGAGGATTGGGATAAAAAGACGGGCTGCCAATTGGCAAAAGCCGTTCTAGATAACGGCAGGTGGCCCATACCAAAACCGTCTTTATCATGAATCGTCCCGAGCGACAGCGATGATCCCTCGACTGTAGCGGGACGAGAACGATATTTATTCTTATACAAGCAAATATGAACAGCAGAATCATCCAAAGCAAGGATCTTAGCAACGCGATAATTTCCTTCGCCATCATCAACGGAATACAATCCACCGACTTTCAGTTCAGGATGTTTCATAGCACAAGCCAAATTCAGAAGAATGAGCACGGCCGAGATCGCTAAGCCGCATTTATTAATCCGTGACCGAGGTTTCATACTTGTTTTGGTCATCCCATGCGAAATGCGCCGAACGCTGCGCTTCAGCGGCTCGCCCACGCAACTTAACAAAGAGGCCCGCTCACGGCGAGTCCGCTGCAAGCGCTTGTTCGATGGCGGTCTCCGATGAATTACGCATCCTTCAAATAGAGCTTGCAGCATTTGTAATCAATCACCGCCGACTTACTCATCAGAATGTCCGCGCCAAGTACACCGTCGCAAAACTCTTCGCCTTGCCATTGGACTATCATATTGATGTATGAGAAATCGACAAGCCACGTTTCGAAATCTGTCAGATGTAATGAACCAATATCCAGGCTTTCCAACTTACTTAACGCCTTAGTTGTCTTGGGTATGGCGAAGCTTACCGCTACCTCTTCCACTCTCCCGGACGTCAAGCCCAACCGTTCCGCGCAGGTTTCGGCGATACAGGTCCGAGACGCACCGGTATCAACAATCAAGACCACATCCTCACCGTTTACCTTAGCGTGAACGACTATATGGTTGACTCGAGTTACGGTGAAAGGAATTTCGATATATCCAACTGATTTCAAATAGGCGGGCAGATTCATCGATGCATTCGTTCAAGTTCGCTATACGCATAAGAGAGCCATCGAACTACGTATTATACAGCGGATCTGCGGCGCAAGTACGGATCTGGTGATCTTATACGGTTCCGCTTACACCTCGTTATCAATCACCCTTCAAGTCATGCCAACACGTAAAAGTGGTGGATTCCAACTCTTAGGGTTGGCCCGAAAGTAGCCGGAGTTCGGAGCAGAGCGTAGACCTCCGGCAAGTCGTGAGTAGTTAACCGCACCTGGAGAGTCTGTCAGAATAACTCAAGTCTCTGTGATACAAAGGTCTAACTTCTCGTTTTTCCAGCAAGATTTTTTCTAATCACTTTCCCTCGTCCCGTAGGGACGTAATGTTTATAGAACGCTTGACCGCCAAAAGATTCCTCCTCGCTCCAGAGGAGCGAAACGTAAAGCCGGTCTCGCGTCCCATTGCCGGAAACATCGCGCTCCGTTGGAGCGCAGGTCTTGGGATTCATAGTTGGATCTATAGACATTAGGCTCCTCTGGAGCCAGTGTTGTTTGGTTGCGGCTAGCGTTCCTAATCACGGCCCGAATCTTTGTCCGTACTCGGCTGAGAGGATGAACGCCTTAACCATCTCGGCATTGACGAAGTTTCCGTTGAACTGATTCAACTTACCCAGCCAGAAATTGTAGCCGGCGAAGTCGAGCATTGGTTCGGGCGGATCGTTGGGGTTACGACGGAGGTAGCCGAGATACTGCATCAGGACGAACGCTCGGTTGAATTGGCGGCTGTTAAAGAGCCCATTCTCCGAAACTGAGCGCAACACCTGCGCACGTAACGCGGCCGACGAGGGATTTGGCAACAACTGGCCGACCAGTGCATTACGTTCGTCCTGCGAGAGCGAGCCCCCAGACACAGATGCGCTTGGATCAAACGTGTTCGCGTTCAGCTTGTCCACAAACTGCTCCGCCGTCATCGAGGTGGGAAAAGCGGCTGCATTTCGGAACGCGGGCCGCTGCACGAAGTCGAGAAAGAACTTCTGCTTGTTAGCTTCCAACTGGGCGTCAGCGCCGGGCTGCCCTATCACGACACCGCGTCCAATTTCCTGAGTGTCCGGCAGAAAGTCTCGCAGCTTTAAGAACTCGTGCGAGTTGAAGGAAGCCTGATTCGCCTTGTAAACGAGGTAACCAGTCTGTTGAAACTCGATCGAAAGGAAGAAGGCCGCGCTAACATTAATCCTGCGAACCTCACGGCACTCCTGGGTAATACACTCGTCAATCTGGTTTTTCCAGAAGGCCAGTCCTGACGGGTCCGCCTCGCGGTTGAGAAAGTCGATGTAATGCTGGCGCACGAAGAAGTCGGTATCGAAACCAGGGTCCTGAACCGGATTAAGTCCGTTTACCGCCTCGTTGCTGTTGATAGTTACGACGACTGCTGTCTGAGAGCCGAGCGTACAACCGATCGGATTGGCCAGTGTCATGTTAAAAGTTTCCACCATCTCGCCGAGCCGGTCGTCGACGATGAAGGCTGTGATCGTCTTCGACGTTTCATTGGCGGCGAAACGCAGAGTGCCCAAAGCCGGGAGATAGTCCGAACGCTCGCTGGCCGTCCCGTCCGAACTAGCGTAGTCGACTGTGGCCTCGGCAGTAGTAGTGCCGGTGCGTGTGACGACCAAATCGACCCGCGTCGTCGTGTTGAGAGTTTCGGTCGCGTTGGCGGTGCCGGCGGTGAATTGTACGGTGTTTGGCTGAACCACAGGCGCGATGACCAGCGTCAAGCCAGTAATATTCGTAAATCCAGTGGCCCCAACTAACGTGCTCGCACCAGTAGCCTTGTTGATTCGGTATAGATTGCCGGTGTTACCTACGCTGCCGGCGTAGAGGTTTCCATCCGGACCGAATTCCAGACTGCCGCCGTTGAATCCGACTGATCCCACGACTGTAGCTACTCCTGTCATCAAATTTACTGTGACAAGATTAGAAGATCCGCCACTGGCACCGCCGGTGAGTCCATACATGACTGCGTTGGTGTCGTCGTAAGCAAGACCGGCAATTGGATTGAGAATGCCGGTGGCCCCGATTAACGTTGAAAGGCCATTGGTCGGATTGAGAGTCTGCAGCTGCGATGCTCCCCCTGGCCCTGTGATGCTGGTGCCGTACAGCGACGATCCAACCCATTCTAATCCCGTGAATGACGCACCATCGCTTATGGGACTGCCTAGTGCCTCACCCGTACTGATGTCAAATTCCTGTCCGGCAAACGCGCCGTCAGGAAACTGTGTGAACCCGCGACGAGTGTTGTTATTAAACTCAATTTCAGTACTACCCGAAGTCGGCAGATTGCCAACCAGGGTGCCGGCGCCGGTACTCAGATTAACCGTAAGTAGTTGCCCGCTTCGCGTGCCTGCGTACAGTTGGGTGACTACTGGTCCTGGAGTGGGAGTTGGCGTCGGCGTTGGCGGCGGCCCGTTTGAAGAACTAATCGAATCAAACTCTATCTGTCCTGGCCCGGTGAAGGTTTCCGGAATAGTCTCCAGAAAGAAGAGACGAACAGTTTGACCCGCGAAAGCTGAAACATTGTGGGTGTGTGTTAGCCAGCCGGTATCGTGATAGCCGGCCACAACGTCCGTTGAGAACGAATAGAGTGTCGTTAGTACAGCGTTCGTCGCCGGATTACGAAGTTGCACCTGGTAGGTTCTTGGTTGTGTCTGTCCGCAGCAGAAATTCCATTGCGCGCGATCCCTCCAGGAAAGACTGAGCGCGGCACCGTTTGGAATCGAGACGTCCTGATACATCCGAAACTCCATTGGCCCGGCGCCATCAAAACCATTCCACGCGTCGTGTGTGCCGTGTTGGGGTGAGGTCTGGAGAATTTCGTAACCGGCGAAGCCGCCGCTGCCTGCCGAAGTCACGGACCACGGCACAAAGGGACTGCCCTCACCACCCGTGGCGGCGGTAGAAACATTCCACCCCGAAAAATCGCCGGTCTCAAAACTCCCGTTGATGATCAGTTGGTGGCCGAGTTGGAGGGTGAAGCTCCACGATTGCGACGCCTGATAGCCGCCTGCGTAGTTGATTGTCAGCGTAAAGTCGACCTGGGGGTCCGGTGACAATGATGAGCCGAGGGAAAAGGAAAACGGCGTGATGTTAACGGCGCTGCCATTCGTCGCCGCTATGTTGGGATAAGCAGAGGCGCCATTCACGATGGTCACGCCGGGCGTGGAGGTTGTCAAAGTTGCAGTCGCCGAAGTCGCGTCCAGCAATCCAACATTATTCAATGTAACTCTGAGCGTACCGCTCTCGCCGGGATCGATGAAACTGTCGCCATTGCAGCAGGTTTCAGTCTTGGACACATTCGACCGCTCGAGGAAGGCCTTGCCCACGACCGGCGGTCCCAGCGACTGTAATGCCGGATAAGGCATAACGATGCCCGCTCCGGAATCCCGATCGGTCCCTGGTGCTTCAATATCGATTGCGGTGCTGGTCAGCGCTGTTTTGATCTGGTCCTGTGTCAAAGCGGGATTAGCGGATTTTAATAAAGCGGCAATCGCCGCTGCATGTGGCGCCGCTGCGGAGGTTCCGTAGAACAGGGTGGGAAAACCTCCGGCGCCGGAGACCGCGGTGCCATCGGCGGCGGTGATGTCGGGCTTCTGCAACACAGAACCACCTGTTGATGAAACGTTGCCGGGCGTTATCGCCGATCCATTCCCGTTGAAGAAAATATGCCGCGGTCCATCAGAGCTGAATGTCTCCACCTCATCGCCGGCACTAAAGGCCGACGGGAAAACGCAGACCGCGCAGACAGCCGCGACTCCGTAAGCACCGGAAGCGGCATTGTGTCCGTGTGTCTCGCCCGGAGTGTTAAAAGAGAGTTCGCCGCGATTCGTTGACAGATGAAGGAAGCGATTAGCCGCTCCCGTCTTTTGCAAAATGACTACTCTAAAACCAATTGGAGCGAAGAAGACTTGTTCGTAAGGATCCTGGGTGCCATTCTGAACGTTTGTAGAGGAATCTATCACCGAGGTTCCGTCTGGAGTGAGAATAAAAAGATCGTAGTCGTTATTTGAACCGCCTAACGGATCTGACCAGTGCAGGTTCGTCAGAAAGCCGCTTGCGGTGATCGTGTCATACTGAGCAACGGCCGCACCCGGATCAAAATCGTGGATCTTTCCACCTGGCACGAGGCCGAGGTTTCCACCGTCTACAAAATCACCTTCCCAGGTTCCGGACGTGCCGTCATTTAGATTCCCAGAGTTGGCTGCCGAGGAAAAGTAGAGGGCCCCAGAAGCGACCACATCGTTGACGGCTTGAGAGGCCAGGCCAGCGTTGTTGGGTGAAACGACAGTTGGGGTTTGGCCGTCCTGAAACGGCGATTCAACAAAATAACCAATGTCGTCGAGGATGATGTCACATCCGGCTGCGCGCAGATCGCGAATATTCTGCGCGAACGAGGCCAGGCCGTTACCAGCGGTGGCGAAATACAACTGCGCGCCGGGTGCGAGGTCATGAATGATTTCGAGCATCGCCGTGCCTTCGTCTCCAAAACCTTCTTGTCCGGGCAAGATAGTCACGGTGTCCAGATCGCCGGTTGCCTGGCTGACGGCAAGGCTACTGACGCCGTCTGATAGAATGCCGATCTTTATTCCTGTGCCGTCTGTATTAAACGTGCCTCGTGCGGTGAAGGCTTTATGGGTTGCGTCTCCTTGCGAAGTGACACTTCCAACTCCCAGCGGACCGTTGGGAACTGGCGCATTGCCGAGGGCCGGCTGGAGAACGGTGCGCACACGTGCGGCGCGATTGTTGAAGTCCGAGTACCGGCGTCCCCAAGCGGGCAGCCCGGTTTGGCTGGAGTAGCGAGTTTGAGCGTCGGCGGGCTTCCGTCTTGCAAGCCGCGTTTGTGAAAACAATGCTTCCTGCTTCGACTGAATAAAGCGAACCTGAGAGAAGCCAGCGATGGTTTCAACTTGTTCGAGCGCAACAACGGCGCGCAGGCTGTTGTACTGCGGATAGGTACTCGAAACCTCAACACTCATTCCGCGCAGACTCTCCAACAGTTGGTCGTCAATGATAGCCGTAATGTCTACGGTCACCCGGCCGGCATCATCGGCACCCACGTCGACGGAAAGCGTCGGCACGCTTTTGGCAATACTTTCTCCGCGGCGCAGCTTGATCGCGTAAAGCAGTTGCGAATCGATTTTCTGTTGAACTGCAGTACGCGCTTCTTTTTCTTCAAGCAGAGCCTGTATCTGCTGCCAGACATTCTGATCGATCTCAGGCTCTTGTTTTGCAACCTCACTTCTTGTTTCGAGCAAAGATGAAGGCAATGCGGTCTCGCCCGCGCTCGTCGGCCCTGAAGCCCTGCCGCGGACATTGCCAAAAACAAAGGAAAGAAGTGTGACGAAGAGACTGAGGAGAAGAAGGGGGTAAATGCGTTTCACTGTAACTCCGATCTGTTAGCCGGTCATCGTGCGGGCTTTCGACCTGCTGTGGGAGAACTAAGTTGAGGTCGCCAAGCATACCCCGACATTCACCAAACGCAAACGATTTCTTACCGGCTGTTAGAAGAGTGGCCTGTCCGATAAGCTCAAATCTAACGCGCACTTCACTCAGGTGACGACAAGGCTGAGGCTGTCGGAAGGCGGATAAAACATTACGGACCGAAACGGCCTCGGTACTCGCCCGAAAGGATGAACGCTTTGACCATCTCGGCGTTGACGAAGTTGCCGCCAAATTGATTCAGTTTGCCCAGCCAGAAATCGTAGCCCGAGTAATCCGTGTCCTGCGGGTCATTCGGGTTGCGTCGCAGGTAGCCAAAGTACTGCATCAACACAAAGGCCCGGTTGGATTCCTGCTGCACGAAAGCCGAGTTTTCCGCCACGAGCCGCAGTGCGCGCGCACGGGCGGCAGTGTCGACGCTCGTACTCGCTCCCCCAAACTCATCGATGATTGCCGTTCGTTCCGAGGCTGACGGCGTTACCCCACTATTCGTGAAGAGGGCATCAACAAACTGCGCCGGTGTTATTGTTAATGCAAAGGCAGTTGTAAACCGCGAACGCTGTACAAACTCGGCTATGAACGCTTGCTTGTTGTTCTCCAGTAGTTGATCCGCGCCGGGTTGACCAATAACTATACCTCGGCCGATCTGCTGGGTATCAGGTAGAAATTCATTGAACCGGATGACTGGCACTGAAAGCTCGTGAGTTCCGCCGATAGTTGAAGTACCGACGACATCGCCGTAAGAGGATTTGTAGAGCCGCTCAACTAAGTAGCCGGTCTGCTGGAACTCGATCGACAGGAAGAAGGCTGCGGAGACGTTGATGCGGCGCACTTCGGCGTTGCACGTCGCGCCCGGCTGTTGGCACTCCGTGATTTGATTAGTCCAGAATGCGAAGCCTGGAGCGTCAGGCTCGCGATTAAGAAAGTCGATATAGTGCTGGCGGACAAAGAAGCTTGCTTGATCGATTGGATTCGTGCCGTTAAACGGATCATTGTCCGTTATCGTAACAGTGACCGTAACTGGTGAACCGATCCGGGCTCCGCTACCGACTGCATTGCTTAGACTAACTGAAAACATTTCAGGGTTTTCGGAATAGGAGTCATCCACCAGGAAAACGGTGATGATCTTAGAAGTCTCTCCGGGAGCAAAGTTTAAAGTCCCGGCGCTAGTCTCATAATCGCAACGCGCAGAGGCGGAGCTACCGACTACATTGCAATTGCTCGCGCCCGCCGTATCGCTCGTGGAGTAGCTTACGGCAGCCATGCCGGTCGTGTTACCGCTGCGCGTCACTGTTATGAGGACGCTGCCGCTGGCTTCAGGTACGACGCTGCTCGCCATGCTGAATTGAATCTGCGAAGGCGGCGTTTGGATCGGCTCCCAATCAGGAAACCAATCGACTTCTGCATTATTAGTCAGCTTCGCCCGATTGCTGCCGTTCGCGTTCATCACAAACAGTTCTACTGTCGTTTCATCAGCGACGCTTCCGGAAGCAAATACGATGTTTGAGCCATCAAACGACCACGCGGGAAAACCATCGGTCACGTTGTTGCTGGTAAGTTGGATCCTGTTGCTGCCATCAACGTTCATTACGAAGATTTCAATTCCATTGGGATTCATCGCGTTGCCACTGGCAAACAAGATCTTCGTTCCATCAGGTGAATAGGATGGTTGGCCGTCAGCGATCGTGTTATTAGTGAGCCGCGTTCGGTTACTACCATTGGCATTTATCACAAAGATCTCAAAGCTATTCGCATCAAATACACTGCTGCCGCCGCTCATGAAAACGATTTTTGTGCTGTCGGGCGACCAGGAAGGTACGCCATCAATGGCAGAGTCAGTTGTGAGCTGCGTTTGATTACTGCCGTCGGCATTCATCACGAAGATTTCAAACGTGCTGGGGCTGTTCAAGTTGCCGCGGACGAAAGCGATCTTTGTGCTGTCATGCGACCAGGCCGGGAAGCCATCGGCCAATGGGTTATTAGTGATTCTTGTCTGGGCACTGCCATCAGCGTTCATCGTGTAGATTTCTAAGTTGCCGTCTCGCCCGCTCATGAACGCGATCTTTGAACCATCAGGCGACCACTTCGGTTGATCGTCATAGGCCAGGCTGGTAGTTAGGCGAACTTGGTTGCCGCCATCGAGATCCATCAGGAAGATGTCATGGTTGCCGCCGTTGCGGGCACTGCCAAATACAATCCTCGGGCTGCCAGTGTTTCCGGTGGCGGAATGGTATGGATCGGCGACGCGCGGCTTTTCATCAGTTGAACGGCGCGCATCGGCCAGAGGCAAATCGGAGTTATGCTCCCTCCCAACGACTAACGACGAATTCGACGTGGCCAGGGAAGCACTGCTTGTGATAATGGCGAATGCCGATAAGACATTTAGCGGGAAGCGCGAGGAATGGCGAAAAATGCAAAACATTTGGAGCCCATGCCTTTGGGGAGCGAGGGAGAACCACAAAGTATCACGAGGCGAGAAGGAACCACTAACTCAACATGGACTGAGTGCAAGCAGTGGAGTTGAGGTCCGTTCGGATAGTCAGAGCCGTAAGCTTCAGTTGGGGTTTGAATCCAGGACCCGGTCGCTACTCGAGACTGTGATGAAAAGTTCGATTCTTACGCCGAAGGCGTTGAATAATTCCAGCCCAGGGTAACACCCTGGGCGAACGATACAATCAATGATTCATCACCCTGAAGGGGTGAAATAAACGAACCGTCGAAAAAATCGTATTCAACCCTTTCAGGGTAGGAACGGTGGCCGTGCTTTTTCCCCAGGGTGTTACCCTGGGCTGGAATTATTCAACGCCTTCAGCGTAGCTCATGGCCCGAAGCGCTGCCGGTACTCGCCCGAGAGAATGAAAGCCTTCACCATCTCGGCGTTGACGAAGTTGCCGCCGAACTGGTTTAGCTTGGTCAGCCAGAAATCATAACCGGTGTAGTCCGTGTCCTGGCCTTCGTTCGGGTTGCGCCGCAAATAGCCATAGTACTGCGTCAGCACGAACGCTCTGTTCTTCTCGGCATTAAATAAGTCCGGGTCTTCAGCAACCACCCTTAAGACTTGCGCCCGCGTCTTCGTGCCTGATGTCAGTTCACTGACCAACTGATCGCGCTCGGCTGGCGATAGAGGATTGCCGGCATTGGTGTTCAAAGTGTCCACAAACTGGGCCGGTGCCATTCCAACCGGATAGACCGTGGTGAAACGCCCGCGGGAAACAAAGTCAGCTATGAAGGTCTGCTTGTTGTTCTCCAAAACCTGCTCCCAACCAGCCTGACCGACCACTACTCCCTGACCAATCAGCTGCGTGTCCGGCAGGAATTCGCCGCGCCGAATGATTGGCACCGAGAGCTGATGACTGCCGCCAAGCGTCGACGTTCCGAGTGCGTCTCCATAAGCCGATTTGTAGAGGCGCTCGACGAGATAACCGGTCTCCTGAAATTCGATGGAAAGGAAGAAGGCGGCGGAGACATTAATGCGCCGGATATCAATGCACGCCTGGTCGGTACCGCACTCATTGATTTGGTTCGTCCAGAAACCCAGTCCGGAAACGTCGGGTATGCGGTTAAGAAAGTCGCTGTAGTGTTGGTCCACGAAGAAGTCTGAATTTCCGAGCGGATTCACTACGCCGCGAGGTAGGTAACTTACACTTAGAGCGTTCGTAAGACTGGTCGAATTCAGCTCTGAAGTGTGTGTGCCCATCACATATGCGTCAGGCTCACCGCCCGAAATGCCTACCACGGGAAAAATATTTGTATTTGTAGGCGCACTCTGCCCGGTTCCATAGCGAGTTTTGATCGTGCCGTCGTTTCGCAATTCGATCTCAAAGTTCACGGGAGGCTGGTTAGCAGGGTTACTGCCATCTCCGAAAATGACGCCTTGCCAGCGAAAGATAATCCGGCTCGAATCCTGGATCACGACATAAACATCATCGCCAGCGTGCCCGTCGGTCCTCAGATCATCCCATAGACCCGAAATCATTTTGAACTTTGTAAGATCAACCGATGAACTCGGCACGTCATCGGCATCGCCGTTGGGACGCGTAGGCGGACTGGAAAAGAAGAGATTGCCGTTGGTTGAGATATTGACCTGCGAAAGGTTCTGACCAAAGAACGGAAATGAAAAAGGCAGTGCATAATTCAACAACAGTTTGTCGTCTCCTATCAGGTTCAGCGCTGTGCCTCCGGTCGAAAGAGCTGCCGGAACGCCCAGCGCGGTCGCATAGGGATTTCCATCCAGGAAGCTGACAGTGACATTCAAGCTAGCCGGCGTTCCTTCATTGCCAACATTGTCGAATTCTCGCAAGGTGAAAGTCCCCTTCGTGTGCCCGTAAGGAACCTTGACGTCAAGAGCCTGCGGCGTGCCCGAAGTGGGCGGAGCAACAGCCTTGAGGCGGACTACCGCGCCGGTGAAGGCATCCATGTAGCTTAATTGATAGAGCGAAGCCTGTCCTGTTGCACCATCATCACCGGAAGTGGTCCATCCCAGGTTCATTGTTCTTCCAGTTTGCGAGTTCACATGAAAATTGCTCACGGTGCCTGGGGGCGTTACATCGTTCTCGGCAAGCGCCTGGAAGCTGTTGGCTACATTCAGGCGACGCCCGGTCAGCGTCTTGCCAGCCAGGGACGACACCGAGTCGCCGTTGAAGATC
>WNGB01012954.1_pt1 | contig 11266 bp, 8 predicted proteins | sample 5400681 | NCBI WGS metagenome assembly WNGB01 (sample SAMN13153367, study PRJNA577476) | soil metagenome | isolation source: 115 cm soil or saprolite under grassland replicate 2 | place: USA:California | collected 2016-06-15 | reverse complement strand
GGGCACATGATGTATCTGTACGAACCGGCGCTGGCGGAGCTGAAGCAGAACGTCGCGCGCTTCATCACGAATCCCGCGCCCGCGACGGCGAGGGCCGCCGGCTCGAATTGAGTCAGCGCCGCCGCAGCGCGACGGCGTCGATGTCGAATGTAACGGCATCCGCGACGCGCACCGTGCCCCCGGGTCCGCCGCGATAGGGGCGGATTCCGAAGTCCGTCTGCTTGACCCTGAAAACAGTTGACGCGCGCAGCGTATCCCCCACCAGGCTGATTCGTACGACCGGCGCGACGTCCTGCGTCTTGCCTTTCATCGTCAGCGCGCCGAGCACGTGGAGCGTGTCGCCCGCTCGCTCGACACTCCGAGAAACGAAGGTGATCTCCGGGTAGTCGGCCACATCCAGCACATCCTGCCGCATCGCGGCGGTCACCTTGCGGATCTCGGCGGTGTCCGGGGGTGTCAGCACCGCGAGACTCTCCGTCGCGATCGTTATCGCGACGTGTGACAGCGCGGGCTGATCGGGATACAGCACGACACGTCCCGAAAAGCTGCGCGCGCGGATCAGATGCTCATGGCCGGCGAAGCCGAGCAGGCCGGCTTTCCCGGTGCGCACCTCGAGCCGGCTCGCCGGGGGGGGCGCAAGGAGGTACACGATCGAATCGTGGTCAGCGCCCGTTTGCGCCGGCACCGCTGTAGGAGCCAGTGCCAGCGCGGTCAGGATGTAGAGGTGCAGGAAGGTCTTCATTGGCTTGCGATGGCCCGAGCGCCCGATTTCTCCCAGTTGACGAATAGGAAGCCGCCGGGGGCCGCGAGGGCTGCCGCGCCCGCGCCCGGCAGGATCTGCAGCTGCAGCTCCTCGATCTTGTTGCGCGAGCAGTCCCAGCATGCCAATGCATAATCGCCAGCGCGGCGCGTGCGCGACAAGAGCATCACATGCACCGCGACGTTGTCGCTGATCAGCGTGTCGTTCCTGTACAGATGCCCGAACGCCCACAGCGCCACCGTGCTGTTGATCGTCGGGACGAGCGGGGTGTGCACTGCCGTGTTCCCGTGATAGTACAGGCCGAAGATCACACCGCCAAAGCGTGGGTGATGGGGCACGTCTCGCGTCTGCACACGATCCAGCAGCAGCTTCCAACGGGCGCCGTCCTGCGTCACGAATTCCGCGACGCCGTCCACTGAATCCTTTACCGCACCCTTGTCCCAGGCGCTGAACGTGAACGTCCCCGAAATCGCGGCGACGTTGTTGGAGTAGGGGCCGTTCTGTACCTGTGACTCGAGTCCCTCCGGCTCATCGCCGAATTGCTGCAGGACAGGCGCGGCGCTGTCGGGGAAGGGGAACGGACCGGGGAGAATCTGAATCACGCGCCCGCCGCCCGTCACGCGCATGGCGGTTGCCCCCGGAGCCGCGGCGGTGGTGTCATAGCCCATCGATCCCTCGCTCTGCGGCGCGGCAACGCGCAGCTCCGTCTGCATGCCGAGCTTCTTGTGGGAGTCGCCACCCACCGGGCAATACACCTCATAGGTCCCTGCCGTGAGCGTGAGCGTCAGGGTGACGCTCGTGCCCGGCTGGATCGTGCCGGTCTCCCGTTCCATTCCTCGACCTTCGACCTCGAACGCGTGCGGGATGGTGCCGGTATTCGTCACGACGAAGGTTACTGCGCCTGGGGCAACGGTCTTTTGTGACAATGCGACGTTCCATTCCGAAAGGTGCACATCGACCAGAGTCGGTGGCGTGGGAGCGAACAACAGCCCGATAAGTGTCGCGATGAGATACATGGTCTCCTCCATGCTGAGAGTGAGAGAAAGAAGGTGCCAGCGTCGGGAGCCATGACACGTCTCGCGCCGTTGTTATTCCCGGGAATATTCCAGACGCGCGCCATGTCTACACACGCAGGAGCCGATTTGGAGCCGAATGAGCTCGAGCGGTTCGAAGCCGTGGTACTGCCGCACCTCGATGCGGCGTTCACGCTGGCGCGCTATCTGACCGGCGATACGCAGGACGCGCAGGATGTCGTGCAGGATGCCGCCCTGCGCGCGGTGAAGTATTTCGGAGGATTCCGTGGCGCCGATGCGCGCGCCGGACGGGCGTGGCTCCTCGCGATTGTGCGCAACGCGGCACACACCTGGTTACAGCGGCGCGGCGCCGATGCCGGCGCCGCCTTCGACGAGGAGCAGCATAGCGAAGGCGTCGCGGATCAGGACCCAGCGGTGGAGTTCGATCGCAAGGAAACACGCGACCGATTGCGCGAAGCAGTCGCGCAGTTGCCCGCGGAATTTCGCGAGGTGATCGTGCTGCGCGAGATTCAGGACTTGTCCTATCAGGAGATCAGCGACATCACGAGCGCGCCGGTTGGGACGGTCATGTCCCGGCTGTCCCGGGCGCGGCAGCGCTTGCGGCGCGCGCTCGTCCGCGCCGGAAAGGAGCGGGTGCTGTGACCGACTCCCAGTTTGAGCGCCGGCTCAGCGCCGCGATTCGCCAGGAGATGCCGCCACTCCAGGCGCCCGACGACCTGCGCCGGCGCGTGCGCGCGGCGGTGCGCGAAGCGGGGGCGGGATCGAGTCGTCGGTTCGCGCCGGCGCGCGCGGCGCGGTGGCTGACCCTGGCGGCATCCCTCGCCGCCGTCACGGCGGGCGGCTGGTGGCTGGGCCTGCGCAGTGCCGGAGCATCGGCGCTCGCGGATCAGGTGCTGGCGAGCCACGTGCGCTCGCTCATGCCCGGTCACCTCACCGACGTGCTCTCATCGGATCAACACACGGTAAAGCCGTGGTTCAATGGCAAACTTGACTACTCCCCGCCGGTATCGGACTTCCCGGGGCAGGGATATCCGTTGATCGGGGGACGCCTGGACTATGTGGGAGGTCGGCCTGTGGCGGCGCTCGTCTACGGCCGGCGACAGCACATCATCAATGTCTTGCTGTGGCCTGCGACTTCACGAACGGACGGTTCCGCGGTGCGCACGCGCCAGGGCTATCACCTCCTCCATTGGACGACCGCCGACTATACGTACTGGGTGGTGTCCGACCTCGGCATGGCGGAGCTCCAGGATTTCGCGCGGCTCCTGAGGGCCGGGGTCTAAGGCTTCGGGTTCAACCCGCCCGGCATCAGGCTTTTTTGTCCGAACTTTTCACGCACTCGATCGACTGCGCGCGACAACCCACGATCACGATCGGTCTCTTCGGACAGGATCGAGAGTTGGTCGGTAGATTTCGCCGGGGCCAATCCTGACAGCCGTACACCCACAAGTCGCGCGGGCACGGGCCGCGCCGTTCGCAAGCTCGTGAGCAGCTCGTGTGCGACTTTCAAAATCACGCGATCGGACACGACCGCTTCGGGCAACGTGCGCTGGGCGGACCGCGTCTTGAAGTCCCAATCACGCAGGCGGACGGCGACGGTCCGCGCCGTCAGGCCATCGCCGCGCATATCCGACGCGGCCCGCGTCACAAGCCGCAACAGCTCGCGCTGGATCTCCTCGTCCTCGCGCAGATCTTTTCTGAAAGTCTCGTCGCGACTTATCCCTCGATTCATGACGCGATGAGCGACCGTGCCATCGTCGCTGCCGTGAGCGCGGTTCCACAGCCAGCTTGCCTCGCGCTTGCTCATCCATTTCCCGAGCGTCGTGAGATCGTGCCGCAACACGTCTTCGATCGTGATCAGGCCGTGCGCCGCCAGGCGGGCCTGGAACTTGGGGCCGACGAGAGGGATGTCCGCGAGCGCGCAGGAATGCAGGAACGCCGCTTCCGAGCCCGGTTCGACGATGAGGACGCCATCGCCGCCGCGACTGGGCTTGGCGCGATCGACCGCCATCTTGGCGATCAACTTGTTCGTTCCGCCACCGATCGAGAGCGTGAGGCCCGTCGCATCGCGTATCCCCGACCGAATGCGCTCGGCGGTCGCCGCGAGCGGCTCGTGGTGGTAGACGCCTTCCGTCCCCGTCATGTCGAGATACCACTCGTCGATGCTCGCGCCTTCGACGATCGGGGAGTACTGATGGAGTAACTGCCGGATCTCGGCGCTCTTTTGCACGCACGCTTTGAAGGGCACCGGGACGCACGTCGCGTCGGGGCAGAGCCGTAGCGCACGCGCGATCGGCATCGCCGAGCGGACGCCGAACTTCCGCGTCTCATAGGAGGCGGAGCAGACAACGCCGCGACTTTCGCGTGAGCCACCGACAATGAGGAGCGTCGCGCGTCCAGCGCCCTCGGGATCCACCGCGCGGGCGACGGCGACATAGAACGCGTCAGCATCAGCCAGGAGAATGCGACGCATGGTTAGTAACCGAAGATATCCCGAAACAGGTCCAACGCAATGTTATGACCTGTGGAGCGCGAACTGTTGCTCTGCGCAACACGGCGGCCGCATATAGAGGGCTTATGCGCAAACTGCTGCTCTCCCTCGTCGTCATCGCCGCCTGCGACAACCTGGCGACGACTCCCTCGCTCGAGCTCTCATTCTCCGTCGTGTCGGGCGATGGCCAGTCGGGCATCGTGGATCAACCGCTGCCGAGCCCGGTCGTGATCCAGGCGACGGATTCCCGAGGTCGACCCCAGAAGAATCTCCAGGTCAGCTTCGTGATAACCTCGGGCGGTGGCTCGGCGAACCCTGCGTCCGCACGCACTGATCAGAATGGTCTCGCGCAGACATGGTGGACGCTTGGTACCTCGGTCGCTCAGGCGCAAGGTCTCGAGGCGCGCGCGGGCGGTACGTTGCTCGGCGCGTTCACCGCGACGCCCTTGCCTGGTCCCGTGAGTCAGCTCGCGATCCAGGCCGGCGACGGTCAGTCAGCCGTTCACGATGCGCCGGTAGCTGTTCCACCCGCCGTCCTGGTGCGCGACCAATACGGCAACCCCACACCCGGCGTCGCGGTGTCGTTCACCGTCACGGCCGGCGGCGGGAGCGTCACGGGATCGCCCGCGACGACCGCAGCCAACGGCAGCGCAACCGCTGGAGTCTGGACCCTGGGTCACGCGTTGGGAGCGAACACGCTGCGAGCCAGCGTCTCGGATGTAACGCCGCTCGATATCGGGGCGACCGCGGTCGCCGGATCGGCCTCGAGAATTGTTGTCCAGGCGGGCGACGCCCAAAGCGCGCAGGTAAACACGCGCGTGGCTGTGGCGCCGGCCGTTCGCGTCACCGATGACGCGGGGTATCCGGTCGGCGGCACACAAGTGACATTCGCCGTCACGGGCGGCGGCGGTCAGATCTCACCGGCGTCTGCCGCGTCCGGTGCCGACGGGGTCGTGGCCACCGTCTATTGGCAGCTCGGCACGCGGAGCGGCGCGAACACCCTTGTTGCCAAGGGTACCGCAGTCGCCGATACCCTCGTTTTCACTGCGACCGGCATCGCTGGACCCGCGACCAGAATGGTCGTCAGTGCGGGAGACAGCCAGACCACTCGCCGCCTGACCCCCGTGCCGATCCCGCCGGCCGTGCGCCTGACGGATCAATTCGACAATCCGGTGCCTGGTGTGTCGGTCACATTCTGGGTTCCTTCTTACAGCACCGGCAGCGTCACGGGCAGTCCTGTCACCTCGAACGCCGCCGGGATCGCGACCGTAGGAAGCTGGACGCCCGGATCCAGCGTCGGCTACCACTGGCTCAACGCGACCGCGCCCGGTCCGCTCCTGGTCTCGTTCACGGCGACCGCCACGCTGGAAGACGGCGCCCGCATGGCGCTGTACGCGGGAGACAATCAGGTCGTGCAGGTCGGCACCACCCTGCCGATCCGGCTGGCCGTGCGGATCACTGATGCCACCAGCGCCCCGATCCCCGGGGCGCAACCGCAGTTCAGCTTCGTTCAAGGTGGTGGCGGCATCGGCGCAAGTATGCCGGACGCCGACACGACCGGCGTCGCGGCGGTCAACTCTGTGACGCTGTGCTGTGCGCGCGGGACCTATCGCCTCCGGGCCACACTCGCGGGCTCGTCCGATACAGTGTTCTTCAGCGAGACGGGCACGCCCGCGAGACCGGTGAGCATCGCGGTCCAGGTAGGCAACGGGCAAAGCGCTTCCACGAATACCGCGGTGCCCGTCGCGCCGGCCGCTGTCGTGAGAGACACGTTCGGCAATCCCGTCCCGCGCATCACGGTCGATTTCGCCGTAACCGCGGGTGGCGGCAGCGTCAGCGGCAATCCCGCGACCACCGATACGAACGGAGTGGCCGCCTTGGCGCAGTGGTTGCTGGGGCCCACACCGGGGACCAACACGCTGACGGCCACCGCCTCGGGCGTGGGCAGTGTCACGTTCACGGCGACCGGAGTCGCGCCGGTCATCGCCGTGACGAGGAGCAGGGTCAGCGTTTCGCCGATAAGCATCGTGGCGAGCACGGGCTCCATCACGAGCACGATCACGGTCAGCGCGCGGGACACGAACGACAATCCCGTCGTCGGCGCCAGCGTCACACTCACGGTCGCGGGGACCGGCAACACCATCACGCAACCCACTACCGTCACGGACGCGAATGGCGTCGCGACCGGCGCGGTCAGCTCGACGGTCGCCGAGTACAAGCACGTGTGGGCGACGATCACAGGCAAGACCACGTTCCCTGCGACTGTCGAAGTGACGGGCGGACCCCCGGTTACGATGGTCGCGTATGCCGGTGACAATCAGGTCGCGACGGTGGGCACAGCGTTGGCGCTGGTGCCGCAGGTACTGCTGCGTGACCCGTTCGGCAACGGCTCGTACGGCACCGTCGTGACGTGGGAGGTCACCGGCGGCGGCGGGAGCATGGGCTCCTTCAATGCCGGGACGACGGCCGGCGGCGTGTCGACCGGCGGGATTTGGACCCTCGGCACGGCCCCAGGCCTCAATATGCTACAGGCGACGGTGCAGGGAACGCCCCTGGCCGTGACGTTCAGCGCGACCGGCGATCCGTCGTTCTGGACCAGCCACGCCGCCCTGCCCACGTTCCGCTTTGTCCTCGGCGCCGCAGCCGTGAACGGTCTCGTCTATGCCGTCGGAGGGATGAACTTCGAGGACATGGCCACGGTCGAAGCCTACGACCCGGCGACAAACACATGGGCGGCCCGCGCCCCGCTCCCGAGCCCACGCAGTGAGCTCGCCGTCGCCGTCGTGAACAACGTGCCGTATGCCATCGGCGGCGTTCGCAATCGGTCGGTCGTTGGCACCGTCGAGGCATACGATCCAGTCACCGATTCGTGGACGTCGAGAGCCCCGATGCCCACCCCGCGCGCGGACTTCGGTGTCGCCGTCGTGAACGGGATCATTTATACGATTGGCGGGGCGAGTGCCACTTCTTCATCGGTCGGTACGGTCGAGGCGTACGATCCGGCGACCGATACCTGGACGACCAAGGCCGCGATGCCTACGCCCCGGTTATCGCTCGGCGCCGCCGAGGCTGGCGGCATCATCTACGCGGTCGGTGGGTCGAGCGACGCGACGTTCTGGATGTCGACGGTCGAGGCATATGATCCGGCGAGCGACACGTGGACCCCGAAGGCGTCGCTGCCGACGGCACGATTTGGTTTGGGTGTTGCCGCCATCGATGGGCGCGTGTACGCGCTGGGTGGATACACGCCGGTGGACAACTACGCGAACCTCACGCCCATCCTCGAGGCCTACGATCCGGCAACGAACAGCTGGACCGCCAAGCCGGCGATGCTGGAGCCGCGGGTGTATATGGGCACCGCGGTGCTGCAGGGCCTGCTGTACGTCGTCGGCGGCATGGGTGGCAACTCCGAATCCCTCGAGGTATACCACCCCTGAGCAAATCGGGCCACACATTCCACCCTACAACGGCCCCGCAACGCACTTCCGTTGCGGGGCTCTTTCTTCTGTCTATCTTCTTGCCACTATGGCAAAAGGCACGATCGGCATTCTCACCGGCGGCGGCGACGTCCCCGGCCTCAATCCGGCCATTCGGGCGATCACGATTCGCGCGCTGCGCGACGGCTACAAGGTCGTCGGCATTCGCCACGGCTGGGGTGGCCTCGTCGACTACTCGCGGGAGAAGGGCGCGGATAATTCCGACCAGATCCTGCCGCTCACCGAGGCGATCGTGAATCGCGCCGGCCGCACCGGCGGCACGTTCCTCCACACGTCGCGCGTGCGGCCCAGTCACCTGCCCAAAGAACGCGTGCCGGCGCATCTCAGCGGCTACACGGAAAAGACGAACGACATCACCACAGACGTGATCAAGAACCTCGAGCACCTGGGCGTCGATGTCCTGATCCCGATCGGCGGCGATGACACCCTCAGCTACGCCAAGCGGCTGCACGACGAGGGGCTCAAGGTCGTGGCGATTCCGAAGACGATGGACAACGACGTCTACGGCACCGACTACTGCATCGGCTTCAGCACCTGCGTGACCCGTACGATCGAGCTGACGCACCGCCTGCGTACCTCGGCGGGCTCGCACGAGCGCTTCCTGGTGATCGAAGTGTTCGGCCGCTACGCCGGCTTTACGGCGCTGCTGCCGACGATGGCGGGGGCGGCGGACCGCTGCGTGATCCCCGAGTATCCCGTCGAAGTGGAGCACCTGGCCGAGCTGCTTGTTCAGGACCGCAACAAGAACCCGAGCCGCTATTCGGTTGTCCTCATCTCGGAAGGCGCGCGGCTCACGTCGCACGAAGGGATGAGTTTCGAGGGCGAAGAGACCGACATGTTCGGGCACCGCAAGCTGGGCGGCATCGGCGACCAGATCGGTACGGCGCTCAAGGAGTGCTCGGCGAAATACAACAAGGGGCGCCGCGTCGACGTCGTGAACCAGCGGCTCGGCTATCTCGTCCGTTCGGGTGATCCCGACGCGCTCGACTCGATCGTGCCAATGGCGTTCGGCAACCTCGCACTCGACCTCGTGGTGAAGAAGCAGTATGGCCGGCTGGTCAGCATCCATAAGGGGTTCTACGACACGGTGCCGCTGTCGAGCGTGACGTCGGATAAGAAGGTGGTGGACGTTTCGAAGTACTACAACACCCAACGGCTGCGGCCGATTTACCAGTTCGACGGGGCGCCGCTGTTCATCATGACGAGCGACTGATTCCTGGTGTGCTCAACGTCGGCCTCGTCGGCTTCGGCTTTGCGGGGAAAGTCTTCCACGCGCCCGTCATTCGCGCGGTGGATGGGCTGAGCCTCAGCGCGATCGTGCAGCGGCACGGTGCTCCTGACCCCCGTTATCCGGACGTCGAGTTCGTTCGGAGCGTCGCTGACCTGCTGAAGCGCAAGATCGATCTCGTCGTCGTAGCCACGCCGAACACGTCCCATCACCCGATCGCGAAGCAGTGTCTGCTCGCCGGCCATCACGTCGTCGTGGACAAGCCTTTCACGACGACGCTCGCGGAAGCTCAGGACCTCGTGCAGGTCGCCAAGAAACAGCAGCGCATTGTGACCGTGTACCAGGATCGCCGCTACACCGGCGATTTCGCCACCGTCCAACGGGTCGTCGCGGAGGGTGCGCTCGGCCGCGTCGTGCTCTTTGAATCGCATTTCGATCGGTTCCGCCCGGAACGCAAGCCGAACGCCTGGCGCGAAGAGACCCTGCCGGGATCAGGCGTCTGGTTCGATATCGGCCCGCACCTGTTCGATCAAGCATTGCTCCTGTTCGGCATCCCGGAAGCGATCGGCGGCGACATTCGCATTGAGCGTGACGGCGCCCGGATTGACGACGCGTTCGACGTGACGTTGTACTATCGACACACGCGGGCGGTGCTGCGCGCATCGATGCTGGCACCGCCCGTCGGGCCGTCATGGATCGTGCACGGGACCAAGGGCTCGTTCATCAAGTACGGCATGGATCCGCAGGAAGCCGCGCTCAAGGAGGGCCGTACGCCGGATGAACCCGACTGGGACACGGAGCCGGCGGAGCTGTACGGCAAGCTCATCACTCCTGACGTAACGCGCACAGTGCCGACCCTGCGGTCGAGCTTCACGCGGTATTATGAAAATGTTCGCGACGCGATTCTCGGAAAGGCAGAGCTGGCCGTCACGCCGCAATGGTCGCTCGACGTGATGCGGGGATTGGAGCTCGCGGCCGCGAGTAGCCGAGCGCACTGCGTGTTACCATGGAGCGCATGAAAAAACCCTGGACCTGGGTGCTGACTGGAGCCGGGGTGCAGGAACTCAGGGCTGTTTGACCCAGTAGACCGGATGCAGCTCCCACAGCGCCCGCGCGGATGAATTGCAGCGGCCGTGGTTGGCATCGGTTTCGTTCCGGCGTGTCGCGCCGCCGCGGTGCTCGCCATCGAAGAACGCCGCTCCGATGAACCGCAGCCGCACCGGCTGCGCGACGTCACCGTGTGAATCCCATGTCACCCGATTCTTCAAGTCCGTGCGGGCCTGATCGTAATTGGCCCCCAGCTCCGCCGGTGGAATTTCCGCGATCATGCAGGAATCGATAGGGCCGTGCGCGCGCGCCGTTAGCTCGATATGCCAATCGCCATCGTCTTCACCGGTCTTGACGCGTCTGACCCAGCCGAGGACCGAGTAGACATGCAGCTCGTGTCCTTTGCGCGCCGCGCACAGGTACTTGTGCTCCTTGCCGAATTCGAGCGTGTCCCAGCTCGAGATGATGGTACGAATGGACCGCTTCACCGGCGTGAGCGCGGCAAGCGACTCTCGGGTCTTTTCGGTCCAGCGGTAATGTGGGTCGGTGCATTGCGCGGCCGCCGGCCGTGCGCCGAGGAGCAGTAGGGGTGCGATGAGGCGCGCAGGAAGGCGCATGGAGAAGGAATGTGACGTTTCCACCTGAAGGCGTTTAGGGCGTTTTTGCTGCATGGAGGGGCGTTGTTGCGGCATCCAAGGCCCGTGCTACTATCGGTGCCATGCCCAACCGCCCGTACATCCTGAACGAGCTGACCTGGAAGACCGTCCGCGCCACGCGGTACGACGTCGCCGTCCTGCCGTGGGGAGCGACCGAAGCGCACAACCTCCACCTCCCGTACGGGACCGACAACATTCAGGCGGAAGCGCTCGCCGCCCGCGCGGCCGAGCGGGCGTGGAGCGGCGGCGCGAAGGTGGTCGTGCTGCCGGTCGTGCCGTTTGGCGTGAACACCGGCCAGCTCGACATCCCGCTGTGCGTGAACATGAACCCGAGTACGCAGGCGGTCGTCCTGCGCGATGTCGCGATGTCGCTCGCGGCGCAGGGAATTCCGAAGCTCGTGATCTTCAACGGGCACGGAGCCAATGATTTCCGTCAAATGATCCGCGAGCTCCAACCCCAGGTGTCGGTGTTTCTCTGCGCGGTTAACTGGTTCAAGGTCGTCGATCCCAAAGGCTTCTTCACTGATCTTGGCGACCATGCGGCTGAGCTCGA
>WNGB01012949.1_pt1 | contig 11267 bp, 14 predicted proteins | sample 5400681 | NCBI WGS metagenome assembly WNGB01 (sample SAMN13153367, study PRJNA577476) | soil metagenome | isolation source: 115 cm soil or saprolite under grassland replicate 2 | place: USA:California | collected 2016-06-15 | reverse complement strand
CGACCGGCGCACCCACTCACCCGTCCTCCGCGCCGCCAACCTGACTCCCATCACCGTCCCCTGGTGGGGCGACCGCACCCTCCGCACGAACTCGCCTGAAACTGGGGGGCAATTCGCTGCGTGGAAATCGGCGTTAGGGCAGCAGCCCCAGCTGCCGCGCCCGGGCGACGGCCTGGGTGCGGTTGGCCGCCCCCAGCTTGTCGAACAGGTGGCTGAGGTGCTTTTTCACCGTCTCCTGGGTGACCACCAGCTGCTCGGCGATCGCCCGATTCGGCGCCCCGGCGGCCAGCAGCCCCAGCACCTCCACCTCCCGGGCGGTCAGCGGCTCCACCAGCCCCGCCACCACCACCCCGCCGCCGACGGGTGCGCGGACGGGCAGGCCGGCCTGCTCGAAGGCCTCCACCAGCCGGGCGAGATACTCGCGCGGCACGGCAGCCGCCGGCCGCTCCCGCCGCCGGCCCGCCAGCAGCTGGTGCAGCAGGGCGGCCATCGGTGGGCCCTCGTCGACGAACACGCGCAGATACCCCTCAGGCGCGCCGAAGGTGAGCGCCTCGGCCAGCACGCCCAGCGCGGTGGCCTGGTCGCCAGTGGCGGACCGCGCCAGCGCCTGGAGGGCGCGCGCCTCGATGACGCTGCCGGTCCGCCCCTGGGCGGCCGCCTGGGCGTGCAGCCGCTCCAGCAGCCCCAGCGCCCGCTGGGGTGTCTGCTGGGCCAGCAGCACCCGCACCAGCACCAGGTACTCGCGCTCGCGGGGGTAGCTCGGCTCGTCATCGGCCCCCAGCCCACGCTGCTGGACCCAGCGGGCGGCGTCGGCGACCTCGCCGTGCGCCAGCGCCAGCCGCGCCCGCAGCGCCGGCAGGGGGTTGAGCAGGCCGACCACCGCCTCACTCGGCTGGACCCGCTCCGCCTCCCGCATCGCCTCCAGGGCGCCCGCCCGGTCGCCCTGGGCGTGGCGGATCCAGGCCAGGATGGCCAGGCCGGCCGCCAACTGCCGGGCCCAGCCAAGCTGCCGGGACAGCGCGACGCCCTGGGTGGCGTGGTCCAGGGCGGCGTCCAGCTCGCCACGCTCGTACCGCACCTCGGCGATGTCGACATGCGCGATGCCGGCGGGCGGCAGCGGCCGGCCGGCCTGGCTGGCGATCCCAAAGGTGCGCTCGTAGGTGCGCAGCGCCGCGCCCAGGTGCCCGCGGGCGCGCTGCACCTGGCCGAGGTCGCGGTAGAGCGCGGCAAGTTAGCGCGCACCGGCGGCCACCTGCTCGCCGGCCAGGCCGGCCAGGGCCTGCTCGGCCTCCACCACCCGGCCGCGCAGCCAGTCGGCCATCGCCAGGTAATACCTGGCAAAGTGGTGCAGCGTGCGGTCGGCGTCGGTCAGGTGGGTCAGGGCCAGCTGGGCGGACTGGGCGGTGCGCTCGGCGTCGCCGCGCTCGCAGGCGAGCATGGCCGGCGCGAGCGCGATCGCCGCCGGCGCGTTGGCCAGCAGGCTCACCGCCCGACCGACCGACGGCTCATACGGCTCCTCGGCGACGGCCGCAACCGCCCGCTCGGCGTCGGCCACCAGCGGCTCCACCGCCTCCGGGCGGCCGCTGAGCAGCGCCCCGTAGGCCTGGGCCAGGCACAGCCGCGGGCGGGAGCGCACCAGCTCCGCGGGGAGCGCCTGCAGCCAGCGGCGGAAGGTGACGTCCTCGCTGCGCCACAGCATCGCGTCGAAATGCTGCTCGATCAGCCGCGCCGCCCAGGCGGCGTCGCCGGCGGCCAGCGCATGCCGCACGGCGTCGTCCACCAGCCCATGCTGCTCGCCCCAGGCGGCCGCGGCGCGGTGCAGCCCGGGCAGCCGCTCGGGCTGCTCCTGGGCGAGGCGGGCGCGCAGCAGGTCGGCGAACAGGTGGTGGTAGCGCCACCAGCCGCGCACCTCATCCAGCGGCACCAGGAACAGGTTGGCCCGCTCCACTTGCTCCAGCAGCTCCTGGCTGTCGGCCCGGCCGGTGACCGCCTCGCACAGCGGCCCCGACAGCCGCTCCAGCACCGAGGTCTCCAGCAGGAACCCCCGCAGCTCCTGCGGTTGGCGGTCCAGCACCTCCTGGGTCAGGTAGTCCAGCACATACCGGTGGCTGCCGGAGAACCCCGCCACGAACGCGGCGATGTTGGTACGGCCCTGCAGCGACAGCGCCGCCAGCTGCAGCCCGGCCACCCAGCCCTCGGTGCGGTCCGCCAGCGCCGCCACGGCCGCCTGGGGCAGGTCGGGTGCGACGGTGGTGCGCAGCAGTGCGGCGGCCTCCTCGGGGCTGAAGCGCAGGTCGCGCTCGCGCAGCTCGGCCAGCTGCCCGCGGGCCCGCAGCCGCGCCAGCGGCAGCGGCGGGTCGGCGCGGCTTGTCAGCACCAGCCGCAACTGCGCTGGCAGGTGCTCCAGCAGGAACTCCAGCGACTGGTGGACCTGGGGCGCCTGGATCAGGTGGTAGTCGTCCACCACCAGTACGACCTCCTCGGCCACGCCGGCCAGCTCGTTGACCAGGGTGGTGACCACCGCCTCGAACGAGGCGGGCTGCAGGCCACCACCCTGCAGAAGCGCGGCGACCTGCTGGGCGACCCCCGGCCGCACCCGGTCCAGCGCGGCAGCGGCGTGCCGCCAGAACCGCGCCGGGTCGTTGTCGGCGTCGTCCAGCGACAGCCAGGCGACCGGCCGGGGATCGCGTCGGGCCCAGTCGGCCAGCAGGGCGGTCTTGCCGAAGCCGGCCGGGGCGCACACCAGGGTCAGCTCGCCCCCCTGCGCCGGGGCGAGCCGGTCGGCAAGCCGGGGGCGGACCACAAAGCCGGGACGGGTGCGCGGCACGTGCAGCTTGGTGGCCAGCAGCGCATCTGGCGCGGCGGTGGCCGCCGAGGGGGTCGTGGCGGGCGAGTCGGCCATCGTGCCCCACACCCTCATGCCCGTTCGACGATGACGGGGTTCCCTGCCGGGTCATTGTGGCGAAGATTCCCCCTCGCCCTCCACCTTTGGGTGATGCCCACCCTTGGGCGCGTCCGTAGCGTGTTGGCAGAACCAACGCCGACCGATGGAGAGCCAGATGCACCAGCACGAGCTGGGGGTCGCGTTCGCGGCGGCGCACCTGGCCGAGCTTCACCGACAGGCCGACCAGCGGCGCCTGGCCAGCCGCATCCCCGGCCGCACCGCACGTCGGCGCGGGGACCGGGCGCCAGGGTCGCCACGGGTCCTCAGGCGACACGGCCAGGCCACTGACCGCGCGGCCGCTGCCAGCGGTCCCGGGCGAGCACCGACGGAGGCAGCCATGCTGATCCAGCATCGCCACGAGCCTGGCGTGTTCGACGCCGACCACTGCCGGGCCTGCGCCCATCAGGCGGGCCTGCTGGGCCACTACCGGCGGGTCCAACAGGAGGAGGCCACCATGCGGCAGGCCCACGCGTGGGCCTTGGAGGCCAGCAGACGCGCCAGTGTCGCGCTGTGGTCCTCCGGTGCCGCGATCCTGCTGGCCGCCATCGCTCTGCTGGCCGGATGAGCCGCCCGCCAGGAGCCGCCGGAGCAGCCGAGCCGCCACGCTACGAGCTCCGCGTCCAGGGCGTGCTGGAACCCGGCTGGTCGGCCTGGTTCGAGGGCCTGCAGGTCACCAGCGACCCGACCGGCCAGACCACCATCGCCGGGCCGGTCACCGACCAGGCGGCCCTGCACGGCCTGCTCGCCAAGGTCCGCGACCTGGGCCTGCCCCTGCTCTCGGTCCGCCGCCTCGACCCAGACCGCTAACCGACATGGAGGCAGCGATGCGACCGCTTCCCACCCCGACACGCCCGCCCCGGACCCAACGGTCGTGGCGGCGCCTGATGCCCAGGCGGCAGCGTGGCCGCCGGCCGGCCACGGCGATCGACCCGCGGACCCCATCCGGACGCCTGCTCGCGTACTGAGGCAGGCACGACGTCATGCGCGCCCGCTCCAGCCCACGCCGGGAGCATTCTCGGTCGCTGCACCAGTTGGCCCCCGGCCTTGCCCTGGCTCGCGGTGGGCCCGGCCGCACCCTCAACGTCTACCTGCTCGACACCATCGTGGTGGACTCGGGGGTGCGCTGGAGCCGCCGGCGCCTCGCCCGCCAGCTCGCCGGCCGGCAGCTCACGGCGCACGTGCTGACCCACGCCCACTTCGACCACGCCGGCTGCTCGGCCTGGCTGTGCCACACCTTCGACCTGCCGCTGTGGTGCGGCGCCGCCGACGCTGCCGCGATCGGCAGCGGCCGGGTCGACAGCCACGGCTCGCCGCTGGTCAACCGGCTGCAGCGGACCCTGGCGCCGGTCGCCGCCCACCCCGTCACCCGGGTCTTGCGGGAAGGCGAGGTGGTGGCGGGGTTTGAGGTGCTGGAGGTGCCCGGGCACTCGCCGGGGGCGTTGGCGTTCTGGCGGGCGCGGGACCGGGTGCTGGTCTGCGGCGACGTGGTGGCCAACTTCGGCCTGCACCCCACCCGACCCCGGCTGGTGCTGGCGCCGGCGGCGCTGTCATCGGACTACCAGCAGAACCTGCACTCTGCCCGCCGCCTGGCCGAGCTGCGGCCGCGGCTGGCCTGCTTCGGGCACGGCTTCGCGTTGATGGACCCGGGCCGGTTCGCCGCCGCCGTCGACCAGCTCGGTCCGGTGTCCTGGCAGTGACCTCGAGCACCCCTGCACCGCGCCGCCCGCCAGCGGCTGGGTCAAGGACCACCACGGTCGGCGGGTGGCCCGCGCCATCGGTGGCTACTTCGACCAGCAGCCGCAGGTGGACACCTGGATCTTTGGCACCGCGCCCCAAGCGCTGCGGCGCGCCCGGCGACCGTTTCGGATCCCACGGTTTCCGCGCACGCTGGGTGCCTGGCTGAACGCGATCGCATCGGCCGGCTTGATCGTGGAGGCGGCGGATGAGCCGTACGCCGACGACGCCGCCATCGCCCGGCACCCGCAGCTGGAGGGGACGCGGATCGCGCCGCTGTTTCTGCATCTGCGCTGCCGCAAAGCAACCTCGTGACCACGCTGGTGGCGGCGGCGGGTCCGATGGCGGGCGCGGTCTCCAGCGGGCCGCATCCCTGCTTCGCGATGGCAGCCGCTGGGATGCGCCGACGTTCGTCTGCCTGGGCTCGCGGCGGCTCAGCTGCCCGATCCTTCCTCCTCATGCGCTCGATCCCCGCCAAACCAGTAACCGGGTTCAAGAGCTTGAGGCGACCAGCACCGGCGGCTTGGTCGCGCTGCGGGTCTGGCCGAACCCAACCGGCAGCGTCAAGGTCGGGAAACCACAGAAGGCGCTGGGTGACCTCCCGGTCTGACACGCGGTCCACGATGCCGGGTCGAGTGGCAGACAGGCCGGGCGCAGTTCTCGGGCTCGGTCCTTGAGCTCCTCGGTATTGGCGCCGCGGATTGTCTGACTGCCCGCATCACCGAAGCGCACCGAGCGTGGAAGCGCCAGCATGCGGCCCAGGGGATGACGTCGGCCAGCAGACTGGCGATCGTGCTGCTGGAGCTGCTGACGATCCTGGACGTCACCATCCAGCCGAGCGGTATTGCCGCAGCCGGCGCCGCCGGCGGACTCGCCATCATGGGCCCGGGCTGGATCGCCGAGATGTCGCCCCGTCGGATCGGCCAGGGCGGCGTGCCGGTGCTTGAACGCGTCATCGGCGCCACCGGGTTGAACCCGTCTAAGTCGTGAGCGATCGGGCGGCGTGATCCCACTCCGGGTTGCGCGGTCCCGGTCCGTAGCAGCCGTCCTCCTCAGCCCGGCACCTGGTCACCCCACACTCGCGTGACCGCGCGGCGGAACAGCGCGAATATGTCGGCCACCGGTAGCAGCAACGCTTCCGGATGCTCCGCCTGCCACTGGGAGGCCGCGTCGGCGGAGCGGAGGAAGTTCTGCGCGGCGCAGACCGCCCGGCGGACCTCCGAGACGTCGACGGCTGGGGTCACCATCGACACCACCGCGCTGGAGGGCTCGACCTGTTCCACGCCGGCCGGGGTCAGGTCGATCTGGATCAGGTCGCCGGTGGCAACACACGGCGACTGGATGCGCGCGGGCGCGCCGATCAGCACGGGGAAGAAGATGGCGTCGACCGCGCACCAGGTGTACAGGCTGTGCCCGTGCACCTGGAAGCGGTGCCGGGTGGGCTTGCTGGTCAGCCCCAGGCCGACCAGCCGCGTGCCGCTGGGATCCCACTCGCCGGCCATCTGCTGGAGCAGGGCCAGGGTCTGGTCGACGGTCACGCCGGCCAGGGCGGCCAGCCGCTGGGGCTCGACGGGCTGGCCGGTGGCCAGCTGTTGCAGGCTGGGCACGAACAGGCGCCGCTGCTCCTCCAGCGGGAGGGTCTGCTTGAGCCAGGCCACCAGGTGCTCGGTGAGCTGCTCGTCGGTGAGCCTGTGAAGGTCGACGGTGGTCATTGCGCGACTCCTTCTTGATCTGCTGGTCGCGTGCCGGTGAACCTCGTTGCTGTGAGGCTGCTGTTCAGCTCGATGACGGCTTCAGGATGGCGCTCAGCGGGCGAGGACCCGCCGCCAGGCCAGCGCGGCCAGCGCGCCGGCACCGACCGTCCAGGCGGCCAGCACCACCAGCGCCGAGGCCGGTAGCGTGTCTCCGCCGGCCACGCTCTCGCCGACCTGGACCACGCCGTAGGAGGGCAGCACCTTGGAGATGGCCGCCAGCACCTCGGGCAGGTTGTCGGGCGAGGTGAAGACGCCACCAAGCAGCCACAGCACCACAAAGGCCAGGGTGGTGGCGCCATGGGCGGCCTCGGCGGAGAACGCCAGCCCGATCAGGGCGCCCAGCGCGGTCAGGGGCGCCGTGGCTAGCCACATCCCGCCGACCACCCCCACCCATTGCGCCCAGCCAAGGGTGACGTCGTCGAGCAGGGCGCCGGCGGCGGCGACCAGGGCGATCGCTGGCAGTGCGAAGCTCATCGCCACCACGATCTTGGCCGCCACCGCCACGCTAGGACGCAACGGGGTGACCCGCAGCTGGCGCAGCCAGCCGTTACCGCGGTCCTCCCCCAGCGAGGGGCCGGACGCCAGCCCCGAGATGACCGCGCCGAGCCCGGCCAGCGCCACCATCCTGCCGGTCTGCCCGGACAGGCCGCCGGCCTCCTCGGGCTGGTCCTGGGCGGCGATCAGGATCAGGTAGACCGACACCGGGATGCCCAGCCGAAACAGCAGGATCTCGCGGTTGCGCCACTGGCGCTTGGCCTCCAGCCACAGATAGGCCAGCAAGCCGCTCATGATGTGCCTCCTTCTTCGTGGGTGAGCTGCAGGAATGCCTCCTCCATCCCCGCCCGCCTGACCTCCAGGCCCTGCACCGTGGGGGCGTGCTGCAGCAGGGCGCGGATGGTGGCGTCGGGGTCGCTGGTGTGCAGGGTCAGCCGCCCTCGGTCCTCCTCGACGGCCGCCACCCCGGGCAGGCCCTCCAGGAGCATCCGGGACAGGCCGTCGGCGGCCAGGCTGACCGTGCTGCGGGCGGCCGCCTGGGCTTTCACCTGGTCGGGGGTGCCGTCGGCCAGCAGGCGGCCGCCTGAGATGACGACCACCCGGTCGGCGACGGCGTCGGCCTCCTCCAGCCGGTGGGTAGCGAACAGCACCGTGCGGCCCCCAGCCACGTAGGCGCGCACCCGCTGCCAGAAGGCGCGGCGGGCGTCCACGTCCAGCGCGGCGGTGGGCTCGTCAAGCACCAGCAGCTCGGGGTTGCCGGCCGCGGCCAGGGCCAGCCGCACGCGTTGCCGCTGGCCGCCCGACAGCCGCTGCACTTGCCGCCGGGCGACCCCCTCCAGGTCAGCCAGCCGCAGCACCTCGGCCACCGAGAGCGGCTGGGGGTACAGGCTGCGGACCAGGCCGATGAGCTCGGCCACCCTGGCTCCCTGGGGCAGGCCGGCGTCCTGCAGCATGGCCCCAACCCGGCCGGCGGCGACGGCATCGGCCGGCGACCCGCCGAACAGGCCGACCACGCCGGCGTCGGGCCTGCCGAGGCCCAGCAGTAGCTCCACCGTGGTGGTCTTGCCGGCCCCATTGGGGCCCAACAGCGCCACCGTCTGGCCCCGCTGGATCTGCAGCGTCAGGCCATCCACCGCGGTGACCTGCCCGTACCGGCGCGTGACGCCATCCAGGGTGGCGATCGGCGCTGGCATGGTCGGCGACGCGGGATTGTCGATGTCAGTGCTCATCTGACTTCTCTTTCTCTTTCAGCCGGCGGAGGTGGCCGTCCGATCTCAACCCCGCCGGCGGGTGACACGGTGGGTGCTGAGATCGCTTGTGGGTGGCCGCTAGGACAGCAACAACAACGCGGCGGCGATCACTGCGACGGCGATGCAAGCCCCAGCGCCGATGATCGCGATGACGCGGTCTTTGGCCTCCGCCGATCCTGCCTTGCCCTCGCTGCGTCCCTTCTCGGAAGCGTCCATGTACGACTCCTTTCGCGGCTCGTTCTCGGCCCTGCTTGGCTGGGGCGCGTGCTGCGCCCTGGCCGCACCTATCCTTGGGGACCGGCGGCAGCTGCCATCGACGGGAGCGCCGAATTCCTACGACTGCCTGGTGGACAGGCCGGCAACCATCGGGTTGATACGACTGGTTGCCCAGACCGCGTTCCACTTGGAGAGGGGCGTGACCGGTTGGAGAGGGGCGTGACCGGCCGCAGACCGAGGCGGCTCCCCAGGACCCACCCCCGGGCGAGGCCCGATCCGCCCCGGGCCGGGCCGGCGGCGCGCTGTTGCTCACCGGTCGACGCATCGGCTCCTCCTTCCTGGCTCTGTTCGTCCTCGGCCCGGACACGCGCAGTCCATGGGAAGCCGAAGGTGTGGGACGCGAGTAGAACGAGCCGAGCAGCTGCGCTTCCGCCAACAGCGCCACAGTAGGAATTGGCCTCCGCAGCGACATCACACGAATGTGGAACATGGGGTGGAATCCTTGGGCGTGCGGCGGCCCGAAGGGAGGCGACACCAGACCCGGGGCGCTCGGCTTCAGCGCTCCAGTCCCGTCCCAGGTGGCGTCGCGGCCGAACAGCAGGAAGAAGTCATAGTCCAGGCCGCCGAAGTCGACCTCCAACCGCTCCAGCAACGGCGTCCCGATCACCTTGCCGGCATCCCAGAGGTGCGTCACCCGCTGGTCGATCATCCCGGCGCCGTCGATCTCGCTGTGGGCGTCGGTCGCCCACCGCTGCACCCAGACCACGTAGACCCGCAGCCGGACGTCCGGGTAGCGCTCCAAGACGTCGGAGGCTTCCAGGGTCGCCCGCTGCCCAACGTGGTTGACCTGGAAGGCGTCGCCGGGCAGCTCCACCACCCAGAACAGGCCCGAGGGCTGGATGCCGCCGTTGTAGTCGTGCACCTGCACCGGTGAGCCGTACCGGGCATGAAAAGGTCGATCATATGAACGCGAACAGGCCGCGTTGGCGCGAGCCATCCTCGGCGACGTACCGGCCCTGCATAGCTCTCATGTCGGCTTGCAGCAGGTACTGCTTGCCGTCGCTGCCGGTGGCGGTGCCGGCCAGGTAGGCGAGGGCGGTGAGCGACAGCGGCAGCCACCTGGGCGCAGGTGTCGTGCGCTGCGGGATCAACCCTCGCGCGGACCGTTTGCCGACGCCGCTGTGGGTGCGGGTCGGCTGCACTTCGGTCACCGCCGGTGGCGGGTCCTTGACGCCGCCGAGCAGGGGCAGCAAGCTACCCAACCAATCGAACCAGTTGCGCTGAGCCGGGGGGGCACATGGCGCTTGGGCTGAAGACTGTTTCGGGCGAGACCACCCAGCTGGACGACGAGCGGCTTGCCGAGCTTCGGATGACCTTTCGGGGTCGGCTGCTGGCGCCGCAGGATGACGGCTATGACCAGGCGCGGGTTGTCCAGAATGGGCTGATGGATCGCCGTCCGGGCCTGATCGTGCAGTGCTCGGGCACCGCCGATGTCATCGACGCGGTCAACCTGGCCCGCCAGCAGCGTTGTTGACGGCGGTGCGCGCCGGCGGCCATAGCATCGCCGGCTACGGCGTCTGCGATGACGGGCTGATGCTGGATCTGTCGGCGATGCGTGGCGTGTGGGTCGACCCTGACACTCGGACGGTACGCGTCCAAGGTGGGGCGACCTGGGGGGATGTCGATCGTGAGACCCAAGCCTTCGGGCTGGCGGTTCCGGGTGGCATCGTCTCCACCACCGGCGTGGCCGGGCTGACCCTCGGTGGGGGGATCGGCTGGCTGCACCGCGCCTACGGACTGGCCTGCGACAATCTGCGCTCGGTGGAGATCGTGACCGCCGACGGGCAGCTGCGGCGGGCCAGCGAGACCGAGAACCCCGACCTGTTTTGGGCGGTGCGCGGGGGTGGCGGCAACTTCGGGGTCGTCACGGCCTTTGAGTTCACCGCCCATCCGCTGGGACCGGTGGTGCCGGTCGCGGCGGTGATGTACCCCCTCGACCACGCCGGTGAGCTGTTCCGGGCCTGGCGGGCCTGGGCGTCCACCGCCCCCGACGAGGCCATGAGCAGGGCAGTGTTCTGGTGGATGCCGGAAGACCCACACCTGCCACCCGAGGTGCACAACCAGCAGGTGTTCATCGTTGGCGCCATCTACACCGGGCCACCCGAGCAGGGCCAGCAGGTCCTGCAGCCGCTGCGGGAGCTGGGCACGCCACTGGTCGACCTTGGCACCGAGATGCCGTTTCGGATGTTCCAGGCCGCCTTCGACGCCTTCTTCCCCAAGGGGGAGCTGGCCAGCTACTGGAAGTCGATCTACCTCAACGAGCTGACCGAGGACCTCACCGACCTGATCGTGCGCCACGGCGTGCAGCGGCCCTCCCCGCTCTCCATTGTCCACGTGCCGATGCTTGGCGGTGCGATGAGCAGGGTGGCCGCCACCTCGACTGCGTTTGGCGACCGCAGCGCCCCGTTCATGTTCAGCGTCGACGGCAACTGGGTCGACCCCACCGACACCACTGACCAGGTTGCCTGGGTGCGGGAGGTCATCAGCCAGGCGGAGGGGTTCTCCGCCACCGGCGGGACCTACCTGAACTTCAGCGGTCAGGAGGACACCGCCGCCGCCGAGCTCGTCCGGGCCGCCTACGGGGAGAATCTGCAGAAGCTCACCGAGGTCAAGAACAGGTACGACCCCGACAACCTGTTCCGGCTGAACAACAACATCCCACCGGCGCAGTAGCTTCCAGCCACGGTACGGCCCCAGCCGCCGAGCCGCTCGGAGCGCCCGCTCGCCGACGCTTCGCGCCAACCGACCCCCGCTCGCGCGTCGCCCGAGTGCGCTGGCGGCCCGATCCAAGGCTGCCAACCCTGCCCGCCGGTC
>WNGB01034504.1_pt1 | contig 11268 bp, 10 predicted proteins | sample 5400681 | NCBI WGS metagenome assembly WNGB01 (sample SAMN13153367, study PRJNA577476) | soil metagenome | isolation source: 115 cm soil or saprolite under grassland replicate 2 | place: USA:California | collected 2016-06-15 | reverse complement strand
CGGGACAGGCGTACCGGCAACCGACAGGCGGGCGGTGGGCCAGACAGTCCGATCGGGTTTCCCAAGGCCCCACCCGCCCCACCCGCCCGGTGGATCGGCGGCGATTGGGTCGCCACAGTTTCGAACTGAGACACTACGGCCCGCCGCTGCCCGCGTCGGTGGCGACCCGCTTGCGCGCCCGGATATCCTGGCACATGCGCTATCGACGGGCGGCGATCCTCGGCTCGATCCTGTGCTTGGTCGTGATTCCCCCCACCGACGCGGCGCTGCCGCCGTACGTGTACGCGCAGGCCCGTGACCAGGCGACCTACCACCTGCAGATCAAGGTGACGGACGTGACACCGCCGGCGAAGACGCCGGGGGAGTGCGAGACGAGCGGGGAGGTCGTCCGCATCTTTCGCGACCGGTCCGGCACGCTGCGGCTGGGCGACCGTCTCGCATTCGCGGTGAGCTGCTCGCGACGCGGCGACCCGCGCATCGTCGGTGGCGTCCTGTGGACGGACTACGACGCGCTGATGCGGGCCAGGTATCTCGAAGCCTTTCTCAATCGCGAGAACGGCCGCTACCGGATCGCGCTCTGGCAGTCACGGATCATCGAGGCGCCGACCGACGCGCCGGTCCTGGGTCCGACGTCCGCCGCGCCTCCGGGGGACCCGGGCGCGCGCGCGGCCAGCGATCCGTACGAAGGGGGCATGCGTCTCTACAACGTGAAGCAGGACCGGGCCGAGGAGCGATGCCCCGATCAGTCGCTGATCGGGGGCCGGCTCAGACGCTGCAGCACCCGGTACTGATAGTGGTAGGAGTTCACGCCCGAGCCGTTGTAGCGTCGCACCGCGTACGGCCAGTCGCACCCCAGCTTCGAGCGGTCCGGCACCTTGTCGTAGGCGGTCTCGGCATGGTACGGCGTCGGCTCGAGGGTCTCCGACGTGCCGGGATGAAGCGGTGCCGCCGGCCCGATGTCCATGAGGTGCTCACCCGCGCAGCGCGCGCAGTCGGCCATGTGCCGCGGATCGTCGTCGCCATAGCGACACGGACGCAGCGGACCGCGGCCGAACTCTGCGATCCGGTCGTCGGCCTGCGCCGCCGGCGTCGCGCCGTCGACGAACGAATGGAACTTGTCGTCCAGCTCGCGAACGGCCCGGTCGACGTTGCGGGCGGGATCGAGCATGAGACGCTCGACCTCATCGTCGCGAGGCGGATGATGAAAGAGCGTGTACTGCCCGATGCCGTAGCCCCGCGAGGTGATGCGATCGGGGTGGCCCGCGTCGTTACGATCGAGCCCCACGACGATGAAGTCGTCGGCGTCGGTGGCGGTCGGCGTCCGGAAGTGCTGCCCTCCGCTCTCCTGCAGCAGGATGGCGAGCAGGAATGGCCGGGGGACGGGCAGGCCGACGAGCCCTCGAACCGCGGCCCACGTCTCGCGGTTGGCGCGGGCGGGGTCGTCGGAGCGCGGCAATCGCGGCACCCGGTGATCGGCGAGGATGTCCTCGAGACAGGCGGCGAGCGATTGATCGAGAACGCCGGTGACGTTCGCCACCCGTCCGCGATTGAAGGTCGTGAGCGCCAGCGGGGCATCACCGTCCTGGCCATGGCGGATGCCGTTGAGGAGGTCGTACCGGATGGCGCGGATAGCGCGCTCGGTGCCGTCGCCGAAGCGGCCGTCGATGCCGGCCCGCAGGTAGCCGAGGGCTCGAAGGTCCTGCTGCAGCGCCCTCACGAGGGGATCGTCGCCTGCCGACGTCCGCCCGAGCACGAGGCCGGGACGCCGATACGGTGGGGGAGCCATCGCCCGCGTGTCGGTTACAGGTGGTCGGCGTGCGCCGCCGGCAGCCGGCGGCCCTCGCGGATCACGTGACGTGTGCGGAAGCGGCGCCCGGCCTTGACCTCGTTGCCGGCGCCGTCGACGTAGGTGAACTGTCCGTCCTCGAGATCGAGGACGACGGCGTCGCCGGCCATCCCGGGGGCGAGCGAGCCCAGCTCGGCGGACTTGCCGATGGCGGCGGCGGCGCGGCTGGTGACGGACGCCACCACGTCGTCGAGGCTCATGCCGAGGGCCAGGAACTGCGACATCACGCCGCGCAGGTTGTAGACGAGGCGTCCCGGGGGCGGCGTGTGCAGATCGGTGCTGAGCGTGGTCGGTACGAGGCCCTCGGCGATGGCCCGCCGCGCGACGTTGACGTCGCAGTGGATGGAGGCGTGGCCGACGTCGAGGACGACGCCGCGCTCGCGCGCCGCCCGCACCTCGCGGCGCACGCGCCCGTCGGGGCCGAGCACGTTCTCGGCGTTGCCGTTCAGGATGTGGGTGGCGATGTCCCCGGCGCGCAGCGCGTCGAGGATCTCGGGCAGCGGGATCGGCGTGTCAGAGACGTGCACCATGAGGGGCACGCGGGCCAGGTCCGCCGCCTGCCGCGCGCGCCGGAGCGCCTCGCGCGCGTTGGCCTGATCCCCGTGGCCGGTGCCCCCGTGGGCGATCCGCACCTTGATGCCGAGGACGAGCGCGGGATTCTCGACGACCGCGCGCGCCGCCTCCTCGACCTGCGCGAACTTGATCTCCGCGAGCTCGGGCATGATCCGGTTGATCGTGAGCCCCGTGGCGCTGATGTGCACGAAGACGTAGACCCGCGTGCGGTAGGCCGGGACCACGTAGTCGCGAAGCCCGGGCAGCGTCATCCATCCCGCGCTGCCGGCGTCCACGACCGTGGTGACGCCGTTGGCGAGTGACGTCTGGTCGGCGTGTCGGCCCGTGGACAGCGCGCGATAGACGTGCGTGTGGATGTCGATCAGTCCCGGGGTGACGAGCCCGCCGGTCGCGTCGATCGTCTCGATCGCCTCGCCGGTGAGCGTCTCGGCGACCGCGGCCACCGTGCCGCCGCTGAACGCGACGTCACGCTTCGCCGCGATGGACCGGGCGGGATCGACGAGCGTCCCGCCGCGCACGAGCAGATCCCACGCCTCGGCCATCTACACTGCCCCTTTCGTGGACTCGAACAGGAGCGGCGAATCGGCCGCGTGGCGCTTGCCCGCCTTCAGCGCGAACTCCGGCCGCAGACGCTCCTTCGCCGTCAGCTGCACGCCGAGGCTGTCCTGCAGCGTCCAGCGTCCCACGTCATGGGAGAGCACGGACACGTCGGCCACCGCGCCCGGCGCGAGGGTTCCGATCTGGCCTTCCAGACCGAGCATGATCGCCGCGTTCGCCGTGACCATCCGGATGACGTCGGGGACCTCGAGCTCCAGGGCGAGCAGCTCGTTCATCACCTGGACGAGGCTGAAGACGGCGGCGCCGCCGACGGGGCGCGCCCGTGCGCGGCGCCGGGCCACGCGCTCGTCGAAGTAGCCCTCGTCCCAGGCGCCGTCGCCCGGCCGGTTGATCGTGTAGCCGTGGACGTCCGCGCCCACGGTGAAGGGGACGATCCCTGCGTCCAGCACCGTCCGCGCCGCGGCGAAGCTCATGTGACCACCCCGCCCGACGTCGATCCGGGCCCCCGCGCGCACGGCCTCGAAGATCAGCGGGTGGACCTTGCCCTCGCGCGAGACGAAGGCCCCGGCGTTCTTCGTGAAGGGATGGGCGATGACGTCGCCGGCGTCGAGCAGGGGCACCATCTCGGGGACGAGGACGTCGGGATCGATGCGCGCACCGTCGGCTTCGGCCCAGAGACGGCCGAGGTGGACGTACACCGGCACCCTGGCCTGCCGCGACGCGTCCTTGGCGAGCTTCAGCGTCTCGATGCCCCAGCGCGAGTAGCCGCCGACCTCGGCGTGCGCCTTGATGCCCTTGACGATGTCGCGGTTCTGCTCGATGGCCGCGACCGTCTCCCGGACATTCACGCCGTGAGGCCCGTAGAGCTGGGTGTAGCGATGGCCGACGAGGCCTCCGACGAGATAGTTCGAGACGAACGTGAACACCCGGGTGATCGCCGGCTCGACGATGAACTTGCGAAACCCGTGGATCGTCAGCGGCGCCGCCCCGCCCTGATCGACGACCGTCGTCACCCCGGACCGGATCCCCACCAGATCGGGATTCATGCCGAAGGCGCCCGTCACGTGCTGGAAGACGTGGGCATGCGTGTCGATCATGCCGGGGACGACGAGCCGGCCGCGGACGTCGATCGACTGCCCGGCCCGGGCCCGGTCGATCGTGGGAAGCAGGGCGGCGATCTTCCCGTTCCGTATGCCCACGTCGAGGGGCCGGTCGAGGTTCTGGGCGGGATCGATCACCCGCCCGCCGCGGAGCACGAGATCGAACCGCGGCGCGGGCTTGGGGGCGGGGTCGGCGCGGCGAGCACGGTGACGGGCGAGCGTCTTCGTCTGTCCCATGCGCGGAAGCATAATCCTCCCGCCGATCCGGCGTCCACCGGGCGTGTGATCGGGTATTCTCGGACCGATCCGGGGAGGGCGTGATGCGAATCGTCCAGATCGAGCCGATGATCGTCGAGGTGCCGCTGCGGAAGCCAGTCACGGGCGTCCACGGCGTCACGTCGGTCCAGAGCAGCGTGCTCGTCCACGTGGTCGCCGACGATGGCGTGGACGGCTGGGGCGACGTCGACCCGACGCCCGGCTACACGCTCGAATCCGTGGACGACATCCACGCCGGGGTCGAGCGTCTGTCGGGGGCCCTCGTGGGCCTCGACCCGCGCAATACTCACCGGGCGCTGGCGCGCATGGACGAGACACTCCCCGGCGCGTTCGAGGCCAAGGCCGCCATCGAGATGGCCCTCCTCGATCTCAAGGGCCGCGCGCTCGGCGTGCCGGTGCATTCGCTGCTGGGCGGGCGCCTCATCGACGAGATCCAGCTCAACGCGTGGATCGGCGCGGTCCCGCCGGCGCAAGCGGCGCATGAGGCCGCCGACTGGCTGGCCCGGGGCTTCACCACGGCGAAGATCAAGGTCTCCGGCGCCGGCGAGATCGGGCTCGAGCGGGTCGCCGCCGTCCGCGCCGCCGTCGGCGGTCGGATGGCGCTCCGGGTCGACTTCAACGAGAGCCTGACCCCCGACCAGGCGGTGCCGTTCATCCATGCGCTCGAGTCCTACGACCTCACGCTGGTCGAGCAACCGGTGGCCCGCGACCGCATCGACGCGCTGGCGGAGATCCGACGAAAGATCCGCATCCCGCTGATGGCCGACGAGAGCGTGACGAGCCCCGCCTCGCTGATCGAGATCATCAGGCGCGAGGCGGCGGACATCGTCAAGGTGAAGGCGATGAAGCAGGGCGGGCTGCTCCGCACTCGCTCGATGGTCGAATGCGCCGCCGCCGCCGGCCTGCGGGTCGTCATCGGCCACGGGTTCGGTCTCACGCTCAGCACGCTGGCCGAGGCCACGCTCGCGGCCACGGCCTCGGCGCGAGCGTCGATCCCCACGCGCTCGCCCGGTACCGCCGGCAGACGTAAACGGTGGTCGAAGGGCGCCCCGGCGGAGCCGGGGCGCCCCGAGCGTATGGGGGGCTTGGGGGGCGCCCGGAGTCCCCCAATCAGTAAGGCACGCCGGAGGTGTCGACGTCCTCGACGATGACCCGCCGGCCGTCCTTGATGACGGCCACGTAGAGCTTGGGCGTGGCCTGCTGGTTCTGGTCGAAGCGGATCGGGCTGCCGTTGACGCTGACGTAGTCGCTCTTCAGGAGGGCTTCACGCATCTTCGCGGGGTCGGTCGATCCCGCGCGCTTGATCGCGTCGGCGTGCAGATGGACGCTGTCGTATCCGGCCTGCGCATACTGGTCGGGCTCCTCGCCATTGCGCTTGGCCTTGTACGCGGCCACAAACCCCTTGTTGCGCGGGGTATCGAGCGTGGCCGCGTAGCGGACGACGAGCGGGATGCCCTCGGACGCCTTCCCGGCCAGCTTGATGAACGAGTCCGTGATGGGGCCGTCCGAGCCGAGCGCCGCGGCCTTGATGCCGAGCTCGGCCATCTGCTTCACCTGCGTCGCCACCGGCGCCGAGACGTCGACCATGTTGATCCCCTCGGGATTCAGGGCCTTGATCTTGGTCAGGTGCGAATAGAAGTCCTTCTCGCCGGGGGTGTAGAAGTCCGAGCTCAGCACCGTCCCGCCCAGCTCCTTGAGCCGCGCCTGATAGACGCCGGACGTCGCGCGCCCCCAGTCGTCGTTGCGCGCGAGGAACGCGACCTTCTTGATGTTGAGCTTCTTGACCCAGTAATCGACGAAGCGGCTCTCGAGGCGGGGGGTCTGGGCGAACTTGAAGAGATAGGTGAGCTTCGTCTGCTTCGCGTCGGGCAGGAAGGCGATGCCGGTCGTGGTCGGGACCTTCAGCTCTTCGATCGTGGGATGGGCGGCGATCGTCGGGGAGCTGAACCAGCAGCAGTCGACGGCCACGACCTTGTCCTGGGTGACGACCTTCCGGTACGCGCTCACCGCCTCGGCCGGGATGCCGCGGGAGTCGGCGGCCACGATCTCGATCTTGCGGCCCCCGAGCAGGCCGCCGGCGGCGTTGATCTCCTGGGCGGCGATCTCGGCGCCGAGCAGGTTGCTCTGGCCGTCGTAGGCGGCCGGCCCCGAGTGCGGGCCCACCACTCCGATCTTGATGGGCTCCTGGGCGGGGACGGCCTGCAGGACTCCGACGATCAGGGCCAGCGAGAGCAATGCGATCGACACTCGTTTCATGACGTCCTCCTCATGTTGAGAGCTCCGAGCATTCGAGGGGCGCCACGGCTTTGCCGGGGCGTCCCGAGCCGCCAATGGGGGGCTTGGGGGGCGCCCGGAGCCCCCCAAAGCTGGTCTAGATTCCCAGGTACGCGCGCTTGACGTCCTCGTTCTCGAGCAGGCGTGCGCCGGCATCGGCGAGCACGACGCGTCCCGTCTGCAAGACGTACCCACGCTCGGCGATCCTCAGCGCTGCCTGCGCGCGCTGCTCCACGAGCAGGATCGCGATCCCCCGGCCGTTCAGGGCCTTGACGATCTCGATCACGCGCTCGACATACAGCGGCGCCAGGCCGAGCGACGGCTCGTCGAGCATGAGGAGCCGGGGCCCCGCCATCAGCGCCCGCCCGATGGCGAGCATCTGCTGCTCGCCGCCGCTGAGCGTGCCGCCGAGCTGACGGGCACGCTCCTGCAGCACCGGGAACTGCTGGAAGACCGCCTGCAGCCGATCCAGGACCGGCCCGGCGCGGCGCTCGCGGAAGGCGCCGAGCCTCAGGTTCTCCCACACCGTCAGGTGGGGAAAGATCTGCCGGCCCTCGGGGACGTGCCCGATGCCGAGCCCGAGGATCTCGTGCGGGGCGCGGCCGTGGATCGGTCGACCCTCGAACGTGATCCGGCCGGCCGACGGCGTCAGCAGGCCCGACACGGCGCGCAGAGTCGTGGACTTTCCCGCGCCATTGCTCCCGATGAGGGTGACGATCGTCCCCGCCTCCACGCGCAGGGAGATGCCGTGGAGCGCCTCGATGGGCCCATAGCGCACGTGCAGGTCCTCGATCTCGAGCATGGGCGTGCCGCTCACGCCCGCGCCGTGGCATCGCCGAGGTAGACGCGGATGACCTCGGGATCCTCGCGGATCTCGCGGGGCGTGCCCTCCGCGATCTTCTGCCCATGATCGAGGACGATGATCCGCTCGCAGATGCCCATCACGACCTTCATGTCGTGCTCGACCAGGAGGACGGTGATGCCCTCCCCGCGGATCTGGCCGATGAGATCCATGAGGCGCCGCGACTCCGCCGGCGTGAGCCCGGCGGCGGGCTCGTCGAGCAGCAGCAGCTCCGGCCGCGCCGCCAGGGCGATGGCGATGGCCAGATGACGCTGCTCGCCGTAGGAGAGCGCGCGCGCCTCCACGTCGCGCACCGCGGACATCATCACGAGCGCGAGCACGTCGTCGGCCCGCTGCCGGACGAGCGCCAGCTCCCGACGCTGGGCCGACGTGCGCGCCAGCGCGGGCCACACCCGCGGCGTGAGGCGCGCCTGCTGGCCGATCATCACGTTGTCGTGCACGCTGAGGCGAGGAAAGAGGCTCGTCTTCTGGAAGGTGCGGGCCACCCCCGCGCGGGCGATGCGGTGGGGCGGAAGGCCCGTGAGGGGCCGTCCGGCGAAGCGCACGTGTCCGCCGGTCGGGGGCAGAAATCCCGTGATGAGATTGAAGCAGGTCGTCTTGCCGGCGCCGTTGGGCCCGATCAGGCCGACGATCGTCCCCGTCTCCACGGCGAAGCTGACGCCGTTGACGGCGGTGAGGCCGCCGAAGCGCACGGTGAGGCCCTCGATCTCAAGCAGGGACACGGGCGCCTCGCGCCGGGCGCGTGCGGCGCCAGAGTCCCCGCAGCCCTTCCGGCATGAACACGATGGCGGCCATGAGGAACGCGCCGAAGATCACCAGCCGCGCGCGCTCGGCCACGCGCAGATACTCCGGCAAGAGGGTGAAGAGGAGGGCGCCGAGGACGGTGCCGGCGACGCTGCCCTGGCCGCCCACGATCACCATGCTCACGACGGTGACCGTGTAGTAGAACGAGAGCGCGGTGGGATCCACGAAGTGGACGTACCGGGCGTACACGCTGCCCGCCGCCCCCGTGAAGCTCATGCCGACGACGAAGGCGAGTACCTTGAACCGGAACGTCGGGATGCCGGTGGCCGAGGCCAGCTCTTCGTTCTCGCGGATGGCGAGGAAGGCCTGGCCCACGGTGGACGCCAGCAGCCGCCGGGTCACCAGGATCGCCACGCCGATCAGCGTCAGCACCAGGTAGTAGTATCCGAGCTCGCTGTCGATGCGCAGGGGACCGAGCCGCGCATGCGGGATGTCGGGCAGCCCCATCGGTCCCCGCGTGACGGACGTCCAGTTCAGCGCGACGAGCCGGAGGATCTCCGCGAAGCCGAAGGTGACGATGGCGAAGTACGGACCCTTCAGACGCAGCGACGGCGCGCCGATGAGCAGCCCGAACATCCCCGTGATGACCGCGGCCAGCAGCAGGTCGAGGGGAAACGGCACGCCCAGATCCCGGGTCAGGAGCGCGGTCGCGTAGGCGCCGATGCCGAAGAAGGCGGCGTGGCCGAGCGACAGCTCGCCGAGATAGCCGAGCACGAGGTCGAAGCCGAGCGCCATCAGCGTGAACACCCCGGCGAGCACGAGCACGTGACGGTGGTACGCGCCGGGCAGGAGGAGCGGCAGGGCGACGGCCGCCGCCGCGATCGCCAGGCCCCGCGTGCCCGCCGGCGTCATCGGCTCAGGCGCCCCGCCCGAACAGGCCCTGCGGGCGACAGAGGAGCACGAGGATGAGGATCGCGTAGCCGATGCCGTCCTTGTAGCTGCTCCCGCCGGGAAGGAAGCCGGCGCCGAGGTTCTCCGCCACGCCGAGGATGATGGCGCCGAGCACCGCGCCGGGGACGTTGCCCATGCCGCCCATGATGACGACGCAGAACGCCTTGACCACCGCCCACTCGCCCATGCTCGGCTCGATCGTGAACATGGCGCCGAGCAGGCCGCCGGCCACGCCGGCCAGGCTCGCCCCGAGGGCGAAGGTGATCGCGTACACGTGCGCGACGGGGATCCCCATCAGCGCGGCGGCGTCGCGGTTGCTGGCCACGGCGCGCAGCGCCATGCCCCAGGTCGTTCGCCGGATGAACCACGTCAGGGCGGCGATGAGCACGGCGCCCGTCCCGAGGACGGCAAGCCGGAGATAGGTGATGACGACACCGCCGACGACGAGCGGACGCGACCCCCACCCGAGCTCGATCTCCCGTGGGTCGGGGCCCCACAGGAAGAGCGCGCCGTTCTGCAGGAAGATCGAGAGCCCGAGCGTCGAGAGCACGACCGTGAACATGTGGCGGCCCCGGAGCGGCCGCACGGTGACCCGCTCGGCGAGCACGCCGGCGGCGGCCGTCCCGACCATGGTCAGGGCCAGCGCCAGGGCATACGGCACGCCCAACCCCACCGTCAGCCCGTACGTGAGGAAGGCGCCGAGCATGTAGAGCTCGCCGTGCGCGAAGTTGATGACGTCGAGGATCCCGAACACCAGCGTCAGGCCGATGGCGATGAGCGCGTACACCAGGCCGATGGTGACGCCGTTGACGAGCTGCTGGAGGACGACGGCGGTCACGCGCTGGGCGTGAGCGGCGTCACGCGAGCCCGAGATCGGCCATCGCGCGCCGGTAGGCGACGGCGACGGCGTCGAACTTGAGGTGCAGCTCCTCGCCGAGGTCGAAGGGCACTTCCTCGGGGCGCTGGGACTCCACCACCCGGACGTCCTGACCGAAGATCACGTCCTCGAAGTCCTGGAAGACGCGCTCCGACTGCTCGAGGTTGTAGTTCTGCCCGATCAGGCAGTAGCCGGCGCAGCGGTCTGCGGCGACGGGCTGGGAGACGAAGAGGTAGACGAGCTGCTCGCGCCCGCCCCAGTCCATGCGCACGACGATCGTGTAGGGCAGGCGCAGCTCGTAGCGGGTGCGGCGCACCGAGTCTTCGCGGTTCTCGTTCGGGAAGACGGGATACGTCGAGGTGCTCTTGGCTTCCGGGCGCTGGAACTCGTAGTGCAGGACGTGACCCTCCGTCCGCACGTCGGGCGCGGCGACCTTCACGCGGCCCGGGTCCCCGAGCAGCCCCGGGTGGACCCACGGGAAGTGCGCGAGGTCGGTGAAGTTCTCGATCTGGCGTGAGGCCTCGCTGTTCCACACGTAGGGACCACAGGGCACGAGCTTCCAGCCGGGCAGCTCGAGCTCGGGCAGGTCGGGGATCGGCCAGCGCGGCTCGTCGAGCGCGACGAACACGATGCCGTAACGCTCCTGGCACCGATATGCCGCCACGCGCGCCTTGGCCGGGACCCGGGAGGGGTCCTCGAGCTGGGGAATCGCCGTGCAGCGGCCGTCGACGCCGTAGCGCCAGCCGTGATAGGCGCACACGATCTCGTCGCCGTCGACGCACCCCAGCGACAGCGCGGTGCCGCGGTGAATGCACAGATCACGGAACGCGTGGGGGACGCCACGGCTGTCGCGCCAGATCACGAGCGGCTCGCCCAGCAACTGTGTCCGGTGGGGCGCGGCTCCGAGGTCGCGCGCATAGCCGACGGCGTGCCAGCAGGCACGCAGGCGCTCCATTCGTGAAGTCGCCGCCGGAACGGGCACCGTCGCCATGGGTGCCCGTAGTATAGCGGCGGCCTCAGCGGATCGCGATCGGGGCCCGCCGGGCGTAGTGTCTCAGTTCGAAACTGTGGCGACCCAATCGCCGCCGATCCACCGGGCGGGTGGGGCGGGTGGGGCCGTGGGAAACCCGATCGGACTGTCTGGCCCACCGCCCGCCTGTCGGTTGCCGGTACGCCTGTCCCGACGTACGACGACGGGTTTCCCAAG
>WNGB01012946.1_pt1 | contig 11268 bp, 10 predicted proteins | sample 5400681 | NCBI WGS metagenome assembly WNGB01 (sample SAMN13153367, study PRJNA577476) | soil metagenome | isolation source: 115 cm soil or saprolite under grassland replicate 2 | place: USA:California | collected 2016-06-15 | reverse complement strand
CGAGCCCAAGGACGGTACAGCCATCCTGTCCGCTCCGCCGCTCATTCTCCTCGCCGTTATGGGCGCTGACGGCGTCGCATTCGATCCGGCCAAGATGGTCTGGCTGGGGAGTGCCGACAAGTCGTTCAGCGCTTGCATCGTCCGCAGCGACCTGGGAATCAAGACGATCGAGGACCTGACGAGCGGCAAGCAGATCGTGCTCGGCACCCTGGGGCCTGGGAATTCGACGCACGATATTCCGAATACGCTGAACGCGACGATCGGCACGAACTTCAAGCTGGTCTCGGGCTACGAGACGCTGTCGAAGGTCCGCCTGCTCATTCAGAGCGGTGAGGTCGACGGCTACTGCCCTGTTTTCGTGGCCGCCGCCTCGCTCGACCGCAACATCCTCGAAGGCGAGAGCCCGTTCGCCCGAATCGTGGTCCACACCAGCAACAAGCCGGAAGACCACCCGTTCCTGAAAGGCGTCCCGTTCGCCGAGGGCGCGGCCAAGACCGAGGAGGGCAAAGTTGTGATCCGGGCGGTCGACGCGCAGCAGAAGATGAACCTTCCCTATTCGGTGGCACCCGCGGTCCCGCCGGAGCGCGTCGCAGCCCTGCAGAAGGCGCTGGCTGACACCCTCGCCGACCCCCAGTTGCGGGCTGACGCCGAGCAGGCGAACCTGTCGATCAATCCGAATACAGGCGACGAAGTCAAGCAGATCGTCGACCAGCTCACGGGCCTCTCTCCCGAAGTCGTCGCCAAACTGAAAGCCATATTGCAGTAGGAACCATGGGCTCGTGAGTCGGTCCTCGAGGGCCGGATAAGGAGGAAACGATGAAGCGACGGACTACCCGCATTTCGACTCGGAATACCCCCCCACGGTGTCGACGATCCGCGAGCGGAGTGATGTGACCTCCAGGCAGAAGAGCCTGATCCTCGGCCAGAACGCCGCCCGGCTGCTCAACTTGTAACAGCGCGGTCGGGGGGGTCGTGTTATGTTAGAAAGGAGGACTGGATGGCCCAGCAAGACGATCCGACCAAGGTAGATGCGGAGCATTACAAAGTGGAGCTGGAGAACGAGCAGGTCCGAGTGCTCCGGATCAACTACGGCCCGGGCGAGAAGTCTGTGATGCATTCGCACCCCGCCGCCGTGCTTGTGTTCTTGACTGATGCCCACGCCCGGTTTACCTATCCAGACGGCAAGACGGAGGAGATCCGAGGGAAGGCAGGCGAGGTCGGTGCGCTGCCCGCGATGACGCACCTGCCTGAGAGCTTGAGCGATCGACCTTTTGAGGTGATGTTGGTTGAGCTGAAGGGCTAGGACCAGCCCGATCCGACAAGCGGCCGACAGCCAGAGGGCCTCCGGCACTAGCCGGGGCCCTCCTGTGTGCCAGAGACTGGACGATCAGCACAATCCGCGGCCGACCGTCACACTCCGAGCTCTTCGTCGGTCTTATCGGCAGCGGGAAAGAACAGCGGCTGGCCAAAGCGGTCAACGCCAAACTGCCCGATCAGCGCCTGTGTCTCAGGTGCGACCATGAAGTCAGAGAAGGCGCGCGCCCCCTCGACGTTCATCTGTCGTCCCTTGTCCGGATTGACCACCATGACGTGGTAGACGTTGAGCAGGTTCTGGTAGCCGTCGGCCAGTATCACAAGATCGAGCGAGCGACGCCGAGCAAGATACGTCCCGCGGTCCGAGAGCGTGTATCCCTGCTTGTCATTGGCGATGGTCAAGGTCTGACCCATGCCCTGGCCAACCTCGAGGTACCAGGGCTGGCCGCGCGGCTCGAGGCCGGCCGCCTTCCAGAGGGCGAGCTCCAGCTGGTGGGTGCCAGAGTTATCGCCACGACTGATGAAGAGCGCCCCGTTGAAGGCGATCCGCTGGACGACGTCGAGCGTCGAGACCGCGGCGGCGACGCCAGCGGGGTCATGCGGTGGCCCGATCACGACGAAATCGTTGTACATGACTAGCTTGCGGTCGATGCCGTGACCAGCAGCCATCCACCGCTTTTCCGACTCGGGGGCGTGGACCAACAGCACATCCGCCTCACCGCGCTCGCCGAGGGCCATCGCTTGCCCTGTGCCGACCGAGATCGTCTTCACGCGGTAGCCGCTGTACTGCTCAAAGAGTGGCACGAGGACGTCCAGCAGTCCGGAGTCCTGGGTGCTGGTCGTGGTGGCCAGGATAAGCTCGGGGTAGCTGGGCTCGGCTACTACCGACCAGGGCGCCGAAGCAGCACTGACGATCAGCAGCGCCAGCCCAGCGGCCGCGCCCCATTTCAGCGCGCCCATCGCTGGCTTCCATCGCCTGCCGATTAGGACGCTCGCGCCTGGCAGTGCGCGCCCGGCTAGAACTTCTTGCCCGCCTGCTCGATAGACGGTTGGGCTTTGGCCATCTCCGCCTGGTCCATGGCGGGTATGAAATCGACATTCGCCTTCAACGACAGCCAGAGCGGCTCGGCAATGGCTGGCAGCTGGTGGCTCTCCGCTATCTGGACCACGAGGTAGACCGTCCTCTGCCCGCCCTCGGCGGCAAAATAAGCCGCCTCCGGCTTGATCGCGCCCAGGATGTCCTCGAGCCGCTTGGCGAAGTTCGGGTCACGCACGAGCGCGTTGCCCGCCTCGACTGGCATGCTGGCCTTGACCAGGAAACGCATCGCAACTCCTCCTCGATCTAATCGACCCACGTCCAGTGTACCCCACGCGCCGGACCGGCGCTGATTGGACTGTCGCTAACCTTGGGCAGCCCGAGCCGGCCGGTTCCCGTCCAGTGGCCGTCGCGACAGACGGACGGCGAAAGACGCCTCAGGCGTCGCCCAGAGAGCGCTGGATGACGTCGAGGACCTCGTCGACGTCGAACGGCTTGTGCAGGGCGGCCGCGGCAAGCTGGCGCTCTTCGGGCTTCAACTGGGCGGCGTGCGCCGAGATGATCACGGCCGGGATGTGCCTGGTCTCGGTCTCGCTCTTGAGTGCCCTGGGCACGTCGCGGCCGTCCAGGCCGGGCAGGCTCAAGTCGAGCGTGATCAGATCGGGGCGCACGTCTGGACGAGCTGAATCGCGCTGTCTCCGTCAGAGGCCTGGGCCGTGCAGTAGCCAACCTCTTCCAGGACGTCGCTCAGCAGATCGGCTATGACCTGCTCATCCTCGACGATCAGGATGTGTTTTGCATTCGACGACCGGCGCTCGCTCATGGCCTCCGTGTGGGTCGATGCGGGCGAACGGTCAGCCGAATCGTAAGGCCAGGCGCCGAATCCCGCGCAGTCCGACGATCATGGTAGCAGCGACTGCCCGGCCGCGGCCCGCCGTCGCATATCAGTTTCGCATCAATTAGCGGCCGTCGCGGGGCGACGAGCAGCCTACACGGCTATCGTTCCGGCGGCGTCGCGGCCAGAGGTGAGCCGGCCAGGCAGTGGCGCCCGAGCGGGTCCTGCCACAGCTCGCCGGCGGCGTGCAGCTCGCCCAAGGCCCGACTGACGGCCCCGAAGCCATGAACGGAGAAGCGCTCGGCGATCTCGGCGAAGTAGAGCGGCGCTTCCTCCAACGCACGGCGGATCTGGCTCGCGAGCGCCGCGATGTCCGCGCTTGGGGCGCGTGGTGTACCGTCAGGCTCGGGCGGCCCGAGGAAGTCCTCCAGCTTGACCCGGCCGGCGTAGGCGTAGCTGATCCGCTCGTACCGCTCGCGCGGCACATTGTCGGGGATCGTCGCATCCAGGCCGCATTTGGCGGTGGTCGGGATCTGCCCGGTCGCGGGCGGCAGGCTCGGGTCGAGCGGCTTGCTGCGCGCGTCGGAGATGATCACGACGTCTCGGTCGGCCTGGACGCGCGTCGCGATCGCCCACTCGACCTCGGTCCCGTCGAACACGTCGACGTCGTCGTCGACCACGACGACGTGCTTCATGTCGGCCACGGAGAGGGCCGCCAGGATCGCGTTCTTGCCGTCGCCCGGGTGCTTGCGAATGGCGATCACGGCGTGCCAGTGACAGCACCCGCCGGGCGTCACGTTGATCGCCGTGACCTCGACGCCGGCTTCCTTCAGCACACGGCGCAGCGCGGCCTCGTAGATCGGCGCGCTCAGCCAGATGTTCTCCCACGGCATGTGGAGGGCGTAATAGATGGCGTCGCGCCGCATCGAGATCGCCTTGATGCGCACATGGGGGTTCCAGTGCAATCCGCCCATCAGGCGAGTGAACTCGCCAAAGCGACCCTCCGGCTTGGTCCAGCCGGTCGGCAGGATCTCGGCTTCCAGGACGATCTCGGCGGCGGCGATGCACGGCAGGTCGATCGTCTCGCACGGCGTCAATTGGACGGCCTCACCGCGCAGCCCACCGGCGATTCCCAGCTCACTGGTGCCGATCGGCGCCTTGTAGGTCGAGGCGATCAGCTCAAACGGATGAGTTCCGATGTTGATCGAGATGGGCAGCGGCTGGCCCTCGGCGCAGGCCTTCTCGGCGAACTTGCGCATGTTGTTCGGGGTGACGATGTCGATCCCGGTCAGGTTTCGCTCTTTGACCTGAAAGCGGTAGATGCCGGCGTTGAAGCCGAACTCCGGGTCACGGGCCAGGGTGACCCCGGCCGTGATCATGGGCCCACCGTCGAGGACCGAGAAGAGCGGGATCGGCAGCTCGAACAGGTCCACTTCCTCGCCGCTCCGCAGCACCTCGCGAGCCGGTCCGCCGTCCACCACGACCACCGGCTCGATCGGATGGTCCAGCCCACGCCGCAGCCTAGCCTCGGTCTGGCCGTACTCGCAGCCCATGGCGATGGCGATCCGGTCGCGGCTGTTGGTCAGCCCGGACAGGACCGGCATCTGGTAGCCGACGACGTTCTTGAAGAGCAGCGCTTTCTTGGACTGGTCGACCAGCGTGGCGACGTGCCGGATATCGACTGACTTCTTGATCTCGACTAGCTCACCCGCCTCGCGAAGGTCGTCGAGCAGATCGCGAAAACTGCCGGACATTGGAGCCTCCTATGTGAGCGCGCGACGCCGCCTGCAAGGCACAGCCTGAGGGCTTCGCCCCGATCGCTTCACGCGGGCCTGCCGCGATGGCTTCGACGCCGCGGCCGGCGGGCCCACAACCAGACGAAGAATGGCCCCAGGCTGGACCCGAAGGCAAATGTGACAATCCACTTCCAGTTGTCACTCCAGAACTCGCGAACGGAGTGCAACGGATTCACTTGGACTTTTATCGTCCTGTCCAGCACGCGAACGGTCTTGTTTACATTGCTCCCATTCAATCGGACTACCGCGTCGGCAACGAGATAGAGCGTCTGGTCGCCACCATCTACAGGTCTGACTTCCCAGGCCCAATCGCTTGACATCCTGTCTGCTATGGGTTGCTCCTCGGCGGTCAATGGAGTGATGTGAAAGCCTTCGCCGCTCAGCCTGACCTTCATTACGCTTCCGACCAAGATCGTCTCGGTCCGGACCACCCCTCTGCCTCGTAGCCCGTTCACCAGATCGGCACTGATCTCTTGAGTGGTTACCACCGCTCTGATCTGCTCAGGGACACCAACGGTCATATCGGTGGGCGGGTTGAACAGGATCGTGCCCTCGCGAAGTCCAAGCTCGTGCACCACCGCCGCCGCCGCAGCGGCCGCCGCGCCAGGTCCTGTCGGCTCGGGGGCTGGGGTAGCCGCAGGCGTGGGCGCGCCATTGGGCTGCGGTGGGGGCCGCGTTGGCCCCGGCACCGCGGTCGCGGGCGGTCCCGTGGGTCGCGGCGGGGGCGATGGGACCGGAGTGGGCGCGGGCGTGAAACCAGGTTTTATCTGAGCCATCATAGGGCGCGGTTGGGCGACAAGAAGGCTCAACGCGATAAGTGATGCACAGCAGGCAGCCAGTAGCAGCAGGACCGATCTTCTCATTGTCGAGCTCCACGCACGGGCCGACTAGCAATCCGTGTCAGATCGGCGTCTCGAGGTCTGATTTCAGTCCTGCTCGCAACGCGTTTTGGCGACGCCTGCCAAAGGACAACAAAGGTCGAACAAACGCTCGCTTTCTCGCACTCAGCATAGCGCTGGTGTCGCGGCTGGGCGTCACTATAGTACAGTGGACCGCAAGCACGCTGGGAGCATGGCGTGCGTTTCGAACCGTGCAACTACACGACCCCGTGACCGAGTCAGACCTCCAGGCGCTGTCGACTACTTGAAGACGGTAGCGCGGACGCTGCCGCCGTCGAAGTAGGGCCACGCTGCTTCGTCCAGAGTAAACCGCTTACAGACGCCGGACGGACACCCAGCAGCGGGCCTGAGCGATCCTTGGTTTGACACTCGCCGACGGCCGATGTACCGTGTTTTTCAAACTTCGAAGCGCGCATTCACCACGTGAAACAGAACTGGAGGGGCAGTGGCCGCGACACAGTCGATCCGCCTCACGATCAACGGCCAGCAGCATGAGCTGGACGTCCCGCCCAACCGACTCCTGCTCGATTCGCTTCGCTATGACCTGGGCCTGACGGGCAGTAAGGAAGGGTGCGGCATCGGCGTCTGCGGTGCCTGCACGGTGCTGGTAAACGGCAAGATGGTCAGCTCCTGCCTGATGCTGGCGGTCATGGCAAATGGGACCGACGTGCTGACCATCGAGGGCCTCGCGAAGGGCGACGAGCTGGACCCGATCCAGCGCGCCTTCATCGAGTACGGCGGCTTTCAGTGCGGCATCTGCACGCCCGGCCAGATCATGGCCGCCCGCGCGCTGCTGAACGAGGTGACCCGTCCGACCGAGGAGCAGGTCAAAGAGTGGATGATGGGCAACCTCTGCCGCTGTACTGGCTACTACAAGATCATCGAGTCGATCCTGGCAGCCGCCGAGGTCGAGGCGCAGGCGAAGGGAGCGTAGGCCCGCATTGTCATCCTGAGCGCAGCCAAGGGTCCGCTGTCCGGGCACGGATCCTTCGCTGCGCTCAGGATGACAAGACAGGCGCAGGATGACAAGACAGGCGCAGGATGACAAGACAGGCGCAGGATGCCAAGACATGCTCACGATGACAGCTGTTCAGGCACCCCAGAAGCAGCTCTCCATTGTCGGGCGGCGGTTGGGTCGCGTCGACGGCGAGGAGAAAGTGAGCGGGCGGGCTGAGTACGTGGCCGACGTCCTGCTGCCTGGCATGCTTTGGGGGGCGGTCCTGCGGAGCCCGTATCCGCACGCTCGGATCGTGAAGCTGGACACCAGTCGGGCTGGGAGCTTGGCTGGTGTGCGGGCCGTGGTTACCGCCGACGAGACACCCAAGCGGACGTGGGGCGTCTTCGTGCGCGACCAGCCGGTCCTGGCGATCGACAAGGTGCGCTATGTCGGCGAGGAGGTAGCCGCCGTCGCCGCGGTGGACCTGGACACCGCCCGCGAAGCGCTCGAGCTGATCGACGTCGAGTGGGAGGAGCTGCCGGCGGTCTTCGACCCCGACGAGGCGATGCGGCCAGACGCGCCGCTTGTTCACGAGGAGCGCAACAGCAACGTCGCGGCCACGATCGAGGTCGAGCGCGGCGACGCCGAGCGGGCCCTGGCCGAGTCGGATGTCGTCGTCGAGGAGACATTCCAGAGTCACCCTCAGTGGCACGCGCCGATCGAGACCATCGGCAGCGTCGCGCAGTACACCCCCAACGGCAAGCTGACGATCTGGATGAACACCCAGACGCTGTTCATGGCGCGTGGCCGGATCGCCTGGGCGCTCGGGATGAGCGAGGCGGACGTGCGGGTAATCCAGCCGTACGTCGGCGGCGGCTTCGGCGGCAAGAGCTGCGATGACAACAACGCCATGCTGTGCGGACTGCTGGCGAAGGTCTCGGGAAGGCCCATCAAGCTGCTCAACAGCCGCGAGGAGGAGTTCCTGGCCGGCAGCCGCCCACGCGTGCCGATGAAGATCTCAGTCAAGCTTGGGTTCAGCCGCGACGGGCTGGTCCAGGCCAAGCAGATCCGGCTCGTGGCGGATAACGGGGCTTACTGCGGCAAGGCGCCCGGGGTCTTCGGGGTCTCCTCGCTGCGGCATGACACCGCGTACAGGTACCCGAACGTCAAGGTCCAGTCCTACCTGGTCTACACTAACAAGATCCCGACCGGGGCGTTCCGCGGATTCGGCAACCCGTCGGCCGAATGGGCCGTCGAGCAAGCCTGGGACATCGCCGCCGAGAAGCTCGGGATGGACCCGATTGAAGTGGCGCTGCTCAACGCCGCCGAGCCTGGCTACGTGTCGCCGCACGGCAATCGGGTGAACAGCTGCGAGCTGAAGCAGTGTATTCGAAAAGCGGCGGAGCTGATCGACTGGAAAGCCAAGCGGGCAAACCGCCAGCCCCTTCACGGAGTTTCCTCTGATCAAGGAACGGCTCAGGGCGAGCAGTACCGCGGCCTGGGGATGGGCACCACGGTGCACGTCAGCGGTAAGCGGCACTTCGGCGACTACGACGGCAGCTCGGCGGTAGTCAAGGTGAGCGAGGACGGCAAGGTGCAGATCTGGTCGGGCGAGGGCGAGATCGGGCAGGGGACAATGACTGTGCTGTGCCAGATCGTGGCCGAAGAGCTGGGGGTGCCCTTCGAAGACGTCGCCATCTCGCGGGCCGACACGGACCTGACCACCTACTGCCTCGGCGCGTTCGGCAGCCGCCTCACCTACATCGCGGGCAATGCCGTCAAGAACGCGGCCGCCGCCGTCAAAGAGCAGATCCTGGAGACCGCCTCAGAGCTGCTGGAGGCGTCGGCCGAAGACCTGCAGATAAACGAGGGGCAGGTCTTCGTCAAGGGCGCTCGAGGGCGCAGCGTGACAGTGGCGGAGGTGGCGCGGGCGCGGCAGTTTCGGCGCGGCGGCCAGCCGATCGTTGCCAGCGGGAGCTTCGATCCCGACTCGGTCCTCCAGGATGCGACCCGCTACGGCAACGAGTCTGGCGCCTACAACTTTGGCGCCCAGATGGCCGAGGTCCAGGTCGATCCGGAAGCTGGCCAGGTGACGATCCTCAACTACGTCTCGGTGGCCGACTGCGGCACGGTGGTCAACCCGATCGCCGCCGAAGGCCAGCAAGAGGGGGCCATCGCCCAGGGCCTCGGCTACGCGCTGACCGAGCGCATACTCGTCGAGGACGGTCGCCCGCTCAATCCCAACTTCTCGGACTACAAGATCCCTTGCACACTGGACATGCCGCCCTTGAAGATCGCATTCGCCGACTCGTACGAGCCGAGCGGGCCGTTTGGCGCCAAGGGCCTGGGCGAGCTTGGACTCGACCCCACTGCCGCCGTCCTGGCGAACGCCATCTACGACGCGTGCGGGGTGCGCATCACGAACCTGCCGATTAGCGCCGACAAGATCTACCGGGCGCTCAAGGACCGCGAGGGAGGGGAGCAGCGACGATGATCCGCTTCGACTACAGGGCACCCGCCAGCCTGGACGAGATGTTCGGGCTCCTCGAGGAGTACGGCGATGAGGCGAAGCTCATCGCCGGCGGGACCGCCCTGGTCATCCTCATGAAACAGCGCCTGGTGCGCCCGTCGGTGCTGGTCAGCCTGGCCGGGATCGAGGCGCTGCGCGGCATCGAGGCAGCCAACGGCGACCCTTCGGCAGGCTCAGGGCAAGGGTTGCGCATCGGCGCATTGACCACCCACCGCGAGGCGGAGACCTCCGAGCTGGTCCGCGACCGACTTCCCGTCCTGGCCGACACGTTCCGCAAAGTCGCCACCGTCCGGATCCGCAACGTCGGTACCGTCGGCGGCAACCTGGCCCACGCCGACCCGGCCCAGGACCCGCCGGCCACGTTGATCGCGCTGGGCGCGAGCGTCGAGCTGACCAGCGCGGGTGGACAACGGGCCGTGCCGATCGAGGATTTCTTCACCGACTACTACGAGACAGCCCTCCAGCCGGCCGAGATCGTTCGGGCCATTCGGGTGCCGAGCCTGCCAGGCCGCTCCGGAGCGGTGTTCCACAAATTCTTGCCCCGCACCGCCGACGACTACGCCACCGTCGCCGTAGCGACCGTGATCAGCCTCGACGAGGCCGGCCAGGCATGCCGGGATGTGCGGATTGGTCTGAGCGCCGTGGGCAGCACGCCGGTTCGGGCTCGTCAGACCGAAGCCGCGCTGCGCGGACAGCCGCTCACAGAAGAGCGGATCCGGGAGGCAGCCGCGGTCGTGAAGTCGGAGGTCGACCCGATCTCAGACATTCGGGGCTCAGCGGAGTACAAGCGCGACATGGCGGAGGTGTGGGTCCGTCGGACGCTCCAGCAGGCCGTCGCGCAGGCACGCGGCGGGAGCTGAGCAGCATGGCACGGCCAGGCTGGGAGCGGTCCGCCTCGCGGACCCCTGAAGCGGGCCAGAGGCCCACGTTCCCAGCGATGCCGGCGGCCGGAGCGGGTTGAGAGAGATGGCGGGGCGAGCCAGGCTGGGAGGAATGCGGTGCAGGTAGCCACAACCGTCCATGCGAAACCTCTCGACGAGATGCGCGACCTGCGTGACTGGCTGAGCGTGATTGACGAGCTGGGCGAGCTGCAGACGGTCAGCGGCGCGGACTGGAACCTCGAGATCGGCGGCATCTCCGAGCTGAACTATCGCCGCCGGCCATCGGCGGCGCTGCTCTTCGACCAGATCAAGGGCTACCCGCCCGGCTACCGCATCCTGACCGGCTCGCTGACCTCCTCGCGGCGGGTCGGGGTGACGCTGCGGCTGGGGAGGGACTACACCGACCAGCAGCTCGTCGAGGCGCTGCGCGGCAAGCCGCTCGAATGGGAGACCCGGGCTCCGGATATGGAGCCGATCCAGGTGGACGGCGCGCCGATGTTCGAGAACGTCGTCGAGGGGCCCGACGTAGATCTGCTCCGTTTCCCGGTCCCGTTGTGGCACGAGCACGACGGCGGGCGTTACATCGGGACTGGCTGCATCGTGATGACCTCAGACCCGGACAGCGGCTCGATCAACGGGGGTGCGTATCGGATGCAGGTCCAGGACAACGGTCGCACGGCCACCGTCAATCCAGTGCCCGGCAAGCACGGCTGGCAGCATTTCGACAAGTGGTTCGCGCGTGAGGGCCGCGCCCCAGTCGCCATCTCTTTCGGCCACGACCCGCTGTTGCTGATGGTGGCCGGCACCGAGGTGCCGACCGGCGTCTCTGAGCTGAACTTCGCTGGCGCGATGATCGGCCGCCCGCTGGAGGTGGTGCGGGGCGAGATCACCGGGCTTCCGATCCCGGCCAGCAGCGAGATCGCCATCGAGGGCTGGGTCTACAAGGGCCGGGTGATGGACGAGGGCCCGTACGGCGAGTGGACCGGCTACTACTCGGGCAGCGAGGTGCCCATCCCCGTCGTCGACATCGAGCGGCTGTA
>WNGB01012941.1_pt1 | contig 11270 bp, 10 predicted proteins | sample 5400681 | NCBI WGS metagenome assembly WNGB01 (sample SAMN13153367, study PRJNA577476) | soil metagenome | isolation source: 115 cm soil or saprolite under grassland replicate 2 | place: USA:California | collected 2016-06-15 | reverse complement strand
CCAAGCGCGTGCCGTCGGCCGCGGCGCTGTCGTGGGTCGGCGAGCTGGGCGAGGTGCTCCAGCAGGCTGCGGCACTGGTCGGGTGCCAGCGCGGCGGGCGCGGCCGGCCGCTGGGCAGCCGCAGGGATGGGGGATGATGAAGGGCCAGGCACGGCGGTCCGGTCTGGTCATGGGCTTGGATACCCACATGATCGCCGGGCGCCGTGCCTGCTCTACATCCAGCCGGCCCACACAGCCCAACATCACCAACCGGTCAAACCCGCACTATGACGAGACCCTGGCCTCTACCCAACCCTGCGGCTGGCGTTGCGGGACATGCGTCAGGCCGGCGACCGCGACCCGGTTGACGGGAGCGGAACCCATAACTGGTGGTGGGCTGGCCTGACGCTGGGGATGATCGTGTTGGATACCCTGTCCGGCGACGCACGTGGTGCAGGCCAACGGTTCCGGGCGCTGCTGATCGACCGCGGTATAACGGAGACCGACGCACAGCTCTTGTGGACGTTGCGCTGCTCCCTGCTTCACGGCTACGGCCTACCGCGCTTGCGCGAGTGGCGAATGTTCGCCACACGCGAGTGGGATGCCTACGCCTTGGATACCTCCCGGATGGGCCTGGCGGTGCTAAGCGTCCCCGTGTTCTGCGGGCGGCTGGTGGAGCGGATCGTGAGCGAGATGCCCGACCGCTGGGACGTGACGTTGTTGGACACCGACGCGCAAGTCCCCGGCCCTGGCGGGTCGCGGTGGGCGACCGGCTCACCAGGCGACTACACGTTCCGCCTCAACTTCAACTGGCCGCCCAACATGCCCCCCCAGCAACCGCCCGAGGGCTGACGGCCGCCGAGGGCGCACATTGATTTGGGCTTTCCCAAGCCATTTGGGTCGTAAAAGAGTTAATGTGCGACCCTCTTTGCTCTATCCCCTACGGCCTTACAGCCCGAGGCTTCAAAGACACACCTGAAACCCAGGTGCCGATATATATCGCTCTCGGCCGGGGCCAATATCCGGCCTACTTGTTGCGGCGAGGAACTCTGCGCCTGTGGCTGTAGCGAGCAAGTTGCGCCTTTCCGCCGCTTCGTCAATCAGAGCATCGGCATTCATGTATGAGGAGCGGGAGCTTCCATGCTGGTCAAAGAGCGCTGAGGGACGCTGATGATCCACCCTTCAAGCCGACAAATCGGATGAGCGGCTCACGATCTGTGGGAGCGCCGCCACCCCAGCGTTGACTCGTACGCAGTAACTGCGTATGGTTACGGACATGAGATTCTCCATCGCGGACACCATCAAGCAGGAGCGCAGGCGGCGCGGCTGGGATCAGGCTGAACTCGCTCGGCGCCTTGGCGCCATCGGTCAGCAGACAGTCAGTCGATGGGAGCGGGGCTTGTCGCGGCCTCGTCGGAGGGTGGTTGCGCAACTGGCCGAGCTGTTTGAGATCGACGCCGCCAGTCTGCTCAGGGCGGCCGGCTATGTGGCCCCGACAGCCGATACTCCGGAGCAAGTCAGTCGACCTGCCCACCCACGAGCCACAATCCTTCCTTTAGCAGAGCTTTCTCCGGATCGCTTCGAGCAGTTCAGCGCGGATCTTGCGCAGCTGTTGTATCCGAAGGCCAAGGTTCATCGCGTCGGCGGTCAGGGACATAAGCAGTACGGTGTCGATGTCAGCGTTAAGCACCCTCGTGGTGGCATGACGGGCATCCAATACAAGCGAGAGAAGCAGTTTGGCCCCGCTGATGTTAGGGATGCTGTCGATGCCGTTGAGGGTAACGCGAAGGACTACTTCCTCTTTCTGACGCGCCCAGCTGCCAGTCCAGAGGCGCGCAAGGAGATCGACCGGCATGACAAGTGGACGCTCTGGGATGCCGAAGACATCTCGCGCGTCGTTCGTTCTCAGCTACCACTGGACGCCGCGGTCCGGCTTGTTGATACGCACTTCCCGGGGTGGCGAGAACCGTTCCTCGGTGTCCGTGAGCCTGGCCCCTGGCTGACGAGTGAGGAGTTCTTTCAGCCCTTCAGCGGCGAGCAGCTCTACAACCATGATTGGGAACTCGTGGGTCGAACTGATGAGCTTAGTGGCGTCCTGTCGTTCCTGATGAGCAAGCATGAGAGACTTGCCGTGCTGGTCGGACGCGGGGGGATCGGAAAGACGCGACTGCTCCGCTCGATCGCCGTGGATGCTGAGCGCGACCACTTGGCCGACGTGCGGTTTGTCGCGACCGGTATTGCGGTCAGACCCGAGAGCTTCGAGCTACTGCCGACGCGTAAGCGGCTGGTGGTCATCATCGATGACGCCCATGAGCGCACCGACATCGCTGGGCTTGTTGCCGGCATCAGTCGCACACGGGACCAGGCGAAAGTGGTGCTTGCTCTGCGGCCGTACGGGATGACCCAGCTTACCTCAGACCTGCGCCGCGTCGGATTGCATCCGTCCGACTGCCCGACGTGGGAGCTTGGGGATCTCAAGGCTGCTGACGCCGTGACGCTCGCCCGAGAGATTCTTGGACCTGACTTCAACCAAAGTGTCGTGGAGCGGCTGGCTCACCTCAGCACAGATTGCCCGCTTATCACTGTTGTTGGTGCCGGCCTGATCAAGCGAGGCCTCCTGGATCCAAGGCGACTGGAAGTAGACGACTCCATCCGAACAGAGGTTCTACGTGCATTTCGTGATGCTTTGGTGGCCGATCCAGCGTCAGGTGACCCTGAGCTGAGGCGTGCTGTGTTGGATGCCGTGGCAGTCCTGCAGCCTGTACGCATGGATGAAGCAACCTTCCAATCCGCGGTTACGCAGCTGACTGGCGTTCCTTTCGACAGGGTTGTGGTCCACCTGAGGAGTCTGGAGGATGCCGGCGTGCTGCTCCGTCGCACGCAATCACTTCGCATCGTTCCAGATCTACTCGGTGATGTGATTCTTGCCGAGTCATGTTTTGATGAGCGGTCAGGACTTGCCACTGGATATTTCGAGCGTGCGCACCAAGCCGCTGACGGCGAAGCGTTGCAGCACCTGTTCATCAACGCCAGTCGAGTCGACTGGAAGGTCAGGCAGGAGCACGCGGATGCTCCTTCGCTTGTCGAATCGCTGTGGTCGGCCGTAGAGACGGAGTTTCGCTCTGCCGGTATCCACGCTCGCCTTACGATCCTGCGCTTACTTCGGAAGGTTGCGTTCTTCCAGCCGGATAGGGCGCTTTTGCTTGCTCGCTGGGCAGTCGCGCACCCGACGGATTTAGTTGAGGACATAGATCATGTTCTTGCTCGTCTCTATAAACCGTCTTACGAAGACGTATTGCATGAGGTGCCACCACTACTAAAGAATGTTGCCTACAACCCGGCCTACCTACCCGCATCTGCGGATCTCCTGTGGCAGCTCGCGCAGCGAGATGAGCGCCCGACGAACCAGCATCCTGAGCACGCGTCGCGTGTACTAAGTGAGTTGGCTGAGTACGAGATCGGAAAGTCGCTTGGCTTCAACGCGGCCTTGGTCGACGCGGCTGAGCGTTGGCTCGCAGACAAGCACGTTGGCGACCTGCCCCGGTCACCCTTTGACGTACTGGAGCCACTTCTCGCAACCGAGGGTTATGATCATACCTCAGATGCGTTTAAAATCTCGTTCAGACCTTTCACGATTAACGTGGATGCTGTGCATAAGCTCCGCGATCGAGTTGTTAACCTTGCGCTCACCGAGACACGGTCTCCGGATCCGCGACGCGCGGTGCGAGCCGTCAAGGCAATTGAGGCTGGTCTACATTACCCTACTGGATTTTTCGGACGACCAGTTAACAAGGTAGAACACGACAAATGGACGCCGATCTTCGTCGATACGATACGGCGGCTCGAGGAGGTAGCCGCAGATGAAACACTGGATCCGGTCGTTGGCGTAGCGATCCGTCAGGCACTTCACTGGCACGCGACTTATCCGCCTGGTGAGACAAGGGCAGCTGCTGTCAAGGCGCTAGAGCGCCTGCCGTCCTCAATCGAACACGAGCTGGCCTTGGTGCTTCATGACGGTTGGGGTCATCTGCTGTCGAGCCGCGACGACTACCAGGAAGCGGAACGGGACAAGCAGGCCCAGTTCGACAGGGTGGCTGCTGCAGTCGTCGGCGAGCGGTCCGTTGAGTTGATTGTCAGTCTCCTTCTAGATCGGCTGGATGCTCAGCGACGCGGATTCGGGTCCGGCGAAGGCTTTCCAGGACCATTCGTATGGGTACTCGTCGGGATGGAGCCCTCGATCGGCGAGGCGATCTGTCGACATGTTGCCGCCAAGCCTGATTCCGTACTGCTGGAGCTTGTTCCTGTGGTCCTCAGCCGGCTGGGAGAGACTGAGCCGAAAGAGGCGATGGAATGTGCGCGCGAACTTCTGGCAACGGGACCTCTCGTGGTCGTGCAGAGGGTGGCATATGCCTTTGGCTGGAATCGCGGGACTCGGAGCCAGCTTCTTGATGGGGAGCGCGACCTGCTGCGGCAGTTCGCGGTGCACGAGGACCCCAATGTGCGCAGCTCAGCCGTACGGGCAGCGCAGGTGATATCGAAGAGTCACCGTGCTGAGGCTGTAGATATCGTAACGCGCGTGCGCTTCGCAGACTCTATGGAGGTCGCTAAAGAGCTGTTCTCGACTTTCGGGCGGCAGGGCTATCTTTCATGGGCGGAGTTGTCCAAAAGGCAGGCAACCGGCCTGTTGGACCAGCTGCGAGAGTGTCCGTCCATCGAGGACTACCACATCATTGAATTTCTCAGCATACTTTCAAAGGACAACCCTGCTGCGGTGCTGAGACTACTGATCGATCGCATCGAAACTAGTGAACGCAATGAGACCGACGCTGATTTTCGAGCGCTTCCATACCAGTGGCACACCCCGCTCCAGATCAGGTCACATACTTACTTCCAGCGGTTCCTGGGGCACATCCTTTATTGGATCGCAACGAAGCTTGACTCTTGGCCAAGACGGACGATGGGCGCCGAGTTCTTCTGCGCCGCGGTCGCTCAGCAGTTCGACGAGCAGGTCATTGAGGTGCTCGACGAGGCAATCGGCACCGGGTCACGTGAGCAGATCGAAGCGGTCGGCGCCATCCTGCGTCAGGCGCCACGGGCGCTCGCCTGGGAGAACGTCGACTTCGTCAGACGTGTCCTCGCTGCAGCAGATCAGCACGGCGACGATTGCCTCCAGCACGTGAGTGGAGCTCTTCATGCGGCCGCTGTGTCAGGCATGCGCAGTGGCACCCCTGGCGAACCCTTTGGTGAAGACATCGAACAGCGAGACAAGTCCGCTGCAATCGCACGCACACTGCCGCATGGCTCGATTGAGGAGCGCTTTTACCGGTCACTCGAAAGATCGGCTCAAGAGAATATCCGATGGCATGAGGTTCGGGATGAAAAGCTGATCGACGGGCGAGATTGGTAGTGGCCAGCTATCTGGGTAGCCAGATGTATCTCTAACTACTTCATCAGCTATTGCCACAGCTCGTGCAGCCTCGTCCCTTGAGATTGTCGCGCCCTGGTTGGCAGCCCTGTTCCTGGGTTTATCAGGTGTTCCACAATTGTGGCAGGAAGGATTATCCCCAGCTGCTTACTAAGGTCGACCCGTCGCCTTAAAGAAGCTCTCCCCTTCCAATGACAGGATCGGGGCTGTCCTGGCAGCATGAGGGTATGAGACCAACCGCCTACCGCCGCAACGCCCGGGGCCTGCGCGACCGCCAGGCGTTTGAAGGCGTCCGCATGCAGGCCGCGGCGCTGTTTGCCGCCGGCCGCTCCCAAGCCGAGGTCGCCCGCAACCTTGGGGTGGCCCGGCAGAATGTCAGCCGCTGGCACGCCCAATGGCGCCAAGGTGGGCTGGACGCGCTGCGCAGCGCCGGCCCGACCGGGTATGCCCCGCGCCTTGACGACCAGCAACTGCACCGCATCGACCAGGCGCTGCGCCAGGGTGCCCGCGCGCACGGCTTCGACACCGACCACTGGACCCTTGCCCGCGTGGCGACCGTGATCGAACACCTGACCGGGGCCAGCTACCATCCCGGGCACGTCTGGAAGCTGCTGCGCCACCGGCTGCACTACCGGCTGCTGCGTCCCGCCCGCCGCGCCGTCGAGCGTGACGAGCGGGCGATCGCCCGCTGGGTGGCCGAGGACTGGCCCTAAGCGGGTGACCAGAAGTTCCGCACGTAACGTGGGATGCCGCGAGGCTGCTGAAAGCAGGTTGCCGCGATCGCCGGCGGGTGGGCGCTGCTCGGCTGGGGGCCGCAGGTGTTGCGGACAAGGGTGGTCAGCTGCGCGTGTCGTGGAGAAAGTTCCGGACTGCCCTGTTGAACGCCGCAGGGGCCTCAATGTTGCAGACATGCCCGGCATCCGGCAGCACGACCAGCGTCGAGCCCGAGATCGCTGCGTGGAGGTCCTGGGCCACGGTCAGGGGTGCCCGCACGTCCCTGTCGCCGTACACCAACAGCGTCGGGACCTGGATCTGGGGCAGGACGCCGCGCAGGTCCTCGGCGGACGCCCACGCCATGGCCCGGAAGCCGACCGGGTGGAACGCCAGCATGCTGGCGCCGAACGCATCGACAGCCTCCTGTGGCGTGGTTTGGGAGAACATCGTCGGCAGCAGCGTCCCCACGAACTCCTCGGGCGACAGGTCGGCCAGCACGAGCGCCTGTTGCAGGCGCTGCTCGGCGACGGCGGCCGGCAGCGAGCCGCCCCAGCCGGCGTAGGCCGACGCCAGGATCAGCGTGGCCGGGATGGCGGGATGCCGGCGGTAGAACTCCAGGGCAAGCGCGCCACCGAACGACAACCCGGCCACGTGCGGCCGTTCCAGGCCGAGCCGCTTGATGAAGCCGGCCAGGCAGTCGGCGTAGCCGGCCATGCCAAACGACTCTGGCGGATCGGCTGAGCCACCGGCCCCGGGGGCGTCCCAGGCCACCACCGTGAAGTCGTCGCAGAACTCTTCCAGCTGCCGCCGCCACAACGTCGGGCCGTCCCCCACATACCCGTGGAGAAGGACCAGCGGCGGCCCAGTGCCGGCGCGTTCGTAGGCGATTCGGAGCCCCGCAACCTCGACCTGCTCCATGACGCGTCCCCCGTGACGCCTCGACCGGTCGCTTTCGCACAGATGTCCATGTAGATGCTAAGCGGCCTGCCCGAGGTTCCGCGTGTAGCCCTCGGGCAGCCATGGTGAGGTGTGCGGCGCGGCGGTGGCCAGCATCTGCGCGGTGGTGCGCTGGCGGAAGAAGGCGTGCACCTGGCGCACACGGCCCTGGATGGTCAAGGTCGGGTTGTTGGCCAGCCAGCCCTTGAGCGCGCCCCAGATCCGCTCGGCCGGGTTGTCGTGGGGGCTGTAGCGCGCGCCGTGCAGCACCCGCAGGCGGGGATGCGTCTGCAGCCACCGCTGGACGATCTTGGAGCGGTGGATGATGACGTTGTCGCAGATGACCGCGACCACTGGCGCGGCCGGGTAGGCGGCCAGCAGCTGCTCGCAGAAGCCGGTGAAGCTGACGCTGATGGCCTTGCGGGTCACCTGATACAGCAACCGGCCGCTGTGGAGGTCGATGGCGCCGAAGATGGTGCGGCGACGGTTCTTGCCCGGGGTCATGATCTGCTGTCGTTGCCCTCGCAGGATCCAGGTGGCCCGCACCCAGGGCAGCAGGTTGATGTGGGTCTCATCTTCGGCCAGCAGCACCGCACTGTCGGGTAGGTCCCTGAGCTGCTGGTGCAGGGCGGCGAGGAGCTGGTCGCGGTCGGGGTCGCCTCGTGCGACCAGGCGGGGCCGCCGCCATGCTGCGACCTCACCGACCCGCCGGTGCAGGGTCCGCAGGCTCATGGTGGGACGGCCCAGCTGTTGCCACAGCCGGCCGATGGTCCAGGCCTTGGGCTGGCGGAGCAGCCGGCGGATCCGCTGGCCGAGCCTGGGGCTGCCCAGCCGTGGCCGGCCGCTGCGGGGCCGGTCGGCCAGGGCGGCAGTGCCGTGGTGTTGGTAGCGGTGGATCCAGCGGCGCACGGTCGAGGGATCGTAGCCCAGCAGGTCGGCGATCTGGGTCGCTGCGAAGCCTTGCTGGGAGAGCAGGATCATGACCAGGCGGCAGCCGACGCGGTAGGGGCCGTGCAGCAGGTGCAGCAGGTCGCAGGGGTCGTCGGCTGGGCAGGCGGGGTTGGCGTACACGCTGGGGGGACGCATACTGGCGGCGGCCTCGTCTGGTTGTTTGGTGTGTGGAAGCTCCAACGACCGGCGAGGCTACCTCATCGGTGGTCGGCTCGATCCCAACCCAGGGTTACGAGCGAAACTTCTGGTCAGCTGCTTTAGAATCCGGGCCAATGCTCGTCGTCGCAGCGCAGCGATCGTGTTCTGGGACGAGTCGGGCGCGTCACTGTTGCCGGTTGTGCGCCGCACCTGGGCGCCGCGAGGGGTCACGCCGGTCATCCGGCACCATTTCAAGTGGAAGCGGGTGTCGATGGCGGCCGGGTTGTGCTACGGCTCCCGCGGCGGCGGCGCCCAGCTCGCCTTCCACCATCAGGTCGGCGCCTACGACACCGACACCCTGATCGGCGCCCTCGAAGGGCTGCGCCGCTTGCTCGGTGGGCAGAAGGCGACCCTGTTGTGGGATGGGCTGCCCGCCCACCGCAGCCACGCGATGGGTGCCTGGCTCAGGCGCCAGCGGGCCTGGCTGGTGGTGGAGCCGCTACCCGCCTACGCCCCGGAGTTGAACCCGGTCGAGCCGCTGTGGTCCAACCTCAAAGGGGTGGAGCTGGCCAACCTCGCCGGCGACACCTCGACGACGTCATCGCGGCGGCCGAGCATGGCATCCACCGCATCCGCCACACCCACCATCTGGCCTTCTCGTTCCTGCGCTATTGCGGTCTGTCCCTATGGTGAGCAACGACCATGTCATTGGAAGGGGCGAGCTTCTTTAACATCCGGTAGGCGTCGAGCAGCAGTCGAAGCGAGGGCAGGAGCCCCGGAAGCAACCTGCTCGTTCACTTTGAAGTGAATTTGCTCAACAGCCTAGACTTTGCAGCTTCTAGGTCCGAGGGCTCAAGGGTCGTCTCCCAGTTCCATACCCTTCCGCCGCCCTCGAAGCTGTCGAGGTACGACTCCCCGTAGGCTCGTGGATTCAGGTATGTGACATCTCCGATCTTGGCATATCCAGCCTTAACTCTAGTGTCGAGGCCGAAACGGTAGCCACTCACGGCAAGCCACTGATGGGCGAGGTTGTTGCGATAGTTGTGGATCAGGCCACCTATCGTTGAGTAGTCGTAGCCTTCCTCGTCTGAGTCAATGAAGTTACTAAGAAAAAGCTTGTATCCTTCCGAGCCCGGCCTGTCATACAGTCCTCCGGAGACGGTAAGTGCAACCGCATGTATTCCGAGAATCGCTAAGTCCCAACACTCGTTCGCGAGGGCTCGCTCGAGCTCCCGATTTACATGGTTGTCGATCGAGTTCAGCAGGGTCTCGATAATTTCTTGCGGAGGTCCTTCTGTGAATCGTTTGAGTCGGTCCGCTTGTGGCTCTATCGCCAATGCTCGCTACCTCGCTTAGTGGCTTACCTGAGCCAACTCTATCATGAGGTATTGACGGTAATGACCACAATGGGAAGGCCCCGCGGGACGATCCCGCAGGGCCAGGGGTTGAGTCGGCAGGACCGGGGTGCAGTCCCGCCTCGCTGGATCGGGTCAGGCGGCGGCGCCGACCAGCTCGCGCGCGATCTGAACGGCCTTGGCCTTCAGTGGCTCCGGCTTGAGGAGCGTCCGCGTCAGGTGGGTGGCGTGGCTGCGGTAGCGGCGGACGTGGTCGAGGTACTCGCCGGCCGCTTGGACCAACCCGTAGGCGGTGTAGCCGATGCCCTGACAGGTCCTGCCGTCGAGGATGGCGCGGATCTGGGCGCGGGCCTCCTCCACGTTGGCGACGACGCGGTCGGAGATGAGCCCCTCGGGCGGCATCGGCACGAACTGGGTGACGAACAGCTCCCGCTGCCCCGCGGTCACCGGGATGAGGGCGAGCTGGGTGGCCAGCTCCCGCCAGGCGGCGGTGTCCTCGCGCAGGCCGCGCAGCGCCTGCTTGGCTTCCTCGATGCGGTCCATCACGTTCTTGGTGTGGCGGAAGGTGTACTCCCGGCCGGTCTCCCGGCCTTCAGCGTCGGCCGCCCCGAAGGTGTTGGCGCAGACCACGCGGTAGGTGGTGTTGACTGTCTTGGCCGATGCCCGGCCGTCGTGCCGGTTCAGGAACGCGACGTAGGGGTAGGTCAGGCTCGGGTCGCCCGGTGGGGACCAGGGCTCGTCCAGGCGGGCCAGCGCCCACACCAGCCGGCCGTCGTCGATGACGCCACCCGTCTCGAACTTGACGTTCGGCTCGTCGCACCGCCTCGATGACCTCCCACATCACCCCGTTGCCGATGACCTCGTAGGAGTCGGCGACGGTGCGCAGGTGCGCGCCCGTGTCGGAGCGGAGGATGCGCTTCTCGCCGGCAATCGGCCGGAAGATGTAGCGGCCGTCGGCCAGCTCGACGACGACGTCCTGGCCGCCATGGGCGAAGCTGGCGGAGTCGTCAACCTTGATGCGCTCGAAGCCTTGCGCCTCGACTGGTTCCCAATCGTGGCCGGCCCACTGGCGGGCCTCGGCGATGGATCTGGGATAGCGGTCACGGGTGAAGCGGCCTTGCGGGTCGTGCCAGGCGTTCTGCCGGACCGAAAACATACTCTGGATGTCGCCTGCGGGCATGCAGGCCTCCTTTTCTGCGCTCCGCGACTTGGGGAAGGAGCCCTCCAGGGCCCATCCCGCAAGCCACGAGTCAGGTGTCAGCGTTGGAGTTCGAGCGAATTCCCAGGAGGCGGCCGGTCAGATACGAGCGGCGCTCGGGTGGCTCCCCCTCCTCATCACGCTGTTCGATCGCGTCCTGGAGCCGGTCCGCGTTGGTCGCTTCCAAGCTCGCGATGGCATCCCGCCAGCCGTGCCCGTACGCGATCGTGAGCGCCGCCGTTACCTCGGTGTGCCACTCGGCCGGCAACCTGCTCAATAACCCGGTCAGCCGCTGATTTTCGAGCTCATCGCCTGAGACCGGGTTGCCAGCTCCATCGACGTAGTCGCAGTCGCGCACATGCTGGGCGATCATGTCCTCCTCCCCAGCGACGAACGGCGTGCCACAGCCCCGGCAACGCCAAATCGGCTCAGCCATTAAAAGATGTTCGCCCGTTCCAGTGACATGATCGTTGCTCACCATAGGGACAGACCGCAGTAGCGTAGGAACGAGAAGGGCAGATGGTGAGTGTGGCGGATCCGCTGGATGCCGCGCTCGGCCGCCGCGACGACCTCC
>WNGB01012940.1_pt1 | contig 11271 bp, 7 predicted proteins | sample 5400681 | NCBI WGS metagenome assembly WNGB01 (sample SAMN13153367, study PRJNA577476) | soil metagenome | isolation source: 115 cm soil or saprolite under grassland replicate 2 | place: USA:California | collected 2016-06-15 | reverse complement strand
CGGGGTCACATCGTCCGTCGGCCGGCACCGCAGCAGGGCGAGCGCGGCCAGCTCCGCCCGCAGCGGGGCCGCGGCGTCCCTTCGTGTCGGCGTCGTGTCCATCGGATGCTCGGCTGCCACGTGGGCACGCTGATCCTGGAACCACCGCTCACGCGCGGCGTGGACCGCCAAGCGCTGCCCCGCCCGGGAACGGTCTTCAGCGCGGCGCTTCGCGGCGGCCGCGGTGCCCTCCCGGGCGACCGCCACCATCAGGATCGAGTCACATTCGACGCAGCTGTCCGGCTGCCGGCCGCCCAGGTACCGATCGAAGTCGTCCCGGTTGCGCAGCGACATCGGTCCACCGCAGCGCGGACACTGGTGCCCGCGTAGGACCGCCCGCACGCCGGCGGCGGCGAGCACATGGCTGCGCCGGTAGGACACCCCCTCGCTGCCCGCGACGCCGAGCTCGCCCCGGACGCCATTGCCGTGGGGATTCTGCGGGCGGATGAGGTTTCCCCGGTTGTGAAGAAGATCGTCAACGACGAGGTGACGAAGTTGGCCAGCGGGTGCCGGGTGCGGGTCTCTACGTCGACCGGAGATGCTGTCGGTGGCCGTGGCCGTGGCCGTGGCCGTGGCCGTGCGGCGGCTCGGTTCGCCGGGTGCGCAGATGTGGGCGGGTGCGCGGTGCGGCAGGCGTCGCGGGACGCCTGCGGCTCAGCCCACCGGCGCCGCCCCCACGGCCGGGTCGCAGCCCTGGCTGGCGTGCTCGGGCGACCAGCCGGTGTCGGCTGGCGCTATTTCGGTGGGAGGAGCGCGAGATCCGCGGCCATGCGTTCGGCCACCCCGGTGTCGATATCCGTGTCGTGACCGAATGACCAGGTGCCGGCGGCGAGGTTCTGCACGGTCTGGGTGAGGGCTTGGCGGGCATGGACCACGGTCTCGTCGCTGACCAGCACCGAGACGCGACCAGCCGTGACGTCGGTGTTCTCCAGGGCGGCGCCGAGCAGGGTGAGGCCGTTGCTGGCCGCGTCGAGGACCCCGATGGCCTGCCACTTGTCCCGGGCGCTGCCGGCGAGACTGTCGTGGTTGAGGCTGACGCAGCGCACCGCCTGGCCGAGAGAGGCGATCAGGCGCCCCACGCTGGCCAGGCCCAGGATGGTGGGCGGGGTGGCCGCCAGCTCCCGCGCTCCGTCAGCCCGGGCGTGCTGGAACGCCGCCACCAGGCTCGCGGGGTCGATGGTGGACAGGTGGGACCGCACGATGGTGTCCTGCCGCACCCGCAGCGCCGTGGCCATGGCGGTGACCCGGTCGACGAGAACATCCTCGACGGCGGTGCGTGCCACGTCGATGTCATGGGCGGCGCATTCGGCCAGGATCTGGTCGACGAGTCGGCGGAACTCGGCGCGTCCACGCACAGGCGATCGGTCCCCTTCACTGGGCCGCCGAAGCCGCGACGGCGGTCCCCGGCGGTGCCGCTGGCTGTGCAGCGTATCGGCTGCCCGGTACAACGGGACCCGGCAGGGCGGGTATCCGGTCCTCTGTTGCACCGCCGTGCCGATGAGGGCCGTGCGATGCCACCGTCCGGCCGGGGCGGATGCACAAGGTCAGGCAGTGGTACCCGGCGCAGCAACGGCACAGGGTCATCCTGCGTGGTCCGTACGTCAAGGGGCCGGCCGACAAGCCGTTGCTCGACGGCACGGTGGTCCGGGCGCTGGTGCGGTAGCCCGACAGTCGACGGGCCCCACCGTGCACAGCCGACGGCGTCGACCCGGGCGGTCCGCACGACGGTGCCGGGCCGACCGGTCATGATCTGGTGAGGTGAGCGGCAGCCGGTGATGTTTCCGCCGCCCACCTGTTGTGTGCGGGTGTCGGGTGGCTGGGCTGTAGGCAGGCACCGGATCGTCGAGTGAGCCAGCGTCGCGACCTCGGCACTTTACGATTGAGGATCGAGGTCTCCCGTTATCGTCCCGCCATCGGATCGTGTAGTGCGACGTGTGTCGGCGTACAGGCTGACGTGCACAGCCAGATACAACCGAACGTGCCCCAACGGCGGGCCGCGATCGAAGGCTCGTGGATGCGGTGCCTACTCACGGCGACGGCTGAGTGCGCCGACAACGTTCATCCCCGCGCATGGGTCTGGAGATCGAAGATCTACTCCTGTTGTCCGGTCTCAGATCGTAGCTATGCCTCGGCTCTTCGATCACGGTGAGTAACGGCGAGGCGGGACGGTCATGAAAGGCCGACCCGCGCAGCGTCCTCAACTGCCGAGATCCGCGCGTTCAGACACTCGCGATTCTCGGTGACGACTATGACTCACGGTGCCAGTGCTGGGTGGTCACGGCGGCAGGTTCTCTGCGGTTCGAACGAAATCGCCGCCAGTCGTGACCTACCCGTCACGAGTTCAGTGCTGTCCAGATCGATGAGCGGAACCCGAGGGTATCCACATGACCGCGACTGTCACGAAGTACGGCAGCACAGGCTCAGAGTTCGCTCATGAACCCTGTGAAGAACCCTGATGCGACAGTTTGTCCAGGTCACGCTTGCAGAACCGGTGGTGAGCCCATTCCTCGTTGAGCACAGTGCCGAGGCATTGCCGCACTGTCCGCCCCTTGGCGTACGGGGGCCATCTGTCGTCGTCCGGGACTGGCGCGGTCTTCGCGAGCTGATCAGGCGTGACCTCGGCCAGCCATGTCTCGATCTCTGAAGCCTGCCGGACTCGTACGGCGAGCACCTCGTCGAGGCTCGGTTGGGCGGACGGGTCGAGCCGGTCCTCCTGGTCCATGACGAACGGTGGACCCAGTCCCATGGCCGTGAACGGCTCGGTGAGCCCGAGCACGCAGCGTCGGAACCAAGAGTCGTGCACGAAGACAAGGTGGCGCAGGGTTTCGACCATCGACCACTCGCCGTCGACACCGTGATGTTCGCTGTTCTCGGGCATGGACCGAACTCGCTCGGTAGTCGTCGCCCAATCGTCCCGCAGTTGCCGCCAGGCCTCTCGCAGGTCGTCCGGCTGATCTGAGCGGATCAGCAGCCGTACCGGGTGACGACGGTCGAGCTCCGCCTCGACGTACGACATCACCTCGACCCCGTTGACCACAAGATTGGTGACCAGGCCGTCGATCTCGGCGTCCTGCATGACCACGCCGACCATCCGCGCTCTACTCAGGTCGCATTCGCGGAATTCTGCGCCGGTGAGGTCCTCATCGTGGAAGCGTCGCATGCAGACAGGCTAGGTCGCACCGCACACGCCACGCCCGGATCTGCCGCGAGCCGCGCGGACGTGCTGATCTGCCGCTGATCGGGCGCTCGCGCCACGGGCCGCGGCGCGCGGCACGGTCATGCCGATTGGCGGGTGTTGGTCTGCGTCCGCGTCGTTGTCCGCGCACCCGGTTTCCTGCGCGACCAGGACAATGCCTGCATGACACCAGACAAGCCGGTGGTGGCGATGCGTGACGCTGCGTACTTCGACCAGTGGTATATGGACATGGCTGCCTCGCCCGCCCGTGACGCCATCGTTGCCCGCATCCTGGGGATGCCGCCGGAACTGCAGTTCGCCGGCGTCCTGCCTTGGCAGGGCGTCGCCGAGGTGACCGAGGAGCTGCGTATGGCGCAGGACGGTCTGTTGCTCGACATCGCCTGTGGGCGCGGCGGGTACGGCGTCGAGGTCGCCCGACGTGCCGGCGCACGCCTGGTCGGAGTCGACTTCTCAGACGTGGCCTTGGAGCAGGCACGGTCGATCAGCGTCCACCGGCTGCCCGTCGGTCGGTCCGAGTTCCGGATCGGGACGCTGCTCGCGGCTGGCCTGCCCACGGGCATCGCGGACGGGCTGATGTGCGTGGACGCGGTGCAGTTTGCCGAGCCACCGCTTGCCGCTCTGCTGGAGTTCCGTCGACTCCTGACTTCCGGCGGCCGAGTTGCCCTGACGTGCTGGGAAGCCGTGGATCCGTCGGACGAGCGGGTCCCGCCGCGTATCCATGCGGTGAACCTGCGACGGCATCTGCCGGAGGCCGGGTTCGTCGACGTGGAGGTCCGTGAGAAGCCCGAGTGGCGCCAGGCCGAGCGAGCGATGTGGGAGCAGGCGGTCGCGGAGGTTGACTCCGACGCGGCGGTGAGGTCGCTGCAGGCCGAGGGTCGGCGCTCCTTGGACACGTTCGACTCGCTGCGCCGGGTGTTCGCGACCGCCACCGCGCCCTGAGCGTGGGCGGGCCGGTCCCGGGCGGAATTCGCATCGCACAATGCACTCGCCTGCACGCGAGGACGCGGTCCAGGGGTTGTCGGGATGGCTTGTGGTGCGGCTGTTTCGATGCACGGATCTGTCGCAATGAAAGTGGCAGCGGTAGCCGTCAGCCTCGTGACTGTACGTACTCGCTCGGCGCGTATCGCTGGTGAGAACCAGCCACTCGCGTCATGATCGACGCTATCCGGATAGCTGCCGGCTCCGGGCGGCTGGCGATGGCATCGAAGGTGATCGGGCATCCAGGGCCGCCTCGGCCGAGCTGTGCACGTTCAGTCGTGCTTGGCTGGGCACGTTCACCTGTACGCCGGGAACGTGTCGTTGCACGGACCGGGTGCGCGGCGTTTGGTCGATCGCATCGGTGATCGAATACCCGTGTGGCTGCGCGGTGGATTGTCGGGCTACCTCGCAGGCTGGCGCTGGTCGTTGCGCCGGAGCGGGGTGAGTCGTTTCCGTCCTGGCTTGATCGCCTGGCCGCGGACATGAACCGTCCGCCTGGGTTGGTGGTCGACGACCTGGGTATCCCGCAGCGGGGCGGGCGGGGCCATTCGATGCCGGTGCTCTTCGGGATTCGTCCCACGGACACCGCGAGGGTGTCGGTGGGCGCCGCGACGGGCGTCACTGCCGAGGTGTTCGATGCGATGCACCTGTCCGCTTTTCACGGCAGGGTTCTCAACCTGGGCGACATCGGCGCTGGCGACAAGGCCAGCCTGCAGAGGGTGAGGCAGCGTGAATGGGCTCTGTTCCACACCAGTCGGGCTTGCCCGGACTGTCTGGCAGAGTCTGGAGGGGTCTGGCAGTTGTGGTGGCGGCTGGGAGCCGCCGCGGTGTGCCCGGTTCATCGCCTGATGCTGCTCACCGCATGTCCGGGGTGCGGGATGGAGCTCCGGCAGGGCAGTGTCAAGCGCGAGGTGGTCCTGTCCCGACGGCAGCGGGTGGACCCGACGCGGTGCGGCAATCGGGTCACGGGGCGGTTGTGCCTGTATCCGCTGGTCGGGCTGCCCCGCATTGCCGTGGGCCACGAGTTGTGCGCTGCGCAGATCGCGTACCTGGACGCGGCTGGCGGTCGACCGCCCCCGGTCGCCGGCCACCGTGTCGGCGCCGTCGAATGGGGGGAGGCGTTCAAGGTCGTCTGCGGGCTCGCGCGGTTCGCCGGGCGGAACGTGGAGCTACCGTCTGCTGTGCCGGTCCCGGCGGCTGCCGTCGAGGCGTTCGTCGCCGATGCCCGTCAACACGAACTCACGCCGATGGGAAGCGCGGGAGGATACCGGAGCATGCCACGCACCGCGGCCCTGGCAGCCGCGCTGCTGGCGTTCACCGGCGACATCCTCGCGGCGGACAGCCCGGATGGGTTGCGGGAGGCGCTGCGTCCCTTGGGACGGGCGATCCTCGTCCCTCATCCGTTGACCCGACGCGAACGGCCTCGCAGTTGGCCGATGCCGGCGTTCCTGCACCAGGCGCTGCTGTCGGTGTTCCCGGTGCCGGAAGCGTCGCGGACGCGGGTCCCGGCAGATGTCCCCGCAGCCGCTGGCGGCGTTGGCCGGCCAATGGGGGGCGGGTTGGAGTTTCGGCATGTCCCACAGGTGGTCGCGATTGACGACTACCAGGAACTGATCGCGGCGTGGCTGCGTACCAGGTCCGCGCTGGCTGGTCGCCGATTCGCGGCCCTGGCCCTGGCCCGGGTGTGCGGCGCGTCGAGCTGGGAGAGCGCCGGTGCCGAGCTGCAATGGCACGACGGCCGGGCCCAGTCCGTGGCCGAGCAGGTATCCAGGTTCGTCGTTGATCCGCGCAGGTTCTGGCGGGCCATTGCCGTGCTGGCCGCACGGCTCTGGCAGCGAGGCCCCATCGACTACGACAGCCGCCGCCAGGTCTTGTCGACGCTGGGCACTGTCGACGCCGCGGTGTGGGCTCCGGTCTTCGTCCAGCACGGCCTCGAGCTGACCTCGACCGGGTGCAGGGCGTCGGCGGTGTGGTTGTGGGCCGCGCTGACCTGCGGCGAGGTGAGGGACGCACCCGGCTTCGCGCACCCGGACTGGTCGGCCGTGTCCGGCAAGGGCCGCCTGCAGGCGTGCCGACGTCTGTCGAACCGGCTGCCGACGGCGCTGGCCGCCGAGCTTCTGGCTTTCGGGCAGGCGATTCTCGACTCGCACACGGTGCGTTGAGCGGGGCCGTTCAGGCACCACTGGCCCGCTCGACGCGTGAGGGGGGCTCAGCTCGGGCCGTCGCTTGACGGTGTTTCGCCCGGACGTCGAGGGCCTTGGCGTATTGACGTTCGCTGGCGTAGGACGAGGTGATCGTGTCCAGCAGGTCACGGGTGACCGCTTCGGTGCCCCGACGCACTGCCCGCACCGCGGCGAGGCGGATCAGGTCGTGCAGGGCGGCGATGCTGCCCCCGGTTCGCTGGTGCAGGTAGCGCCAGTGCTGGCGGGCCAGGCTGCCGCGGTCGTGGTGGTAGAGCACGAGCGCGTCCTCCAGGGTCTGGACCACACCGATCCACTGCTCGGCCAACTCTTTGGTGGTCACGGCGAAGGGTCTGAGTTCGTGGTGGCTGAACCGGCCTGCTGTCTGGGTGTTGCGGTCGGCGCCTCTGCCCTCGGACAGCAGCGGGCTGTGTTCGAGGTCGACCCCGGTCCCGACGATGGTGCAGGCGGCGTGGTTGGCCAGGTACTTGATGTGATCGTTGGAGGCCCGACCTTCCCGCTGGGAGCAGTCCAGGAAGTGCAGATCGTCGATGATCAGCAGCTGGACACCAGACCGGCGGATCGCCTTGAGGACCAGTTCGTCGATGTCGTCCTTGGTGTCCCTGCTGCTTGTCTTGACCGGGACATGCAGGTAGCGCGCCAATGCCAGGGAGATCTGCTTGGGGGTGACCGAGTCCGGCACGGACAGGTAGACCACCGGCACGTAGTCACCGAGGCGGTCGGCGGTGAACCGTTCGGGGTGGTCCTCGCGCAACTGGAGTTCGAACTTGCGGGCGATCATCTTGACCAGGGTGCTCTTGCCGACCGTGGCGGGCCCGTCGATCAGCAGCCCCGGCCGCGCACCGGCGGGAGCGTCCTCGTTCGCCTCCAGCCGCTCGAAGATCAGATCCTCGAAGTACAACACCGGCGGCGTCCAGGCCAGGACCAGCGCGCTGTGGTGGCGGCCGCGGTCGCGGTTGAACCGCCGCTTCGCGGCGGGGTCCATGGCCTCGTACTCGGAGCGTGGAGGCGGGACCGGTCTCGTCGGTGCCTCGTAGCCCAGATAGGAGCGCCAGTCCTCCTTGGTGCGCGGTTCGGCCAGCCCCGGGTGTCTGGCGTTGTCCTCGACGCCGTCGGCGTCGGTCACCTCTCCGGACGCTGATCGCGCCGGCCACCCCATACGTCGTAGGTCGCGATCCGGTCGAAGTCGATGTCGAATTCGTCGCCGGCGGTCGCGGGCAGCACCCGCAACGCCGGCCGGGCTTCGTTCTGCGGGTCTTCATCGTCAAGCAGGTCGGTGCGGGCCCGATCGCGGGCCGCGGTGCGGGCCCGTTCGGCGTCGCGGGCACGGGCCCTTCGATGAGGTGCCGTGGCCGCCTCCGCGGCGTCGGTGCGGTTCTGCAGATCGGTGAGCGCCTCGGCGATCTCGCGTTCGTCGGCCGGGTTCCGGCCGCGGGCCGCGAGTTCCTTCTTGACCTGGTGCAGTGTGACGTCGGTGAACGGCTCGGTGCCCCGCAGGGCGTAGGCCCATCGCAGGGTGTGCCAGGTTTTCGCGAACGGATCGTAGAAGTACGCCTGGGTCAGGTCACGCGGATCGATCCGGATCGGCCACTTGTCACGCGTGTCCGGCTTCTGGTGCCGCTGGTGGAAGGGGTAGTCCACGCCGCAGTACCTACGCAGCACCTTCGCGTTGTAACGCAGGTAGTTGTGCTGCACCCCGTAGTGATGGATCTTGCACCAGGTCGTGGGGAGCAGTTCCAGGAACAGGCCGGGATCGGACGGGGCGGCCACGTACCCGGCCAGCGGGATCGCGTTGCGGTAGGCGTCGTTCGGCGACAGGTTGATCTCCGGGAAACCGGGGATCACCAGCCCCCGATGGCGGCGACGCTGATAGACCAGGACGACGTATTCGGCGAAGAACTCCTCAAGCTCGGCGATCGTCCAGCGTGCGGTGGCGGCCACGTCGCGGCCCCGGTGGGCCACGCTGTAGCCCTTGTAACCAGCAACGTGCTGGGCGAACTGCGATCTTATGATCCTGAATGCGGCCTCGACCTGCGGCTTGTCCGTCGGCTGGTACTTGCGGGCGTCCTGCACCGTGATCCCGTAGCGGCGGCAGACGTTCTTGACCGCCTCCGACGCGAACGCCTTCCCATGATCGATGATGATCGTCTCGGGGAACATCACCGGCCGGGCCGCCGCCGCGGCGAACCGCTCGTCCTGCGACAGCAGCGGCTGACACGGCAGCCGCAGCATCGCGTGCCGGACCGAGTCCGGCCATCCCGGCCGCATCGGCTCGGGCGTCAACGCGTCGGCGATCACCAGGCCGGCGTCGACCGCCTTGGTGCCCTTCGGGTTGAGCCGCCAGGCCAGCAGGCTGCGGGTACAGATGTCGATCGCGATCGTGATCTCCAACGACATCGTCGTGTCGTGTTCCGGGTCGTAGGCCAACACGTCCAGCCAACTCGTGTCGAGCATGACGACCTCACCGGGCCGGCCGGCCGTGATCACGCCGTAGACCTTGTCGGGCCGGTTCCCGGCGGTCTGCCGGGTCCTGGCCTGACCTGTGGTGTAGCGGCCGGGCAGGGCCAACGCGGCATAGCGGTTGAACGTCGACGGCGGCGGCACCCGCACCACACCCTGGCCATGCAGCCCGTCCAGCCTGCGCTGCACCCGACGCCGGAGCCGGCCGAGGTCCCCGGTCGAGTCGTCCTCCTCCGCAGCGGCGTGCTGGGTCAGGATCGCTTCGACGAGGCGTGGATCAGCCCCACCCAACGGGTTCGACAGCCGCACCGTGCGAGCATCGATCAGACCCTGCAGACCGTCGGCCCGCCACCGCCGCAGCCGTTTCCACATCACCGCGACGCCGCAGCCCAACTCCGTCGCCTTGGCCTGCACCCGCGCGCTCAACGTCAAGCTCGGGTCGTACTGCCCGCGGGGCTCGCCGTCCAACGCAGCGGAGGGCTCGCCGCTGCGATAGCCGGTCGTCACCTCCAACAGGTGGGCCTGCATCCGGAACAACTCGTCCCTCGCGGCGGCGGTGAGACCGTCCAGAAGTGCGGCGGGGTCAGGCTCCGGTACGGCATCTTCGTCATCGACCGGCAGCTGCGCACAGGGGCGAAACGATGGATCACCCAGCAACGCGCCCGGCAGTAGGACCTGAAGGATCCCCGACTTTGAACGCAGCCGAACCAGGCCATCACCGAGGCCGGTGACCTGATGCTGTTCGTCCTCGAACCAGATCTTCGCACCCAGCATGAGCCGAACGGGCTGCCTCAACGGGCGTCCTTCCTAGCCACGACCAGGGTCGTCTCGCGCAACGGGGCATCCAGGTCGAAGACGACCAACTGCTTCCAGCACAGGTGGAACAACGCCGCTCTGGCCAGGTCGGGGTACTCCATGAAGCCCAGCAGGTCCCCGATGGCGACCGGTCGCTGAGCCAGCGCGACCAGGCGGGGCATCAACTCCGCACCCAGGTGCGGTGAGCGTCGATACCCCGCCAGCCACGAGACGTTGGCCCACCGCTGCTCAGGCGGCTCGCCCACCATCTGATAGTCCCAGCCCAGCCGTTCACAAGCCCGCGCGGTGCGTTCGGCCTGCAACCTCACCCTGGGCCAGTCCAACTGCTCTGGATTCTTCACATCCAACAACCACGCCCCGCCGTCCGCGCGACGGGCGAACACGTCCGGCGTGTGCCGCCACTGGCCACGACCGTCAACACCGTCGAACTCCAGCGGCTGCGACACAAACGCGACGACAGCAGGATCGAAGTCCAGCAGGGTCAACCACTTGGACTCCAGGAAGCTCTCGTACTCGACCAGATCCTCCATCGTGGCCGACCAGTACCGCCCCGGCGTATGGGCCTGACCACGGTGGCTGGGAATGTCGCGGGCCATGTAGCCCTGCTCAAAAGCGGTGTCCCTGGCCTGTTCCAGACGCACCACATGCTCGCGACCGTCCTCGTCGAGGTAGCGCACCCTGACCAAGTCGACCGGGCGTTCATCCATGCCTTGGCCCACGGGCACCCACTCTCCGGTCTACGATTCGCGACAGCAGCTATACGTTCTACTCCACGAATCAATGAGCTGCTATACGACTCGCTGAGTGCTTACATGAGCGGTCAGGCCGCCGCCTGTGGCGGGTCACGGGGGATGAGGTCGGCGGCGGCGTCGGCGTTTTCGCGTTGTAGTTCGAGGATGACGGAGGTGTAGGTGTCCGAGGTCAGCGCCATGGTGGAGTGGCCGAGGGTTTCCTGGACTTCTTTCATGTCGGCGCCGCCGTGGCGTAGGTAGGTGGCGGCGCAGTGGCGTAGGTCGTGCAGCCGCACCGGGGGTAGTCCGCTCTTGGCGACGAGGTGGTCGAACCGGTCGGTGATGGTTTGCGGGTGCCAGGGCTGGCCGTCGGGGCGCACGAAGAACAGGCCGGTGTCGGGCCAGTCGTCGCCGCAGACTTGCCGCCAACGTTCGCGCCTGGCCAGGTAGGCGTGCAGGACGGCGACGGTGGCGGGCCCGAGCGGAACGATCCGGTCGCCGGCGTCGCTCTTGACTTCCTTGGTGATGGGCCGGTAACCGACCTCGGTGATCTGCTGGACGACGGTCAGGTGCGGCACCGGGTCGGTTTCATCGCCGGTGGCGGTGGCCCCGGCGGTTGGCTCGGGGCCGAGTTCGACGTCGTCGTCGCGTAGGCCGCACGCCTCGCCGCGGCGTAGCGCGCGGTGCAGGATGAGCACGAACATCGGGTAGAGCACGATGTCGTGGGCTTCGGCGTAGTCGAGGAACGCCCCGGCCAGTGCCGGTGGCCACACCATGACCGGGCTGGGCCGCTGCCCGGTGGCCTTCCAGCGTTGGATGGCCTTGGCGGTCCACACCCGCGCCTTGGGGC
>WNGB01019733.1_pt1 | contig 11272 bp, 9 predicted proteins | sample 5400681 | NCBI WGS metagenome assembly WNGB01 (sample SAMN13153367, study PRJNA577476) | soil metagenome | isolation source: 115 cm soil or saprolite under grassland replicate 2 | place: USA:California | collected 2016-06-15 | reverse complement strand
CTCTGCCTTGGCAATAATGAGGGGGGCCACCACTTTGAACTTCCGCTTCGCCGATTTCGAGATCAACGTCGCGCGGCAGGAGTTGCGGCGCGCCGGGGCGATCGTTCATATCGAGCCGCAGGTATTCGATCTGCTCGTTCACCTGATTCGCAACCGCGATAGGATCGTCAGCAAGGACGAGCTGATCGACGTGATTTGGCAGGGCCGCATCGTCTCGGAGGCGACGCTGAGCTCCCGAATCAGCGCGGCACGGCGCGCGCTCGGCGACAGCGGCAACGACCAGAGCTTCATACGCACGCTGCACAAGCGCGGATTTCGTTTCATCGGCGACGTTGACGACGACACTTCCGCGCCGACCGCTGTCGTAGTGGAGAGAGGGTCTCCGGGTGCGGTCGAGAACGCGGCGAACGTCGTGCCAACCGGCGAACCGTCGCCGCTTTCCGACGAGCCATCGGACGCCGCCGGGGGCCATCCAATATCGCATGATGCCCGCGGAGCTGGTGCTGCAGCGGTGGAGAACGGGACGGCGCCTCATGGGCAGCCGGCTGCACGAAACCTGCGGTTCGCCGTGGCGGCGATAGTCCTTGCTTCATTGTCCGTCTCCGCTGCGTGGTGGCTGCTGTCGTCACCCCTCCCATCCCCTGCATTGCACACGGAAGAGGGTGTTGCGCTGGCAAGCGAAGCCTCATCCTCGGCGGACCGGGTCAAAGCGCCGGTCTCATCGATCGTCGTCCTTCCATTCGTCGATCTCAGCGGCGATGCGAAGCGGGACTACTTGGCCGACGGGATCACCGATAGTCTCATCAGCGATCTTGCGCACGCACTGCCCGGGATATCCATCGTCTCCCGCGACACCGCGTTCACCTACAGGGACCGAGGCGCAGGCGCGCGGCAGATCGGCCGCGAGCTGGAGGCACGTTATCTGCTCGAGGGCAGCGTCGCCCTCGAGGGAGAGCGCGTACGCGTCAACACCCGGCTGGTCGAGACCAGAGAAGCAAGCCAGCTGTGGGCGGAACGGTTCGACACCGAACTAAGGAGCATCCTGGAGGTTCAAGACGAGATCGTCGCCCGCGTGTCGCGCGCGATCGGCTTGCAGGTCGTCCACATGGAGGCGCGGCGAAGCTTGCGCGAAAGGCCTGACAGCGCCGAGCTCATCGACCTGATCATGCGCGGCAAGGCGGTGCTCAACCTGCCGTCGTCGCCGGCGACGATGATAGAGGCGCGCGGCCTCTTCGAGCAGGCGCTCCGGGTCGAGCCGACCAGCGTCGACGGCCTCGCCGGGGTCGCGACCACGCTCGTCTTCGAATTTCTCAACGGCTACTACGAAACCGGGGCGGACGAGCGGCTCGGCAGGGCGGAGCGGCTGCTCAATCGCGCGCTCGCGATCGAGCCCCGTCACCTTATGGCTTTGAAGGCGAACGCCGCGTTGCGCCGCGCGCAGGGCAGATTCGACGACGCCATCGTCATGGCCGAAACGGTCATCATGGAAAATCCCGGCGAGCCGTGGACCTACAAGGAAATCGGCTTGTCGACTTTGTATCTCGGCAAGCCGGAACAAGCGCTCGAGTGGTTCGCCAAGGCCGATCGTATTGGCCCGCGCGACCCGGGGCGGTGGACCTGGCTAGACGGTCGAGGCCACGCTCTCATTCTTCTCGGGCGTGATGAGGAAGCCGTCCGCGTGCTGATCAGCGCGCTCGACGCCAATCCCAAGAACCCTTCACCGCACGCTTTTCTCGCGATGGCCTACGCGTTCCTCGGTCGCTCCGAGGCGGCGCGCGTGGCGCTTGCGGCCTATATGGAACGGCGCCCCGGGGCGAGAGTGTCGACATTCCGCCAGCTTTCGCCGGTTCCGCTCGCGCTCACGAGCCCGAATTACCGGCAGCAGCACGAGCGGCTCAAGGAGGGGCTCCGCAAGGCGGGCATGCCCGAGTAGCCGCGTTCGCAATTGCACCCCGCGCGGCGGTGCGTCGGTCAAGATGCAGTCAGCGAAGTTCGGGCGGAATGCCCTTGATCCGCAGCGTATGGGCCGCGATGTCCTCGTGGCTGTAGGGCAGGCGCGCTCTGGTGCGCGAGGGCGGCCGCTTCGCAACTGACAGGCCGTCACGCCACTCCGTCGCCGGCCGAATTGGTCTCGGCGTAAAGCCGCCGCCACAGTTGGGACAGACATTATGCAGCTTGGTTTCGACGCAGTCCGCACAGAACGTGCACTCGTACGAACAGATTCGGGCGTCCGTTGCGTTTGGCGGTAAATCTTTGTCGCAATACTCGCAGTTCGGTCGAATCTGCAGCGCCATCGTCACCCTCCATAACAAGCGGACGCATCACGAGTTGTTCGAGCCGAGGCCCGTAAAGGCTATGACATGTCCGTCACTGCTGCTTCTTTTGCGCTTCTGCGAGCAACGCGAACAACCGCGCCGGAGTCACCGGATATTCGCCGATGCGCACGCCGAAGGGCGCAAGCGCATTCTCGATCGCCGAGATGATCGCGCCCGCAGCCGGCACGCAGCCGGATTCGCCGACGCCTTTGACGCCGAGCGGATTGAGGGGCGAGGGGAATTCGGCGAACGTCACCTCGATCTTCGGCACCTCGGTGGCGCTCGGGATGAGATAGTCGGCGAACGTGGTGGTGAGGGGCTGCGCCTGATCGTCGTAACCCATCCATTCGTAGAGCGCGTTGCCGATCCCGTGCGCGGCGCCGCCGACGAGTTGTCCTTCGGCGATCATCGGATTGATGATCCGGCCGCTGTCGTTGACCACGACGTAGCGCAGGATGCGCACGCCGCATGTCTCGATGTCTACCTCGACCTCGACGGCGTGGCATCCCCCGCCGTAGGTGAGCGCGCTCGGCAGGAAGCTCTGCATGCTTTCGAGCCCCGGCTCGAACTGGCCGGGCATGGCGTAGCCGGGCACGCCGGAGACCGCTTCGGCGACCTCGCGGAGGGAAAGCCCGCTGCCCGGCGCGCCGGCAATTTCGATCCGCCCGTCGCGCAGCTCGAGGTCGCCCACGCCCACCTCCAATAGGTGGGCGGCAACCTCGAGCGCTTTTTCGCGCACCTTCATGGCGGCGAGATGCACCGCGGAACCCGCGGTCACGGTCTGACGGCTGGCGAAGCCGCCCTGGCCATAGGGAATGACGGCGGTGTCGCCGGCCACGACGGTGACATTGTCCGGCGCAATGCCGAACTGCTCGGCGCAGATCTGGGCAAGCGCGGTCTTGATCCCTTGCCCCATGGGCATCGCGCCGGTGTAGACGGAGACGCGGCCGGAGCGGCCGATGCGCACGATGCCCGATTCGAACGGGCCGCGGCCCGTTCCCTTGGCGCCGTTGCCGACGCCGATGCCGAGATAGCGGCCGCTCGCTCGACTTCGGCGCTGGCGCTCGGGAAAGCCGGCGTAGTCGATCGCGTCGAGCGCGGCGCGCTGGTAGCTCGGGAAGTCGCCGCTGTCGAGCGTGATCGGCGAGCCGGCGCGGGTCTTGAGCGCAAACACATAGGGCATCTTTTCCGGCGGCACGAGATTGCGCCGGCGAACCTCGGCGCGGTCGAGGTGAAGCTCCTCGGCGATGCGGTCGAGCAGGCGTTCCATCGCGAAGGCGCCCTCCGGATAGCCCGCGCCGCGCACTGGCATGGTGGCGACTTTGTTGGTCTCGACGACGCGCACGTCGAATTGAAAGGCCGGCAGCATGTAGGGTCCGGGCAGCGCCGTCGACGCATTGTAGGGAAGATTGATGCCCTGCGGGGTGTAGGCGCCTTCGTCGTGGATCATCTCCCCGCGCACGGCGAGCAGGCGGCCGTCGTTGTCGAAGGCGACCTCGAGGTCCCAATACTGGTCGCGCTCCTGAATGGCGGCGAGAAAGTGCTCGCGGCGGTCCTCGATCCACTTGATCGGCCGCCGCAGCAGCAGGCACGCCGCCGCCAGCGTCACCTCTTCCGGATACATCACGAATTTGGCGCCGAAGCCGCCGCCGACGTCCGGCGCTACGACGCGCAGCTGATTTTCGTCGAGGCGCAGCATCGTCATCAAAAAGGCGCGCACCTCGTGGGCGAGCTGCGTCGACGACCACAGAGTGAGCCGGTCCTCGTTGACGTCACAGGCGGCGACCGCGCCGCGCCCCTCGATCGAATGCGCTCCGCCGCGATGCTGCTTGAGATTGACGCTGGCACGCCGAGGCGCGCGCGCGAATGCGTCCGCGACGTCGCCGTAGCACTGCTGGAACTCGATCAGGAGATTGCTCGCGCGTGCGCGATGGGCGCACGGCGCTCCCGGCGCGAGCGCTTGTCGGCAGTCCGAGACCGCCGGCAGCGGCGCGAAGTCGACCGCAACGAGGGCGGCGGCGTCCTCGGCGATGTAGCGCGTCTGCGCGACCACGACCGCCACGGCCTCGCCGACAAAGGCGACTTCGTCCTTGGCAAGAACGAGCGGGGTGATATCGCCCGGGAGCCGCGCCGTGCGAAATTGCAGCGGCAGCCGCTCCTGCGCGAGCAGCGGCGCGAGATCCGAAAACGTGAGCACCGCGTGGACGCCCTCGCATCGCCGCGCGGCGCCGGCGTCGATGCCGCGGATCGCGGCGTGGGCGTGCGGGCTGCGCACGAACGCCGCCTCCAGCATGTCGGGAAAGGCGAGATCGGCGACGAAGCGGCCGCCACCCGTGAGCAGCGGACGGTCTTCAAGCCGCTTGACGGAGCGGCCGATGTATTTGGCGGCTTGCACGCTTTGCCTTGGAGAATCCACGGTGTGTCATTGCCGGATCTAAATCCGGCAATCCATCTTCTTCGCAAAACTTCTTACGCAGATGATGGACCCGCGGGTCAAGCCCGCGGGTGACGCAACCGCCAACCCGCGCGAGAAAATCATTGCGCCGCCTTCTTCTGTCGTCCCTTCGCCGACCGCGGCCCCATGGGCTCGGGCTGAAACGGTCCGTCGCGCATGTCGAGATAACCTTTGAGCCCGTGCTGGCGCTGGGCCTCGAACAGCTTCTCGCGGAACTCGTTGTGGGACGAGTGCGCGAGCGCGCCGAGGGCTCCTTCGAGCAGAAGGCCGGAATAAACGCCGGCGGCCTGCATGCCCATCATGGTAACGGCCTTGTTGAGCCGCACGGACGGCTCCGGCACAAGGCAGATGCGTTTCGCGAGCGCGCGCGCCGCCTCCATGAGTTGATCGTGCGGCACCACCTCGTTCACCATGCCCATGCGCAGCGCCTCCTGCGCATCGAAATGGTCGCCGGTGAGCCCCCAACGGTTGGCGGCCTTCCAACCGCACAGCGCGCCGAAGAGAAATGTCGTGTTCGAGATGTGCCGGACCTCGGGCTGCGCGAACACCGCCTGATCCGACGCAATGGTGATGTCGGCGGCGAGTTGGTACCAAAAGCCTCCGCCCATGGCCCAGCCGTTGACCGCCGCAATGACGGGCTTGCCCAGCCGCCACATGTGCGTCCATAGCGCCACGCGCCCGGCGTCGATGCGCTGCCAGAACTCGATAAAATCGGCGAGCGACTTGCCCTTCGGATCGGAATGCCGCGAGCCGGACTTGTCGGTTTGGCTCTGGTCGTAGCCGGCGCAGAAGGCGCGGCCCGCGCCGGTGAGGATGATCACGCGCACGGCGCGGTCGGCATCCGCCCGGTCGAAGATCCGATGCAGCTCGGCTTCGAGCTCGTGCGTGAGTGCGTTCATGCGCTCGGGACGGTTGAGCGTGATGGTCGCGATGTTTTCTTCGACGCTGTAAAGGATCTCCTGGCTCATCCCTCATCCTCTCGTTGTTGCGGGCGCCTGTGGGGCTGGAGCCCGGCCGCACAATACGCTAGTCCGGTCCAAGGTGAACATCATTTACCGTTCGCAGAAGCGCAAGGACCCATCATGATCACGCGTCGCGATGTCCTCATGGGACTCTGCATTTGCATCGTTCTCGCGGCGGTTCGCGTGCAGGCGGCCGAACCTTCCGCCAAGTCGTTCGTGGAAGCGATCTACGCCGCCTATAAAGGCAAAAACGCCAATGGAATTTTGCTCGACACCGACGCGGCCGTGAGGCGCTATTTCGAGCCCAAGCTCGCGGCGCTCATCATCAAGGACCGCAGGGACGCGCGCGGCGAGATCGGCAAGCTTGACTTTGATCCCTTCATCGATGCGCAGGATTGGGAGATCGACACCGTCGACATCGCGCTCCGTGAGGTCGCGCCCGACAAAACAAGCGCGACCGTCTCATTCAAAAATTTGGGCGAGCCGCACAGCGTCGTCCTTGATTTGGTCAAGCTCAAGGCGGGTTGGCGGATCGCCGATATCACTTGGGATCGCAAGCACGCCCTGGGAGAGGACACTTTACGGGGAATTTTGACGAAGAAATGAGCCATTCGCGACGGGCGACCGCGCTGTTATCCATGCGCGCGCAGCTCGCAGCGCCTCGCTAGCGATCGATGCTGAGTCCTTCCAGATCGATCTCCGGTCGGTGGCCGCAGACGATGTCGGCCACCACACGCCCGCAGCCGCAGGCCTGCGTCCAGCCGTTCGATCCCTGGCCGACATTGACGTAGAGGTTGGCGATCCCGGTCGCGCCGAGATAGGGCGGTCCGTCCGGCGTCATCGGCCGCAAGCCCGCCCAGGCGTTGAGCGCGCCGGCTTCGCGCGCGATCGCCGCCTGCGGGAACAGCTCGCGCAGACTGCGGAGCACGGTCGCCGGGCCCGACGGACGGATCGAAACGTCGTAGCCCGAAAGCTCGGCTATGCCGGCGGCGCGCAGGCGCGTGCCGAGCCGGGTGATCATCACTTTGTAATGCTCATCCATCACCGAGGATCGCGGCGCCGGCACGTTGGTATCGATGTCGATCGTGACGGAGTATCCCTTCACCGGATAGATTGGAAGATCTATTCCGAGCGGCCGCAAGAGGCGCGCTGCCGCGCTGCCCAGCGCGACGACATAGGAATCGGCGTCGAGCGGACCTTGATCGGTGATGATGCCGGCGATGCGGGCCCCTTCGAGATGCAGCCGCTTCACGCTCGTGTTGAACTTGAATACCACGCCGCGTTGGCGCAGAAGCTCGGCGAGCGCGACCGTGAATTTGTGGCAGTCGCCTGTCTCGTCATCGGGCAGATGCAGGCCGCCCGCGAAGTCGGCGGCTGCCGCGCGCAGCGCCGGTTCCACGGCCAACACGCCTTCGGTATCGAGCATGCGATGCATAACGCCGAATTCGGCCAGCACGCGAGTGGATTTTGCTGCGCCGGCAAGCTCCTCCTCGGTGCGGAAGAGTTGCAGCACGCCGCCCGTGCCGTGATCGAAGGCGATCCCGGTGTCTTCGCATAGCTCCTTGAGGCAGGCCTTGCTGTAGTGCGCGATGCGCTGCATGCGCGCCTTGTTGCGCGCGAAGCGTTCGGCGTCGCAGTTGCGCAGGAAGCGAATGAGCCAGCGCCACTGATGGGGATCGAAGCGTGGCCGTAAAACCAACGGCGCGTGGCGGGTGAACAGCCAGCGCACGATGTTCGTCGGCATTCCCGGCGCCGCCCATGGACCGGCAAACCCCGGACAGATGCCGCCGGCATTGGCGAAGCTCGTCTCCAAGGCCGGTCCGCTCCGGCGGTCGACCACTACGACCTCGTGGCCGGACTTGGCGAGATAATAGGCCGAACTCGTTCCAATGACGCCCGCGCCGAGCACCATCACCCGCATGGCCATGCTCTTATCGCAGCGGCGGTGTCTTCCACTCGTCATGCTCGGGCTTGACCCGGGCATCCATCGAAAAGAAGCGCTTCGATCGAAGAGGATGGATTGCCGGGTCAAGCCCGGCAATGACGGCGGATGAGTATGCGCCAAAGGCCACGGCCATCACTCGACCTTGATCTTGGCGTCCCTGATGATTTTCTCGTATTTCGCCATCTCGTCGCGAATGTAGGTCGCGAACTGTTCACTGCCCGACCCGATCGGGTCGAATCCGAGTGCGTTTAAGCGCTGCTTTACGTCCGGCAGCGCCAACACTTTGGCGATGTCCGCCTGCAGCTTGTTGGAAAGATCGGCTGGCAGGTTCTTCGGTCCCCATAATCCGTACCAAGATACGAATGCGAAGCCTTTCACGCCGGACTCTTCCACGGTCGGAATGTCGGGCGCCGCGGCCGCGCGCTTGAGGCTGGTGAGGCCGAGCGCCTTGATCTTGCCGCCTTGTGCCAGCGGCAGCGAGGAGAGCATGGGATCGGCGAGCAGCTGAATCTGTCCGCTCATGAGATCGGTGAGCGCGGGCGCAGTGCCTTTGTAGGCGACGACTAGGGTGTCGAGGCCGGCGTCGTGTTTGAGGAGTTCGATGGCGAGATGGCTGGCGGAGCCGATAGTGGTGGCGCCGAAGGTGTATTTCTGCGGATCCTTGCGCACGAGTGCGAAGAAATCTTTCAGATTGTTCGCCGGTACGCTCGGCGTGGTGCTGACGATCAACGGCCCCTCCGCCAAGAGCATCACCGGCGTGAAGTCGCGCACCACGTCGTAGGGAACGCTCTTGTAGAGGACCGGATTGATCACATGTACTGAAGCCGAGACCAGCAACGTGTAGCCGTCGGGCGCGGCCTTGGCGACGGCGTTGGCGCCGACTATTCCGGACGCGCGTTGAGCTTCTGCACCAGGATGCGCGCAACGCCGTCGACCGATCCGCCGGCCGGAAACGGCACCACCACGGTGACCGTGCGGGAGGGATAATCCTGCGCCGTCGCGGCGACCGGGAGCGGTGCGGCGAGCGCGATCGCAAGCGCGGACATGGTCGCGAATCTCATGGGACGGTCCTTTCGTGCGGCGGCTCAGTATGTCCCGGGATAGCTCCCTCCGTCGATCAGCAAATTTTGGCCGGTGATGAAGCCGGCGTGTTGCGAGCAGAGGAATGCGCAATAGGCGCCGAGCTCGTCCGGCCGACCGTAGCGCCGGGCGGGATTGGCCTCGGCGCGCGCGCGCCACAGCTCCTCGAATGTCTTGCCGGTTGCCTCCAGCATTGCGCCGACGTGGGCGCGCTGCGCGCCGCTGTCGAAGATTCCCGGCAGGAGATTGTTGATGGTGACGTTGCGGGCGGCGGTCTGTCGCGCAAGCCCGGCGGCGAAACCCACGAGCCCGGAACGTGCGCCATTCGACAGGCCGAGCTCCAGTTGCGCCATCTTCACGCTGCGCGAGACGATGTTGACGATGCGGCCGAAGCCGCGCGTCATCATGCCGTCCACGGTGAGCCGCATCATCTCGATCGGGGAGAGCATCATCGCGTCGAGCGCGGCGATCCAATCGTCCCGCGACCAGTCGCGGAAGTCACCTGGAGCCGGGCCATCGGCGTTGTTGAGAAGGATATCGGGCTGCGGACAGGCGGCAAGCGCGGCGGAGCGTCCCGCGCCGGTGGTGATGTCGGCGGCAACCGTCGTGACCTTGACGCCGGTCGCCGCCGCGATCTCCGCGCCGGTCTTTTCCAGCACGTCGCGCTTGCGCGCGACGATGGTCACGTCGACCCCTTCCCGAGCGAGCGCGAAGGCGCAGGCCCGTCCCAAGCCTCGGCTCGCGCCGCTCAGGAGTGCCTTTCGTCCGCGGATTCCGAGGTCCACTGTTACATCCTGCGTCGTCATCCCCGGGCTTGACCCGGGGATCTATCTTCTTCGGAAGATTCTTGCACAAGAAGATGGATTGCCGGGCATAAGCGCGTTTACGCGCGTCCAAAGCCCGTCGAAGACGGGCGTGAACGCCCTTGAGGACGCGCTATGCCCGGCAATGACTCGCACGGTCACGCTGCAACGGCGGAGATGGGACCGATCTTGTAGCCGTACTGCTTGTCCAGCCCCAGCTCCTGCACGATGCGAATGCCTTTGGCGAGCGCCTCCCCGTCGAGGTTGGTCAGCGGCTTGCGCAGGTTGCCGGCCGGCAAAGAGAGCGCCTTCATCAGCGATTTCACCGCCACCGGATTGATCGCCGAATAGGTGAAGTGCAGCAGCGGCAGGAGTTTGAGGTAGGTAGTCTTGAAATTTTCCGCCTCGGCGTAGCTCGTCCACGGCGTCGAGATAGTCGCGAGCTCGGCCGGCGCGATGTTGCCGGTCATGTTGGCGGTGCCGTGGCCGCCGAGCGACATGGTGGGCACCACGAGCCCGAGATTGGGGCTGTCGCAGCACATGACCGAGACCTTGGGCTTGGCGGCCAATACCTGCGCGACTTGCCCGACGCGGGCGGTCGATTCCTTGTGCACCACGTAGTTCGGGTGCTTGAAGATGCGAAGCAGCTGGTCCCAATGCAAGTCGCTCTTCACCCGCGGCGGGTTGTTGTAGATGCCGAGCGGCAGATCGCTCGCGTCCGCCACGTCGAGAAAGAAGCGCTCGATGTCGCTTTCCGGCGCGCAGATATAGGCAGGCGCCGCCAGGATGGCGCCGTCGGCGCCGTTCGCCTCGGCGAAACGGACATTGGCGATGGTCGCCTCGGTGTTGTTGCCGGTGCAGCCGAAGAAGATCGGCATGCGCGGCGTCTTCATCTTCGCGGTCTCGACGATGATCTGCTTTTTTTCCTCCGGCGCGAGCATCGACGTCTCGCCGGTCGAGCCCATGATCAGCACCGCGGACGTGCCCCGGTCTTCCTGGAACTTCAGCAAGGTCCGAAACGCCCCGAAGTCCACCGAGCCGTCCTTGTTGAACGGCGTGATCAGCGCGACGAACGAGCCCGTCAGCATCTTCCTCGACATTGCGGTCTCCATTCCCGAATTCGCGACCAATGCGATTGAGCGATACATCGCTTTGGCGGCGACGACAGCGAAGCGATGCCAAGCCGGTCGGCCGCTATTTATACGATACCGCGCCGCTGTCGCCTACGGCGTTTTGCCGCGACGCGCGCTCGGTTGGCCTTTTGCGCGAGCACGAAATTGGACATCCTGTGGCCCCTTCTTCGGAGGGAAGGCCATGGATGTGTTGCGAGTGCTCATTGCGATGGCGTTGGCCGGCGCAATGTTGGGTTGCGGTCAAGGTCAGGGGCCCAAGGGTGATCCGGGGCCGCCCGGCCCCTCTGGTCCGAAAGGCGATCCCGGTCCGCCCGGCCCTCCTTTCGGCATTCGCATCGTTCGATCGAACTGCGACGCTACGAATTGCAGCGTGCAATGCGCTGAGGACGAGATGCTCTTGACCGCCTATTGCGGAGTCAGACGCAACGCCGCCGTCATTCCCACCGAGCGGTCCGCAACCTGCCGCAGTCCGGTGCCGGCCAATAGTCCCCTTGTCGCCGCATGCGTGAAGATACCGCCGCAATAGTCTGCCCGCGGGGCAACAGCGGTGCGAGCACCGCGAGACACTGGGACTGCGAT
>WNGB01012934.1_pt1 | contig 11273 bp, 8 predicted proteins | sample 5400681 | NCBI WGS metagenome assembly WNGB01 (sample SAMN13153367, study PRJNA577476) | soil metagenome | isolation source: 115 cm soil or saprolite under grassland replicate 2 | place: USA:California | collected 2016-06-15 | reverse complement strand
TCGCCACGTCCTCGGGCGACGCCGCGGTGATCTGCACGAACACGCCGACCTTCGGGCCGCCCTTGTGGTACTGCCCGGTGGAGTGCAGGAACCGCGGCCCCCAGCCGAACGTGGTCGGCCGCTCGGTGCGCAGCGCGATCTTCGTCCGCACGGCCGGCAGGTCCTTCGCGGCCACCGGGTCGGCGTATGCCATCACGGCCACATAGCCGGTCGGTTCGAGCTGGTCGAAGAGCTTCTGTACGGCGCCGGCGAGCGTGTCCACGCCATCCAGCAGGCCGTCGGAGCCGCGCACCTCGACCGCGCCGTCGGTGAACGCGGCCGGCTCCGGCTCGGGCTGCGCGTCGAGCAACCCGCGGGCCGCGTTCTTCGCGCTCTCCACGTCCGGCTGGTCGAACGGGTTGATCCCCAGCAACCGGCCGGCAACCGCCGTCGCCGTCTCCCAGAGCAGCAGCTGCGCGCCCAGGCTTCCGGTCACTCCGATCCACGGCTCACCGACGCCTGCCGCGCCAGCGCCGGAACCTGCCGCGCCGGTCGTCGTACCAGCGCTGCCCAGGAGGGCGGCGACGGTGACGTCGGCGGCGGGCCACTTGACCTCGGGCGCCTCGGTGTCGACGACGACCGGGAGGACGCCGGTGTCGTTCTTGCCGGTGCTCTCCGCGATCAGCTGCTCGGCCCAGTCGGCGAATCCGGTGATCCCGGAGCCGAGGTCGGCGATGGCGAGCTTGTTCCGTGCGGGATCAGCGGCCATCGCGGCGGCGAGCACCAGAGCGGGGTTGTCCGCGCTGTCCGCGGCGAGCGCGGGCATCGCCGCCTCGGCCTCGTCCAGCAGCTCGGCGATGTCGGCCCCGGCCAGCCCGGACGGGACCAGGCCGAAGGCGGTGAGGGCCGAGTACCGGCCGCCGACGTTCGGATCGGCGAGGAACACCTTGCGGTACCCCTCCTTCTCCGCCAGCTCGGACAGCGGCGAGCCCGGGTCGGTGACCACGACGATCCGGCTGGCGGCGTCGATCCCGGCTGCGTTGAACGCCTCGACGAACGCGCGCCGCTGCGAGTCGGTCTCGACGGTGCCGCCGGACTTGCTCGACACCACCACGACGGTGCGGGCCAGGTCGCCGTCGAGCGCGCGGCGGATCACCGCCGGGTCGGTGGAGTCGAGCACGGTCAGCTCGACGCCGGCCGTCCGGGTGATCACCTCCGGCGCCAGCGACGAGCCGCCCATCCCGCACAGCACGACCTGGTCCACGCCGTCGGACCGCAGCGCCGCCTGCAGCGCCTCGATCTCGGCCAGCAGCGGCCGCGACGAGGTCGGCAGCGTGGTCCAGCTCAGCCGGATCGACGCCTCGGACTCGGCCTCGGGACCCCACAGCGTGTGGTCCTGCGCGGCCAGCCTCGACGCGACCTGGCCGGCGACCAGCACGGCCACCAGGTCGGTGACGTCGGTCCCGTGCACCCGCACGCTCACGTCGGTCACTGCTGGGCACCCTTCAGCGCGCCGGTGACGGTGTCGAGCAGCTCGTTCCACGACACCTCGAACTTGGACACACCCTCGTCCTCCAGCACCCGTACGACGTCGTCGTACGCGATACCGAGCCGCTCCAGGCCCGCCAGCACCTCGCGGGCCTCGTCGTACCGTCCGCGGACTGTGTCGCCGGTGACCTCGCCGTGGTCGGCGAACGCGTCGATCGTTGCCTGCGGCATCGTGTTGACGATCCCGGAGGTGACCAGCTGGTCGACGTACAGGGTGTCGGGGTACGACGGGTCCTTGGTGCCGGTGGACGCCCAGAGCGGCCGCTGCGGCTTGGCGCCGGCGGTCTCCAGCTCGCGCCAGCGGTCGGAGGAGAAGACCTCCTCGTACGCCTCGAAGGCGAGCCGGGCGTTGGCGATCGCCGCCTTGCCGCGCAGCGCCTTCGCCTCGTCCGTGCCGATCGCGTCGAGTCGCTTGTCCACCTCGGTGTCGACCCGGCTGACGAAGAACGACGCCACACTGCCGATCCTGGTCAGGTCGTGGCCGTTGTCCGCCGCCTGCTCCAGACCGGTGAGGAACGCGTCCATCACGGCCCGGTAGCGCTCCAGCGAGAAGATCAGCGTGACGTTGACGCTGATGCCCTCGGACAGCGTGGCGGTGATCGCCGGGAGTCCCTGCTGCGTCGCCGGAATCTTGATGAACAGGTTCTCCCGGTCGACGATGCTCCACAGGTCCTTCGCCTCGTCGATGGTCGCCTCGGTCTTGCGGGCCAGCCGGGGGTCGACCTCGATCGAGACGCGGCCGTCGACGCCGTCGGTGTCGTCGTACACGGGCTGCAGCAGGTCGCAGCCGTTGCGGACGTCGTCGGTGGTGATCACCCGGACGGCCCCGTCGGTGGAGACGTCCTGCTTGGCCAGGTCGGCGACCTGCTCGGCGTAGTCACCGCCGGCGTCCGCCTCTGATGACAACGCCTTCGCGAAGATCGTCGGGTTCGAGGTGACGCCGCTGACGTAGTAGTCGTGCACCAGCTGCTGCAGGCCGCCGCTGGTCAGCCGCTCACGGGAGAGGTCGTCGAGCCAGATCGAAACCCCGGCGTCGGCGAGTGCTTTGAGTCGGTCGTTCATGTCGGAGACCTCCGGTGTGCTGTTGTCAGATTAGGTCCGGGTCGGTCACTCGGCGTGCGGGTTGGCCGCGAGGGCCGCCTCGTCGCCGACCGTCACCGGCCCGGACGGCCGCCGGTGCACCGGCGGCGCGGCGCCGCCCAGATCCCGGGCCGCCGCGATGCTCTCCTCGGCTGCCGCGACGACGGCCTCGGCGGTGATGCCGAACTCGGTGAACAGGGTCTTGTAGTCGGCCGAGGCGCCGAAGTGCTCGATGCCCACGTGCCGGCCGGCGTCCCCGATCACGTCGTGCCAGCCCATCGACACGCCCGCCTCGACCGACACCCGCGCCTTGACCTGCGGCGGGATCACCGAGTCGCGGTAGGACGCGTCCTGCTCGTCGAACCACTCCTCGCACGTCATCGACACGACGCGCGCCTGGACGCCCTTGTCGGCAAGGACCTTGCGGGCCTCGACGGCGAGCTGCACCTCCGAGCCGGTGCCGATCAGCACAACGTCGGGGGTCGCTCCCTCCTCGGGGGTGTCGACCAGGACGTAGGCGCCGCGGGCGACCCCCTCGGCGGACGCGAAGCCGTCCGTGCCGCGGGGGAACGTCGGCACGTTCTGCCGGGTCAGCGCCAGGCCGGCCGGCCGGTCGTTGTGCTCGAGCACCGTGCGCCACGCGACCACCGTCTCGTTCGCGTCGGCGGGCCGGACGACGTCCAGACCGGGGATCGCGCGCAGCGCGGCCAGGTGCTCGACCGGCTGGTGCGTCGGGCCGTCCTCACCCAGACCGATCGAGTCGTGGGTCCAGACGTAGGTCACCGGCAGCTCCATCAGGGCGGCGAGCCGCACGGACGGGCGCATGTAGTCGCTGAACACGAGGAACGTGCCGCCGTACGGGCGGGTGCCACCGTGCAGCACGATGCCGTTGAGGATCGCGGCCATCGCGTGCTCGCGGATGCCGAAGTGCAGCACCCGGCCGTACTGGTGGCCGGGGAACTCCTTTGTCTGGTGCTCCGCGGGGATGAACGACGGCTCGCCCTTCGGGGTGGTGAGGTTCGACTCCGCCAGGTCGGCGCTGCCGCCCCACAGTTCCGGCAGGCGCGGCGCGATCGCGGTCAGCACCTCGCCGGACGCCTTGCGGGTCGCGATCCCCTTCTCGTCCGCCTCGTACGACGGCAGCGCGTCGGTCCAGCCGTTCGGCAGCTCGCGCTTCTGCAGCCGCTCGAACAAGTCCTTGCGGTCGCCCGCGGCCTGCGCCCAGGTGTCGTACGCCTTGTCCCACTCCGCCTGAAGGTCCTTGCCGCGGGCAATGGTCTGGCGGGTGTGGTCGATCACGTCGCCGGCGACGTCGAAGGCCTTGTCCGGGTCGAAGCCGAGCACCTTCTTGGTGGCGGCGACCTCCTCGGCGCCGAGCGCGGATCCGTGCGCCTTGCCGGTGTTCTGCGCGTTGGGAGCGGGCCAGGCGATGATCGTGCGGAGCTGGATGAAGCTCGGCCTGGTGGTCTCCGCCTTGGCCGCGGCGTAGGCGTCGTACAGGGCCTGCACGTTCTCCTCGTAGCCGGCGCCGTCGTTGGTCCAGTCGATCCGCTGCACGTGCCAGCCGTACGCCTCGTAGCGGGCGCCGACGTCCTCGGAGAACGCGATCGCGGTGTCGTCCTCGATCGAGATCTTGTTGTCGTCGTACAGCACGGTCAGGTTGCCGAGCTGCTGGTGACCGGCGAGCGACGACGCCTCACCCGAGACGCCTTCCTCCAGGTCACCGTCGGAGGCGATCACGAAGATGTCGTGGTCGAACGGACTGGTGCCGGGGGCCGCGTCGGGGTCGAACAGGCCGCGCTCGCGGCGGGCCGCCATCGCCATCCCCACCGCGTTGCCGACACCCTGGCCGAGCGGGCCGGTGGTGGTCTCGACACCCTTCGTGTGGCGGTGCTCCGGGTGGCCCGGGGTCAGGCTGCCCCAGGTGCGCAGCGCCTGGAGATCGTCCAGCTCCAGGCCGTAGCCCGCCAGGTAGAGCTGGATGTACAGGGTGAGGCTGCTGTGGCCGGCCGACAGCACGAAGCGGTCCCGCCCTGCCCAGTGCGAGTCGGCCGGGTTGTGCCGCATGATCTTGTGGAAGAGCAGGTACGCCGCGGGCGCCAGGCTCATCGCCGTACCGGGGTGGCCGTTGCCGGTCTTCTGCACGGCATCCATCGCGAGCACCCGAACGGTGTCGACGGCACGCTGGTCGAGCTCGGTCCAGTCAAGCTTCGGAGTGGTCTGCTCAGTCACGCCGTCGGCGCTCCTCTCGATGGCTGTTTGTCGCGGACCGCACCCCCGTGCGTCCACCGGAAGCGAGCCTACTCGCCCCCTCCGGACGGCCGGCGCAAGCGTCTCGCAGGAGACGCTCAGCACATCCGACGAGGCGTGGTGCGGAGGTGGGCGGGCCTGGTCGTATGCTGTTGTGCCGTCAGCGCCGGTGCTGCCGGTGTTCCCTGCAAACCCGAGGTGTTCGTGACGGCCGTCGACCCGCGTCCTGCCGTGACGACGTCACCGGTTCCGGCCGTGTCCGCGGTCGTGAGCCCCGACGTGTCATGGCGGCAAGTCGTCACCGCGTACGTCGCGCTGACCAAGCCGCGCATCATCGAGCTGCTGCTGATCACCACCGTCCCGGTGATGTTCCTCGCCGCCGACGGTGTGCCCGGCCTCTCCCTGGTCGCCGCCACGCTGCTCGGCGGGGTGCTCGCGTCCGGCTCCGCCAACACGATCAACTGCGTGCTCGACCGCGACATCGACGAGCAGATGCGCCGCACCCGCCGCCGCCCGCTGCCGCGGCACGCGGTCAGCCCGCGGTCGGCTCTCGTCTTCGGGATCGTGCTGGGTGTGCTCGCCACGATCGAGCTCGGGCTGCTGGTGAACTGGCTGTCCTCGGTGCTCGCGCTGGTGGCGAACCTGTTCTACGTGTTCGGCTACACGATGATCCTGAAGCGCCGCACCGTGCAGAACATCGTCTGGGGCGGCATCGCCGGCTGCTTCCCGACCCTGATCGGCTGGACCTCGGTCACCGGCCGGCTCGCCTGGACCCCCTTCGTGCTGTTCCTGGTGGTCTTCTTCTGGACCCCGCCGCACACCTGGACACTGGCGATGCGCTACCGCGAGGACTACGCCTCGGTAGACGTACCCATGCTCCCGGTGGTCGCCTCCTCCGAAGCCACCGCCCGCCAGATCCTGGCCTACTCGGTCCTCATGTTCGGCACCTCGCTCGCCCTCTGGCCGATCGCCGGCACCGGCTGGCTCTACCCCCTGGCCGCCGTCGTCCTCGGCGCCGTCTTCCTCCGCGAAGCCGCAGCCCTGCTCGCCCGCACGAAAACCGGAGCCGAAGGCGCAGCCCTCATCCCCATGCGCCTCTTCCACTACTCCAACATCTACCTGGCCCTCCTCTTCGTAGCCGCCGCCACCGACCCCCTCCTCCACTGAGCTTCGCGGGACAGCTTGTCGGGGCGCTGAACAAGGTATTGGCTGGGCAACGCCCCGCGGGGCTGTTCACGGCCCCGAGTTCTTGTTCGACGGATATCCACAAGTTCGTAAATCGGGATCCGCTGCGGCGCTGAAACGCGGCATGTTCTAGGTATGAATCCTCGACTCGTCACGCTGGTCGCCGAACGCGGCGGCTGGTTCACCCGCTCCGACGCCGTCGCGGCCGGCTACGCCGACAGCGAGATCCGCGCTCGCCTCGCCGCCGGTCGCTGGCGCCGCCTGTGCAGAGACGCGTACGTCGACACCGAGTCGGAGCCGCGGGATGAGAAGCCGTGGATCGAGGCTCGCCGGCAGCACGTCCTCCTGGCGGCGGCCGTCCAGCACCGGACCGGCCGGTCCTCCGTACTGAGCCACCAGTCGGCGGTGGTCTGTCACGGCCTTCCCGACTGGAGCCTCGACCTGAAGCGTGTACACGTGTCGAAGCCAGCGGGGCGAGCGCGGTCGGACAAGTCGGTGGTCGTCCACAAGGCGCAGTTGACCGACGACGACGTGACGACGCGTGGAACACTCCGCCTTACGCGTCCGGCCCGTGCGGCGGTCGAAGCCGCCTGCGCTTCGTCGTACGAGACAGCCGTCGTGATGTTCGACGCCGTGCTGCAGCGTGGGCTGGCGAGCAGGGACGAACTCGCCGAGGCGGTCAGTCGACTCCGGTTCAGGTCCGGTTCGCCGCATGCCGCGTCGGCGCTCGAGTTCGCCGACGAGCGCAGCGAATCCGTCGGCGAGTCGCGCCTCCGGGTGCTGATGGCGAACGCCGGCCTGCCGACGCCGGAACTGCAAGCCGAGCTGTACGACGAGGAGCGCCGCCTGGTCGGACGGGTCGACTTCCTCTTCGAGGACCAGCGGGTGATCGTCGAGTTCGACGGTGAGACCAAGTACGCCGACGACGACGGAACGATCATCCTCGCGGAGAAGTGGCGCGAGGACCGCCTCCGCGAACTCGGCTACCTCGTCATCCGGATCAGCTGGGCGGACCTCGCCCGGCCGGCGCTCACGGCGAAGCGGATCCGCCAGGCGTTCGCCCGCGCCGCCGCAGCCTGACAGTGGCCAACGCGCTGAACAGGATCTGGGGGCGGAGGATCGGATCTGGTGACGCTGCACAGGAGATTTCCTGTTCAGCGCCAGGTCAAGGTGATCACGGCCCCGGGAACGGGGCGGGGGTTAGACGGCGGGGGTGCCGCGTTCGCCGTAGACGGCGGTGACGAGGGCGATGAGGGTGCCGGCGAGGAGCATGTGGAGGAGGACGGCCAGGATCGGGAGGCCGGTGAAGTACTGGATGAAGCCGACGCAGGCCTGGGCTAGCTCGGTGGCGATGAGCCAGGTGGCTAGCTGGCGGAGGGTGCGGGAGGTGGCGGTGATGCGGGTGGCGATCACCAGGGCTACGGAGATGCCGAGCAGGGCGAAGACCGCGTCGGCGTGGACCTGGCTGATGATCTCGGGGTCGAAGCCCGTGCGGCGCGCGTCGACGTCGCCGGCGTGCGGGCCGGTGCCGGTGACGATCGTGCCGAGCAGCACGGTGGTCCAGACCGCGGCCACGCAGGCGGTCGCGAGCGCGCGGACCACCGGGGGAGTGTGCGGGTAGGGGCTGGTGCGGGAGCGGCGTACCAGGGCCACCGTGACGGTGATGATGCCCATCGAGAGCAGGAAGTGCGCCGACACCGTCCAGGGGTTCAGCCCGGTGCGTACGGTGATGCCGCCGAGGACGGCCTGCAGCGGGATCCCGAGCGCCGCGCCGGTGGCGAGCCGGCGCAGGTCGCGCCGGGCCGGGCGGTACCGCCACACGACCAGCCAGGTGCCGATCGCGACGACGGTCAGCACGAAGGTGAGCATCCGGTTACCGAACTCGATCGCGCCGTGGATGCCCAGTGCGGCGTGCGGGGTGTACGACGCCGCGGTGCAGCGCGGCCAGGTCGGGCAGCCGAGTCCGGAGTCGGTCAGCCGGACCAGTCCGCCGGTGCCCACGATCATGAGGTTCACCAGGACCGAGGCCCACCCCCAGCGTCGTACGACGTCGAGGGAGGGCTCGGGCACGAACCGCCACAGTCCACTGACCGGCTCAACCGGTTGCTCCACGCGCGTCACCATTCAGTCCCACCGGAAGGTCTTGGAAACCAGGTAGCCGAGCACGCCCGCCCACAGCGCGAGCGCGGTCGCGCCGGCCCACGGCATCATGCCGTCCACGGTCGCGGTCGCCATCGAGCTGGACAGCGCGGCGCTCGGGATCAGCTTGACGACCGACTGCATCGCCGGCGGGTACTCGCTCACCGGCGCGAGCACCGCGCCGCCGACGAGCAGCAGCAGGTAGACCAGGTTCGCCGCCGCCAGCGTCGCCTCGGCCCGCAGCGTGCCCGCCATCAGCAGCCCGAGCGACGCGAACGCCGCCGTCCCGGTCACCACGGTGGCCACCACCCCGATCACCGTGGCGGCCCCCGGATGCGGCTGCCAGCCGAGCGCCAGAGCGGTCCCGCAGAGTACGGCGAACTGCAGCAGCTGGACCACCAGCACCGCGGTGATCTTGCCCGCGAGCAGGCCGGTCCGGGACAGCGGCGAGGCGCCGAGCCGCTTGATCACGCCGTACCGGCGCTCGAAACCGGTCGCGATCGCCAGCGAGGTGAACGAGCTGGACAGCACCGCCAGCGCCAGCACCCGCGGCACCACCAGGTCGATCCTGCGTACCGCGACGGTGAACTCCCCGAGCGGCAGCCGGTCGCCCAGCCTGGTCCCGCCCAGCAGGAGCAGCAGTCCCAGCGGGATCACCAGCGCCAGCAGCAGCTGCTCGCCGTTGCGGAGCAGCAGCCGCAGCTCCATCGACGCGTGTGCGAGCACCTTGTTCAGCCCGGGCGCGGACCCGGGGCGCGGTGACAGCTCGGTCGTGCTCACTTGTCGTCCTCCCGCGGGGTCGGTGCGGTGATCCGCAGGAACACGTCCTCGAGCTTGTCCGCGCCGTCCTTGGTCAGCTCGGCGGGGGAGCCGGAGGCGATCAGGCGGCCGCGGGAGATGACGTGGATCGTGTCGGACAGCTGCTCGGCCTCGTCCATCGCGTGCGTGGTGAGCACGACGGTGACGCCGTCGTCGCGCAGGTCCCGGACCAGCTGCCAGATCTCCCGGCGGCCGTGCGGGTCCAGGCCGGTGGTCGGTTCGTCGAGGAACGCGATCTCGGGCCGGCCGACGATCGCGAGCGCGAACGACAGCCGCTGCTTCTGCCCGCCCGACAACCGCCGGTACGGCGTCCGGCCGCACGAGCCGAGGTCGAGACGGTCGACCAGCAGCTGGATGTCGAGCGGGTGCGCGTGCAACCGGGCGACGTACCGGAGCATCTCGGTGGCACGCGCGCCGGACCAGGCGCCACCCTCCTGCAGCATCACGCCGATCCGCGGCATCAGCCGGTCGTGCTCGGCGCGCGGGTCCATCCCGAGCACCCGGACCCGGCCGGAGTCGGGCCGCCGGAAACCCTCACAGGTCTCGACCGTGGTGGTCTTGCCCGCGCCGTTCGGGCCGAGCACGGAGGTCACCGTGCCGGCGTCGATGGTGAGGGTCAGCCTGTTGACGGCTCGCTTGGAGCCGTAACGTACGACCAGGTCGTCGATCTCCACGGCAACTGCCACGCACGGCAGTGTAGGTAACCCCGGCGGGTGACCTCGCTCACGCCCCGACCGTGGCAGGCTGAGGGGTAAGGCTCGCCTTATTTGAAGCCACCCCTGAATTACGCGACACTGATGTTGTGAAAACTCGTGAGCCGGACCACACGGCGCCTGCGGGCGTCGCGGTCGCGCGCGACGAGTCCACCCGGGACCGCGTCGCGCGGTCGATCCTGACCAACGGCCCGTCCAGCGCCGCCACGCTCGCCGAGCGGCTCGACCTGACGCCGGCGGCCGTCCGGCGGCACCTGGACCACCTGCTCGCCGACGGGCTGGTGGAGGCGCACGAGGAGCGCGTCTACGGACCGCGCGGGCGGGGTCGCCCGGCCAAGCTCTTCGCGCTCACCGACACCGGCCGGCACGCGTTCTACCAGGCGTACGACGACCTGGCGGCGACCGCGCTGCGGTTCATCGCCGAGTCCGGCGGGGAGGATGCGGTGGCCGCGTTCGCGCGCCGCCGGGTGGCCGACCTCGAGGAGCGGTACCGCGACATGGTCACCGCGGCGCCGGCCGACCGTAAGGCCGAGGTGCTCGCCCAGGCGCTCACCACCGACGGGTACGCCGCTTCCACGATGGACGCCGCCGCCGGCGCTCAGCTGTGCCAGCACCACTGCCCGGTCGCGCACGTCGCGGAGCAGTTCCCGCAGCTGTGCGAGGCCGAGACCGAGGTGTTCGCGCGGCTGCTCGGCAAGCACGTCCAGCGACTCGCCACCATCGCCCACGGCGACGGTGTCTGCACCACCCACATTCCGATGCACATCCCGGGCAGTTCGCCGGGTTCGCCCCCTGCAACCGATGCGAGGAACGGACGATGACCCAGACCGCTCACCCGGAGCTGGAAGGCCTCGGCACCTACAAGTTCGGCTGGTCCGACAGCGACACCGCCGGTGCCGTCGCCCAGCGCGGGCTCAACGAGGCCGTGGTTCGCAACATCTCCGCGCTGAAGAGCGAGCCGGAGTGGATGCTCGACCTGCGGCTGAAGGGCCTGAAGCTCTTCGACCGCAAGCCGATGCCGTCCTGGGGCGCCGACCTCAGCGGTATCGACTTCGACAACATCAAGTACTTCGTGCGGTCCACGGAGAAGCAGGCCGCGAGCTGGGACGAGCTGCCCGAGGACATCAAGAACACGTACGACAAGCTGGGCATCCCGGAGGCGGAGAAGCAGCGGCTGGTCGCCGGTGTCGCCGCGCAGTACGAGTCCGAGGTCGTCTACCACAAGATCCGTGAGGACCTCGAGGAGCAGGGCGTCATCTTCCTCGACACCGACACCGGTCTGCGGGAGCACCCGGAGCTCTTCCGGGAGTACTTCGCCTCGGTGATCCCGGTAGGCGACAACAAGTTCGCGTCGCTGAACACCTCGGTCTGGTCGGGTGGCTCGTTCATCTACGTGCCGAAGGGCGTGCACGTGGAGATCCCGCTGCAGGCCTACTTCCGGATCAACACCGAGAACATGGGCCAGTTCGAGCGGACGCTGATCATCGTCGACGAGGACGCCTACGTGCACTACGTCGAGGGTTGCACCGCGCCGATCTACTCGTCGGACTCGCTGCACTC
>WNGB01020307.1_pt1 | contig 11276 bp, 7 predicted proteins | sample 5400681 | NCBI WGS metagenome assembly WNGB01 (sample SAMN13153367, study PRJNA577476) | soil metagenome | isolation source: 115 cm soil or saprolite under grassland replicate 2 | place: USA:California | collected 2016-06-15 | reverse complement strand
CGTCAACGTTCGCAACTCGTCCGGCCAGCCGCTCCAGATGAGCGTCGACGTGAGCCTGGGTTGGACACCACACCCGGCCTGGATCGAGGTCCGCACCGTCGCGTGGACGGGAGACGCAGAAGGGCGACCCGTCGCTGCCGCCCTGCAGGCTTTGAAGTCCGAGCCAGGAGCCACGTTCACTCTTCCGGCCGGCACGACGAGCCAGGTCTGGCTGAGCTTCGCTCCCGTGGCAATCGCCCCCGGAAGTCACGCAGGAAAGGTGGTCCTCGCGACGCGACGCGGCGCCGCCGCCAGCGTACCGATCCACCTCGAGGTCCTCGGTGGAGAGATGCCTGCCCGGCGGCGACTGCACGTTGGGGGCTGGGACTACCTGAACACGAACGGTGGCACGGCGGGCAGCGCCGACTATCGTCGCCAGATCGCTGCGACACTCGCCGCCTACGGCGTGGACCTGCCGTGGGCCACTTCCGGCGCCATGCCGTTCGGGCGCTACGACGCCGAGGGCCGGATGACAGAGGCGCCGGACACGTCGGCGTTCGATGCGTGGCTGACGCTCTGGCCAAACGCAGCCCGCTATCGGGTCTACATCTCGGCAGGCGACCAGCTGGCGGGGTTCAGCCGCGGAACTCTAGCCTTTCAGGAGGCCGTGAAGGCGTGGGCGCAGTTCTGGGGAGCGCATGCCGCCGAAAATGGCATCGCTCCAGGCAGGGTGGACCTGCTGTTCGTGGATGAGCCGCACGGGCAAGACCTCGCCGAGCGGCATATCGCGTGGGCACGCGCGCTCGGGGATTCCAGTAGCGGACTCCAGGTCTGGGTTGATCCGACGTACGCCGATCCGGACGATACGCCCGACGAGCTCGTGGGCACCGCGAATGCGGTCTGCGTGAACCGTGGGCTCGTCGAACGATCCGGCGAGCCCTACCGCGCTTTCGCGAGGCGCCTCGTGGCCGCAGGCAAGACGGTCGAGCTCTACGGAACGGGCGGGCCGACGACCAAGCTGGACCCCTACGCCTACTATCGCCTTCAGGCCTGGCGGGCCTTCGACCTCGGCGCCACGGCGGTGAGCTTCTGGAGCGTCACCGATACCGCGAAGACCAGCTCATGGCGTGAGTACCTGGCGCGGGGCACCGTGTTCTCGCCCCTCTTCCTTGACGGGAGCTCCGTCGTGCCGGGGAAGCACCTCGCGGCGATCCGCGAGGGGGTAGAGGACTACGAGTATCTGGCCATGCTGCGCGACGCGATCTCGGCGCAGGCGGCGAGAAGACGACCCGATGATCCGGCGCTGACGAGGGCGCGGGCGGTCCTCGCGGCCGCGGTGCGCCGTGTGCTCGCCGCTTCCCGCATCGAGGGATTCCCCTGGGCTTCGGCCAAGGACCGATCGGTCGCGGACGGCGCCCGGATCGAGATCGCGGCGGAGCTCCGCCGATTCTCGGCAACGCCGCCCGCGCGTTGACGCCAGAGGTCCTCTCGACACGCGGCGCCTCGGAGGAAGCCGTCTGTTCGGTCAACTCGCCTGCGCCGGGGACGGGTCGCTAGCTAGGTACCGGCACTGCTGATCAGGTCGAGAATACGGCAAGCCTGCGAACGGGCGTTTTTCTGCTCGATGACGAATCGCTGCGCCATCTCGCCGACCCGCCGCCGATCATCTGCAGACATCCTGCACACGTGATCGATCTTCTTGGCCATGTCCGCCGGCGAGGCTCCGTTGATGACGAACAGGTGGTCGAAGTACTCATCAGGGATACCTGGAAGCCTCCTGACGATGGTCGGCGTACCCGAGAGCATGTACTCCATGATCTTCGAAGGGAAAGAGTACCTGGTGAACTCGCCCGCGTCGCTCCTCGGGTTGACGAGGACGTTCGCTTGTCGCTGCAGGGCAATTGCTTCATCTCGGGCAATTTGGCCGAGGAAGCGAACCCGGCGGTCGCGCGCTGCTGCCTGCGTCACCTCCGATTCCGCCTCGCCCGCGCCACAGATCCATAGTCGGTATGTTGGATCAGTCAGCATGGCAAAGGCTTCGAGCAGCTCGAGAATGCCATATGCCTTGGTCAAGGAGCCCGTGTAGAGGATGATCTTTTCCGAGGCACCCGTCGTCGCGAGCGCTGGCCCCTTCCGCGGCGCCTCATCGGGGTTGACTGCCCCCTCCATGACGATCCACGGTCTCCGGCCAACGCCCAGTGGGCCGGCCATATGCCGGGTCAGGAGAGCAAAGCAATCCACTTCGCCCATGAACCGGTCCATGATTCGCGTATCCATCGCCTTCAAAATGGCGAGGGATTTTGCGACGCTTGCGGAGAGGTTCATGTGCTCGGGGAGGTCTGGCACGACCAGGCACAGCTTCACCGCCGGATCGATCCTCTTCGCCAAGGCTGCCGCGAGAATAAAGGGCATGTGCATCGAGTAGATGACGATTGCCCTCGCGCTCCCGCTTCCGGGAGACGCGGCCCACTTGCGAGCCTTACGAATCAGCGCACAGGCCCGCCAGATCTGTTTGACGCCGAATATGTTCAGGAATCCGATGGTTTCATCATCGGCGCCCGGAGTGTGGCTCCAGCGGCGACCCCTAATCCAGGCGTCCCGGTACAGCTTTGGATAGGAGCCGACGAATACGGCGTTGAGCAGCGTGACAGGTCGTATGGTCGCGGCGTCGAGGCCGCGGATCAGATTCCACTGGAGGGCATTGGCGGCAAATTGAACGGTCCCATGGCTCTTGGCGAGAACGCGGAACTCCTCGGCTTTCGAGAAGACGCCACCGATGAACAAGATATTCGCGGGCGACTTCGTCTGTAGTGGCTGCACGCGCATTCCATGACTCGTGCGACATCCGGAAAAGGACCGGTCCTCTCGACTCCGGGCCGGGATCTCCCGTACACTCCCGGCGATTCGCGGCGGGGGTTGCCGCACGCGAGGTTCGCCGTACGTCTTCAGCCGTCGGCGGCTGCCGAGAGCCGATGCCCAGTCCCAGTGGTTCCGAGAAGGACATCCGTCTTGGCGCCCCGATCGCCGGCTCCTCCGCGTGGAGCAGGAGAGGGACCCGAACAACAACGACGCGGGCCTCAGGCTCCCGGTTGGCGGCGGACTCCCTTCGTCGTACTCCTCGGTTGAGCGTGCAGGATGATCCCGGTGACCTCGAGGTGCCATCAGCGTCACGGCGGTCTGGGACCGAAGGATGTTCCCCCATTGGATGGACGGGACTCGCCAGCCGTGACCCCTGACCTCTCCAGGAGCCAGTTCGTCAGGAACCTCGCCAGCAATCTGACCGGGTTCGGTCTGGGAATACTTTCGAACCTCGTCCTGACTCCATACTGGATTGGGCACCTCGGAGTCGCCGCGTATGGCTTGATCCCGTTGACAAACGCGCTCGTCTCTTATCTCGGTGTCATCACGACGGTCCTCAGCTCCTCGGTCGGGCGATTCATCACGATCGAGGTGTCGCGTGGGGACCTCGCTCGCGCGAACCGGACGTTCAACACGTCATTGTGGGGGAGCATCGCGATCGGAGTCGTCGTGCTCGCCGTTGGAAGCGCGGCCTCGTTTCACGCGGATTCGCTCATCGCGGTGCCCGATGCGCTTCGCGGCGACTCGCGCCTCATGCTGAGACTCGCCACGCTCACGTTCGTCGTCTCGCTCCTCCAGACGCCTTTCGCCGCTGCGACGTACTGCGTCAACCGCCTGGATCTCAACAATTGGGCGGGCGTCGCGATGCGCGTCCTTCAGATAGCGGTAGGTGTTGGGCTTGTGGCGACATTGTATCCCAAGCCGGGAGCGGTGATGATCGCGTCGCTCGCCGGCGCGGTGGTCGGCGCGGCGGCGGCCATCTTCTACTGGCGTCGATTCATGCCGTGGTCGCGCGTCGCGTGGCTCGTCGAGCCAGAGATCCTCCGTGCGCAGCTCGCGTTCGGAGGGTGGAGTGTAATTAACCTCGTCGGCGCGCTGCTGTATCTGCAGATGGACCTGCTCGTTGTGAATCGCATGCTGGGACCGGTGGCAGGCGGGCAATATGCGGCGCTGGCGCAGTGGTCGCTCCTGATCAGGGGCCTGGGCGGCACCGTGGGCGCGATCCTCGGTCCCACCATCACGCATTACTACGCGCGGCATGAGATCGGCGTTCTCGTGAAATACGCACGCAGGAGCGTACTCTCGCTGGGACTATTTCTCGCTCTCCCGATAGGAATCATCGGCGGGCTGGCGGGTCCCTTGCTGACGCGTTGGCTCGGGCCAGCGTACTCACAGTACGCGGGGCTGTTGCTGCTGATGGTGCTGCCCCTGTGTGTCAATGTGGCTGTGACCCCGCTATTCGTCGTCCAGTCAGCCGCTAATCGAGTGAGGACGCCGGCGGTCGTCACGTGCCTTATGGGTGCGGGGAACCTAGCGCTGGGTATCGGACTGACTTACAGCCTCGGAATGTACGGCGTCGCTATTGCGGGGGCGGTGATGTTGACCGCAAAGAATGCCATCTTCACCCCCCTCTATTCGGCGCTGATCTTGGGATGTCGCCGGACGGTGTTCTTCCGCGAGATAGTCCGAACCGCGCTGCTCTCATGTGTCATGACCGGAGTGGCATTCGCGGCAGGTCGCTACGTATCGCTGGATACGTGGGGGCGCGTGGCGGCCGCGACAATGGTTCTCGCGGCGCTCTATGTTCCTATCGCGTGGTACGGGGCTCTCGCTTCGGGCGAGCGAAGGCAGATCAAGGAGGCGATTCTGGTGCCTGCCATGGCTCGCCTTGCGGGCAGGCTGCAGTGAACGTGCGGCGTGGACCCCAGAACATCGCGTCGGAGAATCAGTCATGAGCAACACGGTTGGAATACTGACGTATCATGGCGTGTACAATTGCGGAGCCGTGCTGCAGGCGCTCGCGCTTCAGCGAGCGATCGCGGATCTCGGGCATTCGTGCACGGTTATTGATTACCGCGACCCAACCGACGAGGCGTACCGCTTCTTCCGTGCCCCTCTGAACCGCACCGGCATCTCGTACGACATATTGAAGTTGCTGAATGTGCGATCGCATGCGAGGTCGCGAAAGCGGTTCGACAGGTTCCGGTCCGCTCATCTGTCGCTGACGTCTCGAAGATTTCGATCTCCCGACGAGTTGCTGCACGCCGACTCGCAGTTCGACGTGTATGTATCTGGAAGCGATCAGGTGTGGCGCCCCGTGTCGCTCGACGGGGCAAGCGCGCGCGTCTACTTTCAGGACTTCGTCACGTCCGGCCGCCGGGTCGCGTATGCGCCGAGCTTTGGCGTCTCGCAGATACCAGACAGGCTCCGAGTGCGGACGAGAGGGTATCTAAGCCGATTTCAGTTCCTCTCTGCTCGCGAGGACACGGGCTGTTCCATCATCACGGACCTGACCGGCCGACGGGCGGAGCACGTGCTGGATCCGACGCTGCTCCGGAGGGCGCCCGAGTATGACAAGGTCGCCGTCGAGCCAGGCCTCCGCGAACCGTACATTCTTCTGTATCCGATGCTCTGGTCGGAGCGCCTGCGGGACCTTGCGTTGCACGCGCGCTCTCGCCTAAAGATGCCCATCGTCGCGGTGCTGCCAGACCACTTCGCGCCGTGGCGGTTTTCATTTGCTGACCATCTAGTCTACGACGCCGGGCCCGCGGAATTCCTCGGCTGGATGAAGGGCGCGGCGTTCGTCTGCACGAACTCGTTCCATGGCACCTGCTTCTCGCTCATCTACCGCAAGGCGTTTCTCGGCGTGCCGCATGTGGGTACCGCAACCCGGACGGTCAGCCTACTGAAGCGCCTTGGCCTGCTTACTCGGTTGGTGGACGACTCCAGAGGGCTGGAGTCCGGCGATGCGATTATCGACCCGATCGACTACACGCTGGTCGAGCCGCGGCTGCAGGAGGCGGTCGGCGGGTCATTGGACTACCTTCGCCGAGCGTTGGCGTGACGCCCAAGCCGCCCAGCATCGACCAGATCGGCTCGGCCAGATGTACCGGGTGCTTCGCCTGCCAAGCGGCTTGTACCAGGGGAGCCATAGGCGTAGCGCTGGATGGCGACGGATTCTACAAGCCGTCCGTGGATCGCGGGGCGTGCGACGAGTGTGGCCAATGCGAGCGACGCTGCCCCGTGATCCCCGCAGAACGGGCCATGCCGGCTGCGGAGATGTGGGCCGAGCCAACGGCTTTCGCCGCGTGGACAAACGATGACTCGATCCGGCTGGCGAGCTCATCGGGCGGCATGTTCTCGGAACTAGCCAGGCCAGTGATAGAGGCCGGCGGTGCGGTGGTGGGATGCGTATGGGGTGCCAACTGGACTCCTGAGCACGTCATCGCGCGCACCTGGGCTGACGCGGAGCGAATGCGTGGCTCGAAGTACGTTCCGAGCCGTGTCGGGGAGGCGTATCGCGACGTATTGCTGGCTCTGCGCGAGCGCGACATGCGGGTACTATTTAGTGGCACCCCGTGCCAAGTCGCTGCAATGAGAAATGCATTGAATGCAAAGCAGCGCGAACGCGTGTTGCTGGTAGAGTTCTTCTGCCATGGTGTGCCTTCGCTACGCGCGTTCCACGGGTACCTCGAGGAGCTGTTCGGAGGAGAGAAGGTCGCGTCCTACACCTTCCGCGACAAGACGCTGGGATGGCAAACAGTCGTAGCGGAGTCGGTTCACGGGCAGCGCTATAGAAGCGAAATGGCGACCGATGTATTTGGACGGGGGTTCGTCGTTGAGAACTTGTTCCTGATGGAGGCTTGCTACGAGTGCCCGTTCGTCCGTCTTCCCCGCGCCGGAGACATCACGCTTGGCGATTTCTGGGGTTGTCCTGAGGGATGGCACGACCGCAAGGGGGTGTCAGTGGTCTTGGCGAATAGTGCGGCGGGGTTGCGCGCGCTGGAAGCGATCAACGCGTCGGGGGGGATCAGCCTCAAGCCTGTCGAGCTTGCGCTGGCGGTCGCGCATAATCGCTGCGGCGATCGCGGACGCTACCCCGCGCCGCGCGGTCGGCAACCGTTCCTCGACGGCCTGGCTCGAGGCGAGAGCTTCGCTCGGCTTGCAGAGAAGTACTTTCCAGGTAAGTGGGGGTCGTTGTGGCGTGGGTTTCGCCAGAGCAAGTCGAAGGCGCGCTTCGTGGCCGAGGTGCTGGGTCAACATTCCCGGCGTGTGTTCGGCAGTTCGCGGTGATTGGCCGTGCGTCAAGGTTGCGCCGCTGGAGCGGACAGGTGCCGGTCGGAGGGAACTGCACGTGAACGGTATTTGCGTGATCATCCCGGTGTTCAACCGAGAAGACTACCTGGCGGAGGCCATTCGCAGCGTTCTGGACCAGCAGTATCCCGGTCCGCTCGAGATCATCGTGTCGGACGACGGTTCAACGGATCGCTCCGTCGAGATCGCCTCCTCGTTCGGAGAGAACGTCCGAGTAGTTCGCAAACCGGATACTACGGCGGCGCGAGGCGCCTCTGGAGCCCGGAACCGGGGTATCGCCCGAGCGACGCAGCCCCTCGTAGCGTTTCTGGATTCGGACGACTTCTTACTGCCCGGGCACCTTGCCCGGACGGCGGGCATCCTCGAAGCACGCCTGGAGCTTGGGTTCGCGTTTTCGCGGGTGGCTCAGATGCAGGAGCGTGGTGGTCGCCGGATGTTCGCTCCTTGGACGAAGGAGCGAGTTACGGAGCGGGACGTTTCGTACATCGTAGTCTCTGGGTCGAACGTCGTTCAAACGGGTGCCTTCGTCTTCCGGAGGAGCGTGTTTGAAAGCGTGGGTGTCTTCAACGAGGGCTACTCGAACCATGAGGACGGGGACCTCTGGATGCGAGTCAGCGAGCGATATCGGGGAGCGTTCTCCGACCACTATGGTGCGGTCTACAGGGTCGCACATGGCACAGGACAGCTCACCGACGGGCGGAACGGTACCCGCAACGCGCAATCCTTCGAGCAGGTTATTCTCGGTGCCCTCGCGCGTTGCGAAGCGGCGGCAACACCCGACCGCTACCGGCTATTCCGATTGCGCTTGATGGCCGCCACATTCGGGAGGCCCGACTGGCTTGCGCTCATACGTGTAGCGTTGCGGCATCCACTCCTCTCGGTCAGAACGGCACTCGACGTCCACAGAATCAGAGGCCGCCTCGGTGGGCCTGAACCACGATGGAAAGATAGCCTCGCATTCGCCACCGCCACGGATCGTTCCATTGCGTGATCCGTCTCCGAATGCTGCGGACCCAGGAGTTCGCGAAGCTGCCTTCAGGAGTAGAGCGTGACGTACAAGTCATTCGCTAGCCAGAGCGCCTCGCCCGGTGCAGCTACGACAACGCACCAAAGCACCAAGGGTATGAACAGGCTGCTCCTCTGGGCGGTGCTTATCGTAATGGCCATTTGGACTGGCCTTCAATTCATGGGAATGGGCGCCGGCGGGTCCTTCGAATTCTGGGGAATCGGCCGGGCGACCGGGGCGATCGAAATCCTCCTCGTCCTGTCCATCATGCTGAACCTGCCGCAGCTCCGAAAGCCATCGGCAACTACCATCGCCGTCCTTTGTTGGATCCCCTGGGTCTTCGCGAATGTTGCCGTCTCGGTGCCCGGAGACCTGGGTGAGTGGCTCCATTCTGGCGCGATGCCTGCGTTGCTGTGGCCGCTGGTCTATCTCTTCTTCTATACGCATGCGAAACGCGACGCGAAGTCGTTTCAACTCCTTCAGCGCTACTTCTTGGTGCTTTCGATATCGTGCGGAGCCCTATTCTTCCAGGTGTTCCAAGTCGTGAATGCCGGGCGAACGACCGGGCTTCTGCAGCTCAATGCCGTTTACTACCCGTTGTTGACCATTCAATGGGCCGCTGTGGCTCGGAAGCTGTCGTGGCGAATCGGCGCAGTGGCAGGCATCGCGCTTGCGGTCTTCTTCTCCTTGAAGCGAGGCGCCATCCTTGCGCTCGCCCTCGGGGGGGCCGGGTATGTTCTGGTCGGTGCAATACTCAGTACCGGGGCGCATCGGCTTCGCTGGATTCTCTCGCTGTCGGCGGTGGCGGTCATCTTTCTCGCCGCCTACTCCCGTGTGGACGAGTCACTCGGGGGCGCGTTCGCAGAACGCCTCATCGGAATGCGTGACGATGGCGGCTCGGGACGATCCACCATCTATATGAGCGTCCTTGATGCGTTGAGTGATGCAGATCCCGAGAACCTGCTGTTGGGACACGGACATGACAGCACGCTCGAGCGATTCGGTATCACTGCGCACAATGACTTCCTCGAGGTGACCTTCGATTATGGAATCATTGGTCTGGTCTTGTACGTGTGGCTGCACTTCTGCCTTCTGCGAAAGACCTACGCCCTCATTCGCGCCCGCTCTCCGCACGCCCCTGCTTTCGGGGCGGCCTACGCCGTGTTCCTGGTGATGTCGATGACGAGTCACCTGATCATCTATCCGACGTACTTCGCGTACATGGCGGCGTTCTGGGGAACGATCGAGGGAATGACGCGGGAAGGTGTCCAGCGTGGCCGCCAGCTTCACGCATGAGCCAGGAACGCGCCTGCAACTCCGGCGGGCGCCTTTGACCCCAGGTCCCCGAAACGGCTACTGTAGCTTCGACTGATCGCACGCCGCCGTTGGTCGCGCGCGCGAGAATGAAGAGCACCGAACTTCGCGTAGCGAACTCTAGTGTACCGGCTGCGGACGACACGGCCGCGCGCGCCCGAGCGAGACAACCAGACCCATGTTTGCGAACAAGACGCTTCTCATCACCGGTGGCACCGGGACCTTCGGCAACGCCGTCCTGCGGCGCTTCCTCGCGACCGAGATCAACGAGATCCGGGTCTTCAGTCGCGACGAGAAGAAGCAGGACGACATGCGGAAGGAGTTCGCGAACCCGAAGCTGCGCTTCTACATCGGGGACGTGCGGACCGAGAGCAGCCTCCGTGACGCGATGGCCGGCGTGGACTACGTCTTCCATGCCGCCGCGCTCAAGCAGGTGCCTTCCTGCGAGTTCTTCCCGGTCGAGGCGCTCCGCACGAACGCGCTCGGGACCGAGAACGTGCTGAACGAGGCGATCCACGCGGATGTCGAGCGCGTCATCGTCCTCAGCACCGACAAGGCGGTCTACCCCATCAACGCCATGGGGATCTCGAAGGCGATGATGGAGAAGATCGCCATCGCGAAGTCGCGCGTCGCGGGGACGAAGCCCACGATCTGCGTGACCCGATACGGCAACGTGATGGCGAGCCGCGGCTCGGTGATCCCGCTGTTCATCAACCAGATCCAGACCGGGAAGCCGCTCACCGTCACCGACCCGGCGATGACGCGGTTCATGATGAGCATCGACGATGCCGTCAACCTGGTGCTCTACGCCTTCCAGAACGGCCAGCCTGGAGACACCTTCGTGCAGAAGGCGGCCTCGGCCACGATCGACACGGTCGCGCGCGCGGTCAAGAAGCTCCTGAAGGCCGAGGCCCCGGTGAACGTCATCGGAACGAGGCATGGGGAGAAGCTGTACGAGACGCTGCTCACTCGCGAGGAGCTCATCTCCGCTCAGGATCTGGGCGGGTACTTCCGGGTCGGCGCAGACAACCGCGACCTCAACTACGCGCTCTACTTCAGCGAGGGAAAGCAGGACGTCTCACGACGGGAAGACTACAACTCGCACAACGTCCCGCTCGCGGACGTGAACGCGATGTGCGACCTGCTCGTGAAGCTCGACTGCATGCAGAAGGCGATGCGGGGCGAGAAGATCGAGGTCTGACCGGCGCCCGAGCCGGGGTGGGAGTCCGAACCGTGAAAGTGCTCGTGACGGGGGCCGGTGGGTTCCTAGGCAAGAACCTGGTCACCGCGCTCAGGGTGCGGCCCGCCCTCGAGGTCCTCGAGATCGAGGTCGGAGCGAGCGCCGAGGCGCTCGAGAGCGCGCTCGGCGCTGCGGACGTGATCTTCCACCTCGCCGGCGTGAACCGGCCCGAGAACGTCGCGGAGTTCGCGACGGGCAACACCGGGTTGACCGAGCTCATCTGCTCCACGCTCGAGCGGATCGAGCGCAAGCCCAGGATCGTCATGTCGTCCTCGATCCAGGCCGAGCGCGAGAACCCGTACGGCCTGAGCAAGCTGGGCGCCGAGGAGGCGCTGAGGAGCTTCGCGGAGCGGACCGGCGCGGAGACGGTGGTCTACCGGCTCAAGAACCTGTTCGGGAAGTGGGGCCGCCCGAACTACAACTCGGTGACCGCCACGTTTTGCCACAACGTGGCGCGCGGGCTGCCGATCGAGATCTCCGATCCCGCTGCCATCGTCGAGCTGACCTACGTCGACGACGTGGTGCAGGCGTTCGCGGGCGAGCTCGACGCGCCCCCGCGGCCGG
>WNGB01012928.1_pt2 | contig 11276 bp, 11 predicted proteins | sample 5400681 | NCBI WGS metagenome assembly WNGB01 (sample SAMN13153367, study PRJNA577476) | soil metagenome | isolation source: 115 cm soil or saprolite under grassland replicate 2 | place: USA:California | collected 2016-06-15 | reverse complement strand
ATGTGTCCCCCAACGCTGGGCTGGAGGTCGGTTACGGATGCTTGCAGATGAAGTGGACTTCGTGGTCGGTGTCGATCCGCACCGTGACTCGCACGCGCTTGCGGTCGTCGAGGTCGTCAGTGGTGCGGTCGTGTTCGAGACGACCGTCGTCGCGAACAGCGACGGCTACGCGCACGCCCTCGCTCTGGTCGAAGAGCACGCGGCGGGTCGGCGCGTGCTCGCGATCGAGGGGACAGGCTCGTTCGGTGCCGGCCTCACGCGCTTCCTGACTCGGAGAGGCGAGCGGGTGCTCGAGGTTGGCAGGCTGCACCGGGAGCGCCGCTCGGGTGGCAAGACCGACGCGCTCGACGCTGTCCGTGCGGCCCGCAGTGTGCTCGCCCAGCGGCGGCTGGCAACACCGCGGGCCGGTGGTGAACGTCAGGCGCTACAGGCATTGGTCGCCGCCCGCGAAGGAGCAGTCAACGCCAAGCGCGCCGGGCTCTGCCAACTACGCGACCTCCTGATCACCACCCCGGAGCCGCTGCGCAGCGAGTTGCGGCCGCTGACACGGACACGGCTGCTGCAACGCCTCGCCGCAACTCGACCTGACGGTCGACGCGATCCAGAGCTCCGCGGAGCGATGCTCGCGCTGCGCTCGATCGCCCGGCGGGTGCTGCAGCTGACCGCCGAGGAACGAGAACTCGCCCGCGAGATCGAAACGATCACTCGCAAGCTCGCGCCGCAGCTGCTCGACCAGCCCGGTGTTGGTCCGCTCGCCGCCGCACAGCTCGTCCTGTCCTGGTCACACCCCGGACGGATCGGGGCGGAAGCCGCATTCGCGCGACTCGCCGGCGCAGCGCCGATACCCGCCTCCTCCGGCCAGACAGTCCGCTACCGGCTCGACCGAAGCGGCGACCGCAAACTGAACCGCGCCCTCCACATGATCCTCGTCACACGAAAGCGCTCACACCCCGCGACGATCGCCTACATCGACCGTCGCATCCAAGAAGGCAAGAGTCGACGCGAAGCGACCCGCTGCCTCAAGCGCTACCTCGCCCGCAGCCTCTACCGGCTCCTCGAACACGGACCGCCGCTGGAGACTTGACAAACATAGAAGCATCACTGGCCCAGTCGAGCATGATCTTCTCGCAGAACGGAATAGATAAGGAGGAAAGAAAATGGCGCGAGCGTTCGCAGGTCGAAATCGCCCAATCGGCCCGAGTCGCGGTTCCGCTTTGCTCGCGTGCTCCGCCGCCGGCCTCGCGCTCGGTGTCGCGTCGCTGGCTGCCGCCTCCGTGCCTCTCGTCCTTCTCTCGAGGACCGTCGCGACGGGGGCCCTGCCTCGTTGGATCGGACTCGGAGATCTGAACGGCGACGGCAAGCCAGACCTCGTGACCGCGAACCAAGATGGTCGCAGCATCTCGGTGCTCGCGAACAGCGGCGAGGGCCTCGCCCACAAGCGCGACTATCGAACCGGCGGCATCCCACTCTCCGCGGCGATCGGCGACCTCAACAGTGACGGGCGGCCGGACGTGGCAGTTGCGAACCTTGGCCGGCCGGACAAGGTTTCGATTCTCTTCAACGCGGGCGATGGAAGGTTCCGCGCGCCGGTCGATTACCGCACTGGCGACTATCCGCGCTCGGTGGCGATCGGCGACCTGAACGGCGACGGCAAGGCGGATCTCGCAGTCGCAAACGGTGGTTCGGGCACCGTGTCGGTGCTTCTGAACCGCGGCGACGGGAGTTTCCAGGCCAAACGGGACTACAGAGCCGACGTCTTCCTCGGCGTGCTCGCGATCGGCGACCTGAACGACGACGGAAAGCCCGACGTAGTCACCGCGAACCTGGAGAGTTTCTCGGTGCTTGTGAACAAGGGCGACGGCACCTTCTCGGACGAGCTCGACTACAGAACGAAAAACGGCTTCCCGTCGCTCGCCATCGGCGACCTGAACGGCGACGGCAGTCTGGATCTCGCGATCGCGAAGGAAAACCGCGCGACGGTCTCGACGTTTACGAACGCCGGCGACGGCAGCGCCTGGTCGAAGCGCGACTACAAGGCACCAGCGGCTGCGGTCGCGATCGGTGACCTGAACGGCGACAGCAAGCCGGAGCTCGTGGTCGTGGCGGCCGACGTTTCGGGCGGCGTTTCTGTTTTCACCAACACGGGCAACGGGCGCTTCCGCGACAGGCGCGATTATGGACGCGTGAACTATCCCGTGGCGGTCGCGATCGGAGACCTGAACGGCGACCGCCGAGTAGATGTTGCGACCGCGAACTTCGGCTCGAACACCGTGTCCGTCTTCGTGAACCGCACCGGCGACCAGGTTCGGATCTGCACGGTCCCGAACGTCAAGGGATCGAGGCTCGCAGCGGCGAAGCGGACGATCGAACGCGCGCGTTGTCGAGCGGGCCGGATCAGCCGCCAGCCTTACAGCGGGCCGGAAGGACTCGTGAAATGGCAGGCGCCGGTGCCGGGAACGCGGCTACGCGCCGGCGGGCGCGTCGACCTCGTCGTCAGCCGTAGACCACCGCGCTAGCCGAACCCCACAGTGGCCCGCTCGTAGGGGGCTCAATGCGAGTTCGATTACTCATCGTCCTGTTTGCGCATCCCGTGAGCCTCACTCTTCCTGGCGGCGCGCCTCGAAGCCGACCTCGGCGGCCCTCAGTGCGTCTTCATCTGAGACGATGATGGCGGTCAATCACTGTTCCCCCTTTAAGAGACGAACGCTTTCCGGACGGTGGCGGCCGACCACTTGCCCCTTCCATGCGGGGCTCGTACGCCCTTGTGGTTCAGCTTCTCGGCGATCTCGTCCAATGACATCCCCTTCTCGAGCATCCTTCTAATCCGCATGCGCCAGCCATAGTCCTCTCGGTTACAGAGCACGTGCGACAGCCGTACGTTCCAAGGGTCGAGGTGTCCGCCATCGGACTTGAGCCTCGGGTAATGGTCCGGCGACGGTTCCCATGGGCCGGGAGGGTGCGACTTGGGGTCGAAGTGGGCCCTGCCTTTGTGGCAGTAGCAGCTCGGCATTTCACATCGGAGCTCGATGATCTGCCGGCGTTTGGCCATTTGAACGAGCACCCCGCGTACTCCAAGCTCCTCCCGTAAGCGGAAAACGAGCGTGTCGTCCATGCGAGCCTTTGCGGTTGCTGCCTTTGTCGTCATCACTAATCTCCACTTCTCTGGTGGACTGACTCACATCACGGCCACTCCGTTCTCTTCGGCATCAGTGCAGTTCATCCTCAATCGTTCGCCGTCGCCTCGCGCTCATCCTGTCCGGCGATGGCCGGGCGCAGCGGGTCGTAACCGCCTCGTCGACAGCATCGTCAGTCCGGAGGCGCGAGCGGCCACGCTCAAACTCGTGCCCCGTAAGCCAGACGAAGGGGAAGTGCAGAGCGCGCAATCTTCGACAGCCAGTAGAGCGGCGCACGGTCGCTAAGCACCGATGAGTCGCGGTTCTGTCCGAATCCGCGACTGATGTGCGCGAGGTCGCGTCGAACGCACGAAAGCGTGACTCTTTGGGCGCCGCGTGGACAAGTGCAGCCGCTGGAGGCAGCCGGTTCGTCCGGCCACGCGCTCTACGATCCGCGTGTGAAAGTCCAGCACGCAATCTTCTGGCAACTCGTTGGAACGCGGGACCGCCTACGAGACCTACCTCGCCCGATAGGCGAGCCGCGTTCACAACGTCCGTGGGTAGGACAGCTAGTTACGGCGATTGCGCCGTGACTACTTTCTTACACACGGATGCTTCTTAGTGCTCTTCTGGCCTTTACGGCACCTCGGCTTTGGCTTCGCCGAGAAGATCGCCGTCACGGACGTCGCGCCATTCATCGTCAACTGGCAATCGCCCCTTCCCGAACAGGCCCCGATCCACGCAGCCAAGCGATAGCGCGCGGCAGGATTCGCCAAGAGCGTCACCGTGGAGCCGCGCAGCGCGGTGAAGTTACAGACCATCCTGCACGCCTCTACGCTCGTACCGAGGAAAGCGTCCACCGAGCCGTGGCCGCGAACCGTGACGGTCAGGTGGAAGGACGGGATCTGCTCGAGGTATGGGCTTTCCGAGAGGTCGGGGCAGCCGGGAATGTGCGCCCGGTAGTAGTCGTCGTGGTTGTAGTCCAAGACAGCGTGGAACCAGTTCCAACCTGCCGGTGATTTCGCGTCGGGGCCGTACATGAGGTCGGTTGGGCTGTCGTGAACATGGTCGCCATACCCGTCTGCGCTCGCGTGAGGAGCGCAGCGTGGCGTGAACCCGATCACGTGCAGGACCTCGTGCAGGACACCAATCTCGAAGTAGCCGGGTCGATCGGTGCCCGTTCCGAATCCCGGAGCATCACTACATGGGCGCGCGTCCTTCGTTGGCCACGCCAGGAGGTACATGGCACCCAGCTTCGGCAGCGCCGGCGATTTCGCTCCTCCGCAGGCCCACATGCTGTGCCCGTCGTAGAAGGCCGCGTAGACCTTGGCCGGGTTGTTGAATCCCGCGGCGACAAGATCTTCGCCCATGACCCAGAGCGGCCAGGGGTTGGTCTTCGTGGCCTGTGCATCCGAGTGCGGTAGCCGCATAAACGTAATGTCGGGAGTGCCTTTGTACGTATCGATTCGGAGGGCCTGGTCGCCTGTTTGAGCCTCGAACCAGTGCTCGATCCGGGTGATCGACTGTTCCATTCCCCCGTTTGCATCGAGCCCGCGATCCGTCCCATCTGCGGGCACGACGTAGAGGAAATGCACCTGCGGTCCCGAGATCTCGTCCGGCATGTCATGCGTCGTGCGGTCGCGCGTGACGACCTGCGAGCCGAGTTGGTGCGTGGTGCGCCCGCTTGCTTGAGCTGTCGTCGCCACCAACGCGATGATGCACAGAGAGGCGACGGTCAAGCTGACACGCACGCGCCCCATTCCGAGATCAACGCCCGATCCGACGGACGCCTGTGCGGCTGATCAGGAAGCCCTTCCCGGACCGGGTCACCGTGCACTTGACCCCAGACTTCTGGGAGGAGCAGGCGAAGCGCCCGATCGTAATCTTCCTACCGTAGCCGAGCGCGGGCGTGTTCTCGGCGGGGTTGCCCAGACACTTGATGCCGCGACAGATCTTCAGGCGTCCGTCGAGGCTCATCCTGACGTTCTTCGGAGCCTTCACACTCTGGCAGTACACGTAGGAGCCGCGAGCGTCGCGGTCCGCCATCTCGCAGGAGAGGTTGCGACTTGGCGAGTAGAAACCAGCATAGGTCGCCGTGGCCGGCGCCGACCCATTCCAGACCTTGCGCACCGTGTTGTAGCCCACTTCGGCGATGTAGACACTCCCTTTTCCGTCCACGGCCACCCCAAAGGGCGCCGACAGTTGCGCCGAGGTCGCCGGGCCACCTTCCCCGAGGCCGCCCGAGGGGCCGCGGGGATCCCTACCCGCGATCCTCGTGAGCTTTCCGCCGGCCACTTTCAGCATACGGGGCGGGTCGGCGTCGGCGATGTAGACGTTCCCCTCCTTGTCCACGGCCACCCCAAACGCGTTCGCCAGCTGTGCCGAGGTGGCGGGGCCGCCCTCCCCGGAGAAGCCGTTTACGCCAGTGCCAGCGAACGTCGTGATCGTCCCGCCGGGGCTGACCTTGCGCACGCGCCCGTTTTGCTGGTCAGCGATGTAGACGTTCCGGTTCCCATCGACTGCCACCCCGGCCGGGGCATACAGCCGGGCCGAGGTGGCCGGTCCGCCGTCCCCGGAGAAGCCTGCCTTCCCCGTGCCTGCGAGCGTCGTGATCGTCCCACCGGGGCTGACTTTGCGCACACGGTTGCCCTGTATTCGGCGATGTAGACGTTCCCCTGTGCGTCCACCGCCACCCCGTGCGGTTGATACAGCTGCGCCGACGTCGCCGGGCCACCGTCACCGGAAAAACCCTGGATACCCGTCCCGGCGAACGTCGTGATCGTCCCGCCGGGGCTCACCTTGCGTACACGGTTGTTGCCGTAGTCAGCGATGTAGATGTTCCTTTGCCCGTCCACTGCCACCCCTCGCGGGCTGGACAGATAAGCCGAGGTCGCCGGGCCACCGTCACCCGAAAAGCCGGACGCTCTGCCTGTGCCGGCCAACGTGCTGATCGTCCCGCCGAGACCAACTTTGCGTATGCGGTTGTTGTTCGAGTCGGCGATATAGACGCTCCCCTGTGCGTCCACGGCAACCGCGTGCGGCTGACTGAGCTGAGCGGAGGTCGCGGGGCCGCCGTCGCCGGAAAAGCCCCCCGTCCCGAATTTGCCAACGCCGGCGATCGTCGTGATCTTGTCGCTGCCCGTGACGCCGAACGCGCCCGACGCGACAACCGCCGCAACTCCTACAACCACACCCATCGCCCGCAACTGCATATCGCCTCCCTGCCTAGAGCCGGCTCGTTTCAGCCACGACCGGTAACATCAAGCACACGGCCGGCAGCCGCTGCCTCGTCCCGTTCGGAAATCAGGGACCAACCTGAGTGACCCCGCCGCTGTTGATCAGGAAGCCTCTCCCGGCTGCCTTTCCCCCGATGACCGTGCAGGTGATCCCCTTCGTCTCCGACAGGCAGTGAAACTCGTTCCACTCGTCCGCCTGTCCGTAGGGGAGCACGTGCGCATTCTTGCGCTCGAAGCCCTTCAGACAGTCGCTGCTCGTGTCGCAAGTCGTGACGGCGCCGTTTCGGCGCAGACGCGCCGTGTGCACCGGGGCGAGGCTCGCGCAGCGCGCCTCCGGGGTCGGATAGACCGTGAAGCCGCACCACATGTTCCCGTCGGAGGAGATGACCGAGTCGAACGAGAGCGCCCGCGCCCACGTGCCGGCGTTCAGAGCGCGGCCGTTCCAGCGCCAGAAGCGGTACTTCACCGAGGAGGGAAAGCAGTGCGAATCCCCCGGCCCGAGTACACCGATCTTCTCCCGGATGTCCGAGCCGACCGCGTCCAGGAAGGCGCCATGTTTCACGTTCATCACCAGCCGCCACGTCCCGCCCGCCCAGCGGAACACAGCCCAATCGACACTGCCGCCGCACGAGGGAATTGCGACCGAGCCAACCATCCCGCGGCTGCCGGGACCGAGGAAAGCCCCGCACAAGACCTGGTAGACCGGCGCCTTCTTCTGGAAGCGGTTGACCCCGATCCGGTAGCGCGTCATCGCCTTCGACGCAGTCCCCTTCGAGCAGTCCCCCGTCGCGCTCGTGCCCCCCGCGGCAACCGGCGACGCGAAGGTGTGGCCGATGACGTGCGATCCGGTCACCGCGGAGTAGATCGGACCCGATGCCGCCAGTGTGATCACGGAAAGCGCCGCGACTACCAGGAAAACGCGCAGGTGAAACGCGCGTGTCCAGAGTTGCCGCATGTCCCATCTCCTTCTTGTTGCCGGTTGGGCTCCCACTAGCCGTTGAAGCTCGCCGCCACGGCGTGGCGCAGGAGGACATGCTTCTTGCCGCCACCCCAGGGCACGCGCACGACGTTCGAGCCGTACAGGCCGCTGGTTTCGGCATCCCCCGTCTGGCCGATCACGTAGCGGCCATCCCGGCTAAGCGCCGACGGAGCGACCCTATGCGCGATCAGCCGGACGCCGCCGCGGATCGGGTCGACGGCGTAGGACTCACGGAACGTCCAGGCGTCCAGGCCGACCATGCCGGCGAGCAGTCGCTTGCCGTCCGCCGACCAGGCGACCGGAAACGGGCCGTAAAGCTCGGTGGTCGGACGGAAATTGGTGAGCCGGCGGAAGCTGCTGCCGTCGGGTTGGACGACCGCGACGTCAAACGTGTAGTTGCGTCCCCTGGGCTTGAGCACCGCGAACGCGATGGCATCCGGCCCCCAGGCGGGCGACGCAACCGCCGAGTCGCGCACGGTCGTGATCGCGTGCGTGGTGAGATCGATTACTCGCAGCTTGCTTCGGCTGCTGAAGTAGGAGCTCGATGTCGGCAGTTGGACATACGCAAGCCGCGTGGAGTCGGGCGAGAAGCTGACTTGCATCTCGAAAAAGCCCGTTGCGAGCGTCGTCGTCGCGGCGGTTACAGCGTCGACGAGCCGCAACTGTGCGGGCTTTCCCGCAACGCCGTCGTCGTCCACGCATGCGAGCTTGGTCGAGTCGGGTGACCAGACGATCCGTCCGCAGTTGAGCTGGATCGCGTGCGTAGGCGCCCCGCCAGCGCGCGCATAGAGCTCGAGCCTCAGGTTCGTGTACGAGTTCACGTCGGAGTTGATCACGGCGACCTGCGACCCGTCGGGCGAGACGAACGAAGACCACCCGCGGGTGAGGATGCGACTCCCACTGCCGTCGGTGCGAGCAATCAGGATCTTGCCTGGGCGCGACTCCGCAGCGCCCTTACCGAACCTGGAGACGGTCAGGCTCGAGGTCGCCGACGGTGCGACTCCCGCCCCGAGACCGCCAAACGCGCTAGTAGCGACAACCGCCGCAACCGCCGCAACCACACCCAACGCCCGCAACCGCATCTCGCCTCCTGTCTAAAGCCGAGCCGTGTCAGACACGACCGGCAAAATCACACACACCGCCGCCCTACCAGTCCGAGGAAACGGAAGGCGCACCTGCGGCAGAGCGAGCAGAGACGGCGAAGAGAAGAGAGCAGGACGCCACGCAAAGGAGCACAACCCGCCGCAACCCAAAGCCCCTTCCGCAATAGACGCCGCCTACCTCGCCAACCCATCTTGCCAAAGTTTGCGCAAGTTTTCAATCTTTTCGACTAGAGGTTTGCGCAAGTTGTCGAGCCTTCGACTAAGACTTACCCTCTCCGCAGCCCCAGCGGCAATCAAGGATGACGTCGCAGGGACAGCACACGGACGCTTTCAACGTGCGATCAATCGCCGTCACGTTCAGGCCGCGGAAATGGCCGCGCGGGAGATGGGTGCACTGTCACTCGCCGACGCGCTCGCGCTCTGCGACCTCCTCGCGAACGTCGACCCAGCACGCTACGAACGAGCGGCGTTGCGATGGCTGCAGCGTTTCATCGCCGCTGAAGACGCGCTCGCTCGATGAGGAAGTTGAGCGTGGTTCTGTCAGTTCGTCCCATTCCCGCTCTTCGCGACCGAACGTCATGGCGCCTCGGCCTTGTTGACCACGGCCACGTAGCTGCCGACCGCCTCCGCGTACCTCTCGGCCCCGAGTGTGCGCCGGAGCGTGGTGTCGGCGAGGTAGCCGTCCAGGTCGGCCTTCGCGTCCTCGACCGCCGCCTCGGCCTCGGACACCTCGGCGTCGTCTCCCCCGGGCCGCGGCACCCAGTTCGACGAGTCGGCCGGGTTCAGCTCGCCCTCCAGGACGTTCATCACGTGGTCGTCGAGCGCCTGGGCCCTGGCGTAGGCGCGCCGGTCGCACTCCGGCCTCCGGCAGACGTAGTGCGCGTAGTCCTTCGTCCTCTGCCCGCCGGACAGGTACATCGCCCTGCCGCACGAGGCGCACGTCGCGAGCCCCTGGAGAAGGTACCGCTGCGTCAGCCGCCCGCTCCTGGCCGACGGCCGCCGCTTCGTCTGGCACTTCCTCCACAGGCCCCTCGGCACGATCGCCTCGTGCGCGTCCTCGCGCACCATGTCGCCGTACCGGGCGGTCCCGACGTACGCCGGACGAACCCGGACGAAGCCAGACAAACCTCGCGCGCGCGAGGGCCGAGAGGGGCGATCATGCGATCGGCGAAGTGCACCTGAGCGATGGCCGACCTCTTCGACCCTGACCTGGCGCAGTCTGTCATTGCGCTGGTCCTCGGGGGCCAGGAGCGGCCGTTCGAGGGGCGGCTCCCGGCGAAGCTAGCCGAAGCGGGGAGGGACTACTCACTCCGACAACCCGGAGGGCGCGCCGCCCTCCAGCCAACACTCTGTCCGTGATGGGTAGCCAGCCCCCTCTTGCTCTCGCGTTCCCACGTTTTCTCTCGTACGGCTGGGCGCTCGTGCCGATCCGGCGGGGCGAGAAGGCTCCGGACCTCGACCTGCTGCGAGACATGTACGGCGACACGAGGATCGCCCACCTGCGGTACGCGCCCGCCCTAGCGGGCGAGGTCGAGCTCTGGTTCGAGAACGAGCCGGAGATCAACCTCGCCGTCATCCCGGGGGAGCCGAGCCGTCTCGTGGTCGCCGACGTCGACCGCCTCGACCTGCTCGACCCCGACCTCCCGACCCCGACGGCGTCGAGCGGCCGGGAAGGCGGTGGCAAGCACCTCTACTTCGTGTCGGAGAGGCCGATCGGAACGAAGCGCATGCCATGGGGTCACATCAACCCCGCCTACGTGGTACTCCCGGGGTCGTTGCACCCCTCGGGCCGCAGATACGCGTGGCTGCGCGGCCGGTCTCCGGAGGACGTCCCGTTCGGGTCCTTCGAGGGCGCCGCGGCGGCGCTGGGCGCGGGGTCGCTGCTGTGACCGAGCGACCAGCGACCGACGACCTCCGGCTGCCCGCCCACCTCGCCCGGTACCGGAACGAGCGGCCATCCCGCTCGCGCAGGAGAAGCCGGGGCATCGACGGGAGCGCCCTCGAGCTCGAGATCGTCTCCATCCTTGTCCGCGGCGGCCTCACGGACGAGGAGATCGCCGAGTACTTCGAGGACAACGATCTTCGCCGCTACGTCGAGGAGAAGAGGTCGAAGAGGTGGCTCGGGTCGCTCATCGCGACCGCACGTCGGAACCGCGCACGCTTCCTCTCTTCCCAGGCGCGAACGGGGACCAGTGAGAGGACGGACGACACACACACACTAAACGTGTTATTGAGATTCAACACACTCCCGATCCGGGGAGAACCTACGCCTCGACGGCGCTTCCGTTCCTTGTCCTTCGAGGACCGCGGTTTCGGGAGGGAGGGCTAGGCCGCGAGGACAAGGCCGAGGGTGCGCGCAAAGTTGGTCAAGGCCGGGAGCCCCTCTAGCGAGCCGTCGGGGAACTCGGCGGCCTGGTTCGCGTTAAACACGGCGCCGAGCACGATCGCGACCGAGTAGCCGTCGGAGAGGTCGAGGCCGGGGCAGGTCGTCGCCGCGCGCGCCCACTCGGCCGCGGCCTCGGCCCTCCCTAGGCGTAATCGCGGAAGCGGGCGTACAAGAAGAGCGTTCGCGAGCCGGGTTAGACACGTCCGCTCGACGGCCGTGGGCGCACGGCGGATCAATCAGCTCCGCCGATCAGTTCCTCGAGTGCAGACTCGAGGTATTCTTGCGTCCCCTGCGTGTATCCGCGCGCCCACGCCTTGCGAGCGTCTTCCTCGTCAGCGGCGGCAGTGATCTGTGTGACTGCGCGTTCGTGCAGCTCGGCGGTGAAGCCGCGAAGCGGCCTCCCCTTCTCTTCACGAACGCGCCCGGCCGCTCCCAGGAGCGCCAGTCCGTCGGCCGGTG
>WNGB01026485.1_pt1 | contig 11277 bp, 11 predicted proteins | sample 5400681 | NCBI WGS metagenome assembly WNGB01 (sample SAMN13153367, study PRJNA577476) | soil metagenome | isolation source: 115 cm soil or saprolite under grassland replicate 2 | place: USA:California | collected 2016-06-15 | reverse complement strand
TCTCCGGCGAAAGGGTGGACAATCCGGTAATGTTTCCGCCAGGCCGAGCCAGACTGGCAATGAACCCCGAACCAACGGGATCGCTATCCTGCGCCATAACGATGGGAAGTGTGGTAGTCACTTGTTTTGCTGCGCGTGTATCCGTAGGGCCGCCTGTGACGATCACATCTATCTTAAGATGGACCAGTTCGGCCGCGAGAGGCGGCATGCGATCTAAGTTTCCTTCCCCATAGCGATACTCGATGACGATGTTTTTACCTTCCGCATAACCACGCTCCTGCAGCCCCTGGCGAAACGCCTTAATGCGGCCCATGACAGCGGCAGGAGCGCCAGCAAATACTATACTGTCTGTTGCCTGACGCCAATTTTCATTTGATCACCGTATCCGCGCGATACAGCACCGACTGAGGAATGGTTAAGCCAATTTCTTGCGCCGTCTTCAGGTTGATCACCAATTCAAATTTGGTCGGCGTTTCCACCGGCAGGTCGGCGGGCTTGGCGCCCTTGAGGATTCTATCGACGTAATAGGCGATGCGACGCGCGATTTGCGTGCGGTTGGGACCATAGGAAAGCAGACCTCCCGCCTCTGCGAACTCGCGCCACCCCGACGCCATCGGGATCCGGGTCTTCAAAGCAAATCCGGCGAGTTGTGACCTACGCAGCGACGTGAGACGTGAGGGCACGACGATAAGCGCGTCAAATCTTTCTTTTTTCATGGCGGAAAGAGCGTTATCAAATTCGTCCATGCGATCAACTTTGAACAATCTCAACTGCACATTGAACTCTTTTGCCGTGATCTGTATTTCCTTCAATTCGTTATCGGCGTGCGCCGGATTCCAAAGCACGCCTGAGCTTGACAGTTTGGGGTTTATTTCTTTGAGCAGTTGGATGCGTTTGCCTGCCAGCTCATCCATGACGAAAGTTACTCCCGTAATGTTCCCGCCTGGGCGCGCCAAGCTCGAAATGATCGAAGCGCGCACCGGATCGTCGCTGGTACCCACGACGATGGGGACCGTTCGCGTTGCCTTCTTCGCCGCCGCGGCAATGTCGCCTCCGAGGCCGATGATTACGTCAACCTTTTGCTCAACCAGGGCCGCGGCAAGCACAGGAAGTTTTTCCGGGCGCCCTTCCGCAAAGCGATGTTCGAACACGATGGTCTTGCCGTCCACGTAGCCAAGTTCTTGGAGCCCGTCGATGATCGCGGTTTCGATACTGGGCAACGGGCCCGCAGTTGCCGAGCCATACCAAAGCCAGCCCACGCGCGGGGGAGACTTGCCCTGTGGCTGCGCTTCGACCGTACTGCAAAATGCAAAGAGCAAGGCACAAAGCGCAAAATCGAGGACACTGTTGCTGACTGCTGACCACTGACGACGACTGACTACTTTCATCGAATCACCCTGTTCGCTCTTGCCAGCACATTCGGCGGAATCGTCAGGCCGATCTGCTTGGCGGTTTTGAGATTGATCATGAATTCGAACTCCGTCGGCTGCTCGACAGGAAGGTCGGTAGGCTTGGCACCTTTTGGAGTTTTGTACATGTAGTCGTAAACGGCTCGTACCGTTCCGGCCGCCCGCTTTAAGGACTAGAGGTCCCGTAGAGTGTATCCCAGTACATGAGCTCGTAGGCCTGGAGTAAGCGGGCGGCGCGTTGGATCAGGCGCGGCTCGCTGCCGCGATCGAGCCCTTGCTGAATAACGCTCAGGGCGTCGGCTTCGAACGTCGCCTGAGGGGAAGCGAAGAGATCGAAAAAAGCGACGTCTTTTTCGCCCAGACCGAAACGCTCTTTCAAAAGACGGCTTAGCCGGCCACAATTCTGACCCCACGCTGGAAAATTGACCAGGTAGGCGGCAGCAATCTCGGCATCAGAGGCATAGAGCGCAAGCCACGCCATGTAACAGGTATAGGCATGAGCGCCGGGCAGTGGCTCGTGCTCGCGCAGTTGAGCTTCGCTTAGGCCCAGGGCATGGGCGAACGTTAGCAGAGCGTCCCAGGCAGCTCTTTCACCCTGCAGGATGCCAAGAAAAAAGTCTCGGCTCGGCGCGCTACCGAAGCGGCTAACCAGATGAGCGGCGCTTTTGAGATCACTCGCGATGATGTTGTACTGCTCGCCGGCAAAAAGACGCAGCTTTTCCCTTCCGATCTTGCCTTCGTCCAGCGCCTGCACGTAAGGATGCTGAAGAAGCTGTTCGCTGACGGGCTGCAACTCTTTTCGCATCTCATCCAACAGAGCCTTAGCGTCAACCATGGCAACCTCCTCACTTTATCACCTTGGCTTGATCAACTTGTCTGTCTGCATTCCGATGTTAGGTCCTTCGGCTCGCTTAGGACATCGATCATCGGATTACTTTGTCAGCTCTGGCTAAAACATTCGGCGGGATCGTCAGACCGATCTGCTTGGCTGCCTTCAGATTGATGACCAGTTCGATCTTATCGATCCCTTCCACCGGCAAATCCTGAGGCTTAACACCTGTCAGAATGCGCTGGACATACTTCGCCGATAGACGGCCCATTTCGTGGAAGCTCACAGCGTAGCTGGCGAGGCCTCCCTTGGTGACATGACTTAGGAAGTCAAACATCGTCGGTAATCTCTTGATTCTCGCCATGTCGATAATCAGGCGGGCTTGGTTACTCGCCGTGGGGTCCGACACCGCGAGATAGGCGTCCGCATCTCCGGTCTTTAGCGCGCGCACGCTCGCCTCCAGCTCGTTGACGGTAGCGAAATGACGCTCGACCAGCTGAAGCCCCATCTGTTGTGCAGCCTCTCGCGCTAACTTAGAGGACTCGATGCCGGTACGAAGGCTCGGATCGTAGAAGGTCACTACCCGGCGAAGCTTCGGAACCATCTCTTTGAGAATTTCCAGGCGCTCGGCGGTAAGGTCGGTGATTGGATGGTAGACGCCCGTGAGCCTGCCCCCGGGTTTTGCGAAGCTATCGACGAGCCCGACAACGACCGGATCGGTCCCGGCGCAGAAAACGATTGGGATCTCTGCTGTCGCTCGTCTTGCTGTTATGGTGCTATTGGTGGAGGTTGCATAGATCAGGTTGATCTTCTCTTGTTCGAAAGTTTTCGCCGCTGCCTCGGCCGCCTTTGCATCACCCTTCCAATCTCGGATGGCAAGGGAGATTTGTTTTCCCTCTTCAAGTCCCAGCTGTTTGAGTCCGACTCGAAGCCCGTCGATGATCTCGTACCAGGCTTCGCCCGGCACGAGGATGCCGACGCGATACATCTTTGACTGCTGCGCTTGCGCAGCAGGTGAACAAAGCGCAAAGAAGATGGCGCAGAGTGTAAAAGCTAGCACTGAGTGCGGCGCCATGAGCGCTGAATATTTCGATCTCCCTAATTTGGTCCTGGCTCGTCTTTGATCAACAGGTTTTTGCTGAATCTTCATCACTCAGTCCTCATACCTGTTTACCGCTGTTTCTCGCTGACTTCTGGCTTCTGATCTCTGTCATCGGATCACGCTATCCGCCCGCGCCAGCACATTTGGTGCAATGGTGACGCCGATCTGTTTCGCTGTCTTGAGATTGACGACGAACTCAAACTTTGTCGGCTGCTCGACGGGAAGGTCAGCAGGTTTTGCGCCCTTGAGAATCTTGTCCACGTACGTCGCCGCGCGGCGGTACAAATCACCGATGAGCGGCCCGTACGCCATGAGGCCGCCTTCCTCGGCAAATTGTCTCGTGGGATACATGCCAGGCAAGTGTTGCTTGAGCGCCATCTCGACAATCTGCTTCGAGTGAAGAGTAACCAAAGGACTCAAGATCACCAAAAGCGCGTTGACCCGCGCCTTTGGCATATCCACAAATGCCTTTTCAATATCTTGGGGTGTCTGAACCTCGAAGGAAAGAAGCTGCAAAGAAAGCGCTTGCGCCGCAGCGCTCGTCTCCTTAAATACAGGCGCCGCGACTCTTTCCCTCGGATTCCACAACGTGGCCAAGCGAGTCAACTTGGGAAACGTCTCTCTAAGGATTTCCACACGCTTGCCGCTTAAATCCGCCAAAAGAACACTGAGTCCCGTTACATTGCCCCCGGGTTTAGCCAAGGTGTCGGCTAGTCCCGACGCAACTGGGTCGCCGGTTGTCACGACGATCGGTATCGTCTTCGTCGCCTGTTGGACCGCCTGACCGCTACTATCGGCCGTAACAACTATGACATCGACCTTAAGGTGAACCAACTCGGCGGCAAGCATAGGAAGTCGATCTTCTCTGCCTTCAGCATAGCGGTACTCAAGGATGATATTTTTGCCCTCCGTATATCCACGTTCGCGCAAGCCCTGCTTGAATGCCTCTAAATGAGGTTGGTTGCGGCCTCCGATAAAAAGCACGCCGATGCGTGGGATTTTGCCCGCTTGTTGCCGCTCCGCCGGATGCGCAGATACCAGAAACAAAATCGCCAGGAGAGAGACAAGGACCTTCTTATTAAAGGTTTCCTGCATCCTATTGCCTAATACGATTTTGGATTTTCGATTGCCGATCATCGGATGACTTTGTCGGCTCTAGCCAAGACGTTGGGCGGAATCGTAAGTCCGATTTGCTTCGCCGTTTTCAAGTTGATCACCAGCTCAAACTTCGTCGGCTGCTCCATCCCTTCACGCAATCCCTTCATCCGCCGGAGGCCCTTAATAACGCAGACGCAGGACTACCGGAGGCTCGTCGCTTTTCGGAAAAATTACGAACAGATTATCGTATTCGAATAGTGGAACAGTGATCTCCAGCGGATGCCCCAATGCTTTAAGAATATGAGGGATGTTGAGAGAGCCGGTGACAATGAGGACGCGATCGCGCCGATGTGTACGAAGAGCACGGATGAGTCCTTCGACATCATCCAGGCGAACAGGCAAAACTTTACTCTCGACGTTGAGCGTTTTCGCCAGCGGCTCTGCGGTCTGAATCGACCGGAGACGCGGGTTCGTGTAAATCGCATTAATGCCCGCATCTTTTAGGATCGCAGCAAGAGTTCTCGCTCGCTGCTGCCCTTTCTCGGTTAGGGGTGGCTCTTCGACTTCGGGCGCTTGTTCGGCATGCCGCACGAGAAAAATCGCATGTTGGGCTTCGATCGCAAGGGGAGGCGCGAAAATGAAGTAGATCAGGAAACCAACGAGTATTTTTTGTCTCATAATTTACTCCTCCTACCGTTACAGCCAGCTATTTGATCACTCCATCCGCACGCGCGAGCACGTTAGGCGGAATGGTGAGGCTGATCCGCTTTGCGGTCTTCAAATTAATCACCAGTTCGAATATTGATGGCTGCTCCACAGGAAGGTCGGCAGGTTTGGTTCCTTTGAGGATTCTGTCGACGTAGAAGGCGGCCCGCCGAAATAACTCCGAGAATTTCGGTCCGTATGACATGAGACCGTCACCCTCCACAAACTCTCTCGATCCATACATGGTTGGCAGCCGGTGTTTTATGGCGAGCTCAACGATGAGATCTCGGTGACGGACATTGATAGGAGTCTCAGGCGCATAGACAGCTTGCGCCCGTTCACGCGAGATAAGAGAAAAGGAGTTGCGAAATTCCGTCGGTGTGGCCGTCTCAGGAGACAGAATCAGAGCCAACCCGAGTGCGTGAGCTGCGTCCTTGGTAGGCGTGATATCCAAACGACTCGCCGAATCAAGAATCACGGCGACACGAGACATCCTGGGCACCGTCTCTTTAAGAAGCTCCAGACGCTTGCCTTCGAGGTCTCGTCCGGGGGAGTCAGCCAGTCCGGTGACGTTTCCGCCTGGTCGCGCCAGGTTCGCCACCAACTCAAAAGCTACGGGATCGGGAGCCCCCGCCATGACGACGGGAATGGTCCGAGTGGCATTTTTAGCCGCTCGAACGGCCGAAAGTCCAGAAGCCACAATGATGTCAACATTAAGACGGACCAACTCAGCCGCAAGGGCGGGAAGCTTCTCACGCTTCCCCGCAGCCCATCGAGACTCAAGGATGAGGTTCTGGCTTTCCAAATACTTCAGCTCGTGGAGCGCCTGGCGGAAGGCCCAAAAAGGAGATGTAGTCGTTACAGGCTCGGGCGGGGGTGGCCCAAGCGCTAGAAAGCCAATCCGGCAGACCTTCGCTACCTGCTGCGCTTCGGTGGAAAAGCTAAGAGCCAAGAGCAAACCGCCCAGAGCGAGAGAAAAGATTTTCTTGTTCATGGCTTTCTTCTCTTTATTTTTGCCTTTTGCATTTTTTTTCCTTACTTAATCACCTTATCCGCCCGCGCCAGCACATTCGGCGGAATCGTCAGACCGATCTGCTTCGCTGCTTTCAAATTGATGACCAGCTCGAACTTCGTGGGCTGCTCGACGGGTAACTCCGTAGTCTTTGCGCCTTTCAAAATCTTGTCCACGTAAGTCGCGGCGCGTCGGAACGAGTCGGTAATGCTCGGGCCGTAAAACATAAGGCCACCAGCGTCCATATACTCGGTCTGCGGGTATATCGCCGGGAGCCGGCTCTTTGCCGCGAGATCTGCAACCTGTGTTCGGTGAGAATCGAGGATGGCGCTCGACAGCGTGAGGACTGCGTCAGCACTCTCCTTGCCTGCGGCTCGGAATGCAGTCTCAATATCCTTGGGATCTAGTATGTCCAGGTATTGGAGCTTCACTTTCAACGCCCCTGCGGCGAGTTCGATCTCTCTAAACGCTTGTGCGTTGCCCAGCCTGGTTGAAGTCCCGAAGACGGCCACGCGGGAGAGCTTGGGAACGATCTCCTTCAGAAGCTCCAGTTGTTTTCCGCTTAGCTCCGGGGCAAGCGTGGACAATCCAGTGATGTTCCCGCCTGGTCGCGCAAGGCTGTAGACGACCCCGCTCCCAACCGGATCAGAATCGAATCCCATCACAATGGGAATCGTCTTTGTCGCTTCCTTTGCGGGACGGGTTGCTGTCGGACCAGCCGTGACGATGGCTTCTACCTTGAGATGCACTAGCTCGGCAGCAAGCTCCCTCAGGCGATCTGCCTTTCCCTCTGCATATCGCCACTCAATAACAATGCTTTTCCCCTCCGCGTACCCAAGCTCGAGCAGGCCCTGTCTGAATGCCTCGGTGCGGGCCGCGATAGTGGAATGGGAGGTAGCACTTAGGAATCCTATCCGCGGGACTTTCGCCGGCTGCTGCGCGTCGGCGACCGAGGAAAGCGCAAAGAACCCGGTGCAAAGTGCGATGCGGAAGAGACTCTTGCTGACTCCTGACCACTGACTACTGACTATTCTCATCGAATCACCTTGTCCGCCCGCACCAGCACATTCGCCGGAACCGTCAGGCCGATCTGCTTGGCGGTTTTGAGATTAATGCAGCTCGCCGGCCTTTGCTCCTTTTAGGATCTTGTCTACCAGGCGCGCGGCCTCGTGGGCGATCTGTGCGTCGCTCGCGCCGTAGCTGGCGAGCGCGTCCACGGTGCTGCCCATTCGCGCATGAAATATTGCCGGGACACGTTTTGCGTTGGTCAATCGGGTGATTTCGTCGTAGAAGCCGGTGGCAAAGCCACCCGGAATGGAAAGATACGCATCGACCTCCGCCATCGCTTCTAGTCCTCGCAGCAACTCTTCTCGTCCGCGCGCCTCGCGCTCGACAAGCGTTAAGCCGAGGTTCGGCGCGGCCTGGCGCGCTGCCATGATTCCCTGTCGGGGCGAAGGATCTCTGGGATCATAGACAGCGAGGACGCGCCGCACCTTAGGCGCGATCTCTTTGATCAGCTCGAGGCGTTTGCCTGAAAGCTCGGGATATTCGAACGTCATGGCGGTGGTATTGCCTCCCGGGCGAGCCAAGCTCGTAACTAAACCGGCGGCAACCGGATCGCCTGGAGTGATGAATATAACGGGCACTTCCGTTGATGCCTCTCGGACCGGCTTGAGGAGTCTAGAGCCGATCAAGAACAAGACTTGTACTTGCTGCCGTAGCAAACCTTCCACGACGGACTTCGTGCCTTTTTCTTCCGATCTCGCGATCTTTACTTCCTGAACGACAAGAGGCGGCTTGGCGTAACCGAGTTCGCCAAGACCGTTTTTGAGACCCGTCACCACCTCTGAAAATCTGGGCTCCTCGGGAGCACCGATGACGGCGATCCTGCGCTCCTTCGCTTGCTGCGCATGCACGGGATCGCAAATGGCAAGGAGCATGGCGCAAAGTGCAAGACGAAAGACGTTTTTACTCATGGTCATTTGCGCCCTGGGAGTTGGAGCAGTGGAGCACTGCAGAAATGGTCTTAATCGATTCGCCCCAACACTCCATGACTCCAATACTCCATCACTCCGTCTTTTCATCTAATCACCTTGTCCGCCCGCGCGAGCACATTCGGCGGTATCGTCAGACCGATCTGCTTTGCGGCTTTCAAGTTGATGATGAACTCAAACTTCGTCGGTTGCTCCACCGGCAGATCCCCCGGCTTAGCGCCTTTGAGGATCTTGTCCACGTAGGCGGCGGCGCGCCGATCCAAGTCGAGGAGACTCACGCCGTAGAATACGAGCCCTCCGTCTTCCACAGATTCTCGCCTGGCATACATTGCGGGAAGCCGGTTCCTTACCGCGAGTTCTACAAGCTGTGGTCGATGAGAATTGAGGATGGGGCTGTTCAGCGTGAGGACTGCGTCAGCCCGCTCCTTGCTTGCGGCTCGGAATGCAGTCTCGATATCCTTGGGACCTAGTACGTCCAGGTGTTGAACCTGCACCTTGAACGCCCCCGCTGCAAGCTCAATCTCTCTTGACGATTGTGCGTGGCCCGGCATGGTCGAAGTCCCGAATACGGTAACGCGGGACAGCTTGGGAATAATCTCCTTCATAAGCTCCAGCCGTTTTCCGCTTATCTCCGGGGCAAGGGTCGACAATCCCGTGATGTTCCCGCCCGGCCGCGCAAGACTGGCAACGAATCCGTTTGCAACAGGGTCATTATCCTGAGTCATCACAACGGGAATCGTAGCAGTTGCTTCCTTGGCGGGACGGGTTGGTGACGGACCAGCCGTGACGATGACATCCACCTTGAGACGTACTAGTTCGGCGGCGAGCGCGGGGAGGCGGTCGAGTTTTCCCTCTGCATATCGATACTCAATGACAATGTTTTTTCCCTCCACGTATCCAAGTTCGCGCAGACCTTGCCGGAACGCCTCCGTGCGGCCCGAGGTAGCGGAAGCAGAGCCACCAATTAGGAATCCTACTCGCGGGACTTTCTTTAGTGGCTGCGCCTCGACCCTCGCCCCGCACACCGTGAGCGTGACGACGATGGCAAAAAGCCCCGCCCATTTTCGATTTTGGATTGCCGATTTTCGATTGTCGGAAAGAGACTTCGAAGGAAATGCGTTCATCGGCTTGTTCTCCTGGCTTTCCATCCAAAATCTAAAATCGGAAATCACTACTGTCCGGTTAATTTTGGAATAAAAACAGTTGGTTATCAGAATTGAGTGTTTTTTCTGAATCATCAGAGTTCTCAAACGGAGAGTGAATAGAGTTTTTTTCGAACAGAGTCAGGCTGAGGACCTGAAGTATGGTGTAGAGATTTTGCTGTAGTCCAAGCTTCTTTTTGATGATCGCGATGAGCAGGTAGACAGCTACGGCAATCCAGATTTGACTCTTGACGCTGTTGGGAGAGGTACCGAAGAAGCGTTTGATTCGTAGGTGTTGCTTGATCCATTTGAAGAACAATTCGATTTGCCAGCGATAACGGTAAAGGGCTGCTACGGTCAGCGGAGCGATGGAGAAGTTGTTGGTTAAAAAGACCAGGGATTGATCGGTTTGTTCTGAGTAATAACTGACTCTTCGAAGCGGGATGGGATAGAGTTTTCGACTGAGCGGTCCTGTAAGTGAAACGGTTTGGTCGCTTCTTAGACCGCTTAAGCGGTCCACGGTTTGGGAAGAGCGACGGCGGAACTGAAAGTTCTGCTTGGCGCGCACGACAAAGAAAGCCAGCGCCTGCTGAAGGGCATACAGACGAGCAAAATCGATGTAAGCCCGATCCATCACCAGAAAAGAGCCGGGCTCGGGGACAATCACATCGAGCAAATGAATGTCGTGGACTTTGGCGTGAGTGATGTCGATAAAGACGGGAATAGAGCTGTGAACTTCCATCAGCGTATGAAGCTTGATGGGTCCCTTGGCTCGCTTGTAGGTGGCCCAGGGAAAAACACTCAGACACAGATCGATGGTGGTAGCGTCCAGAGCATAAACGGTTGTCTCCAGATCCAATCCAAGATCGCTGTCCGCGTACAGAGGCCGAGCGATGTCGATCAGAGTACGGGCAAAGTCGGCGTAGATTCTCCAATCGCGCCGCTCGTTGGCGTCGGCCAGTGTGGAGCGTCGGACGGGGGATTTGAAGCCACAGTGATAGAGCTTGGAACGTTGCGCCCGCAAACAGACTTCGATGTCGCGAAGACTGTGGCGATAGGTCAGTTGGGCAAAGGCCATGGCCAGAAACTGGTTCCAGCACGACAGTCGCCGCACACTTCGATTGCCATCGTATCTCTGAACGCAGCGGCGAAATTCGTCGTGAGAGATGAACTCCATGATTTGAGCAAAAATGGTTTGTCCTTGATTCACACAGGCTCTCCTCGAACTGGGTTCTGAGGAGAATAGGTGATGAAAATGCGGGAACAAAATTCAAATCGTAGAAATCCATTTTCGCCTATTTATGACTTGTTTTTCTAAACTTACACGGCACTCAAAAATATTGAACCGGACAGTAGTGCATCGGAAATCCAAAATGTTATTTGATCACCTTATCCGCTCTCGCCAACACATTCGGTGGAATCGTCAGGCCGATCTGCTTCGCGGCTTTGAGATTGATCACCAACTCGAACTTCGTCGGTTGTTCGACCGGTAGATCTTTGGGCTTGGCACCCTTGAGGATCTTGTCGACAAAGGTTGCAGCGCGGCGGTACAAGTCAACAATGCTCACGCCGTAGCTCATAAGTCCTCCGTCTTCCACATATTCCTTCTGCGGGTATATCGCCGCGAGTCGGTTCTTTGCAGCGAGTTCTGTAATGTGTTTTCGCTGAGAAATGAGCACCGGAGCTGCAAGCACGAGAACTGCGTCGGCACGCTCCTTCGCTGCCTCTCTGAATGCTATGTCGATCTGTTTGGGACCGAGTATGTCGAGATATTGAAGCTGAATCTTGAACGCCTTTGCCGCGAGTTCCGTCTCCTTTAACGATTGCGCGTTGCCCGGGGCCGTCGAATCCCCGAAGACGGCCACGCGGGAGAGCTTGGGGATGACTTCTTTCAGCATCTCCAATCGTTTTCCGCTTATTTCCGGGACGAGGGTCGATAATCCTGTTATGTTCCCGCCCGGATGGGCAAGGCTGGCGACAACCCCA
>WNGB01012924.1_pt1 | contig 11279 bp, 10 predicted proteins | sample 5400681 | NCBI WGS metagenome assembly WNGB01 (sample SAMN13153367, study PRJNA577476) | soil metagenome | isolation source: 115 cm soil or saprolite under grassland replicate 2 | place: USA:California | collected 2016-06-15 | reverse complement strand
GGGAAGCTGCCGCAGGCGCACGCCCGGCTGGAGCGGGCGCTGGCGATCAGGGAGGCGGCCTACGGGTCCGACCATCCCGAGGTCGCTCGCACTCTGGGGAACCTCGGTGGCGTCCTTCGCCAGCTTGGGGCGCTGCCGGCGGCGCGCGCCCGGCTGCAGCGGGCGCTGGCGATCTTCGAGGCGGCCTACGGGTCCGACCATCCCCTGGTCGCCCGCACCCTGACCAACCTCGGCTTGGTCCTTCGCCAGCTTGGGAAGCTGCCGCAGGCGCAGGCATGCGAGCAGCGCGCGCAGGCGATTCGCCAGCAGCTGGACCGGGGCCAGTGAGCCGCACTGCGGCGGCCGCGCCCTGCTGGGCTGGCGGCAGCAGGGCGACCGTCCGCGGCGACCGCACGTCCCTGCCGCGCAGCGCACAGCGGAGCAGCCGCCCGACACCGGGAGCGGCCACCGGACACCCCGACCGGACGCTGGACAACCGACCGGACGCTGGACACCCCGACCCGCGGACGCCAGCCCGCAACCGTCGGGGACGGCCGAAGTCCTGACCAGCGGAACCGGACAGCCGCCGGACAGCCGGACGGCCACGCCGCAGACAGCAGACACCTGCAAGGCAGCCGGTCACTGCCGTATCCACCGCCGCAAACCACGCGAGCAACCCTCATCAGGACTGCGGCAGTGGACACCGCCAGCGCCGCGGACACGGCGGACACCAGCGGCCGGAGACCCGGACGGGCGACACATGGTCAGCGGACACCGCGGACGTCCGGGAGCCGGAGCCTGCGGCAGCGGCCGGCTAGGCGAGCCGTCCGACCCGTGTCCGCTGCCGCGGTCACGGGCAAGACCCTGTGGCTGCCGGTTGGCAGCCAGGCTCCAGCCTCCCGGTGTGAGCGATCACGGAAGGCCGCAGGTGGAGGGCCTCGGCGATCAGCCCCGCAGCGACCGACGCCGAGCGGGTGTCCCGGCCGAGCGGGAGAGCCGACCGTGATCCCGCCGCCGCCGCCGCACCCGCTGGTCCTTGCCGGGGATGGGTCTGCCTGGTCGCCCCATCCTCACGCCCTCAAGCGGCAGGGCGGCGCCTCCCGCCGCTACCCGCTCCGCCAGCCCGAACACGGCGGTGATGGCTGGCTCGCCGTCCCGGGCGAGGGCGGCCGGCCCGCCCCGTCCCCTCGGCCTGGGTCGGCTGCCGTAGCGGTTGCTGGCGCAGCAGCCCCCGCACCACCCAGCCGACCACGCCCAACCCCAGCACCAGCAGCACCACACCGACCGCGTGCCACAGCGGTCGGTGATCCACCGCCATCACCGCACCGGTCAACGCCCACGCCATCGCGCTGTGCAGCAGCCAGGCCGTGTCGCGTTGGTCTGGTGGTTGCGGATCGGACCTAGGCATGAGTCCTCCAGCAGCCAACGGGATACCGTGCAGGTGCGGCGCTGGCCGGCCGACGGGTTCTGTCCGGAGTTCCCAGCAGGCGCACCGCGCCGCCGGCGCACAGCAACCCGTGGCCGTGTCGCTGCCGCTGGGGTGACGCCGCCGCTACGCGGGGGGCCAACGCAGCGGCGGACGCCACCCCAAAGAACGCCGGCCCCGCGCGGGCGTTGCAGCATCGCCGCTGCAGCAGCCGGGCGGGATCAGCGTCGCCGCGGAGCGAGCGGCTCGACCTGGCCGCCACGATCCGACCGCAGCAGCCAGGTGCCCATCCACGCCACCGCTACCGCCAGCGGCACACCCGCGCCCGGAACCACCGCGATCAGCACGCCGACCAGCCCGCCGATGACAAGCAGGATGGCGGCGTCACGCGGGAACACCCGCGCTCGCACGCTGGCCAGCCCAAACAGCACCCACCCCAGCGCAAAGACACCGAACGACACGACCGCGCCGGCCAGCAGCCGCCCCGTCGGGGGCTCGGCGACCAGCGCCGGCGCCTCCGCCGCCGCATACGGCACCGCGAAGGCCTCCCACCACCAGGCACCCGCCAGCAGCATCGTGCCCAGCACCGCCACCAAAAAGCCCACCAGCCCCAGCGTCCCGCTGGCCGCCGACTGCCGGGCGTACAGGCCCACCAGGCCCAGCAGCAGGTAGACGGCCAGCAGCGTCAGCAGGCCGTTGACCCCGACCAGGGGACTGCGCGCGCGGCGCGCCGGGTCGGCGTCCACCACCACAAACGCCAGCGCACCGAGCAGCTGGGTGACGACCAGCAACACGCCGGCCGCCACGCTCACCAGCCCGGCCAGGCGCAGCAGGCGCGCGGGCGACATCTGCCCACCCCCTGTCAGGAGAAAGCCGTTGCCTGCAAGCAGTGTGCCCCTGCCAGCGCCTCGCTCTGGCCTGGCGTGGCGCGTGTCCCTGCCCCGACCTGCGAGCACCAAGACCGTGACTCCCTTCGCCCACTTCACCACTGGGCTCGTTCGAGGAGCGCCCGTTTCAGGTTGGCGTTGTAGAGGATCGCCCCTTGGAGGTTGGCGTTGAAGAGGCTCGCCTCCTGGAGGTCGGCGTTGAAGAGGCTCACCTCCTGGAGGTCGGCGTCCTCAAGGCTCGCCTTCCGCAGATCGCTGGCGCTCAGATCCAAGCGTCCGCTGAGCTTGGGCGGAGGTTGGCGGCGGGCCAGCACGGTCAACGCCGCCTGGACATTAGGTGCTCGCACTTGCAGCTCGGGCACCTGCTCGATTGGGGCCTCGGCGTGGTATTGGCCAGTAAGCCGGGGCGGCCACGGCGCATGGCCGCGGACGAACGCGGTGAGCACCTCGGCAATGGTGGTCCGGTCGTCGGGGGAGTCGCTGGCGATGCGCTCCAAGGCGTAGATACCGCCGAGTCGCACGTCCAGCTCGGCGTGGCCGAGCTGGTCGATCGCGCGGGTGAACCGCTCGGTCACCTGGCCTTGCTGCGCGATCTGGAGTTGCTCACGGCCGGTCTGGAGCTGTCGGTAGGTGTAGTAGGCGCCAAGCAAGATCACCACCCCACCAACGCCTTGCAACAGGGTGGCGCGGACATCATTGGTGGCCTTCGCCCTTTCCGCGGCGGCGAGCGTACGCGCCTGAGCACCGAGTTCCCACCGCACCAGCCATTGCGGGATGACCAGCACGCAGGCCAGTACGACCATCACGGCAGCCAGACCGGCAAGCGGCCAACGAAAGCGCGTGAGCCCGTGCCGGATGCGGCGCCGAAGGCGTCCGGCCATGCAGTCCTCCTTCGCGTCGGCGCAACTTGGCCTGGCCGGTCAGCCTACCTTGCAGCCCTGGTCGCATTTGACGGACAGAACCGAAGCTGAGATTGCCGCCGCAGGCGGCCCGGACCGAAGGTCCGCCAAGGCGCGGCCGCTCCACTCCCCCGAGGGAGCCATGAACCATGGCCGCTGAGCATGGGCGCTCACCACGGCCTCGCCCTCGCCTCGGTCATGGACCTCCGTGCCGAGCCGGGCTGTACCTGGCGGGTCATATGTCGTAGAAGGGCCGCATGACCGAGCAGGAAACGACCAGGGAGCCGACCTGGCCGGCCTCCCCCAGGTGGCCGGCCTGATCACCAACCTCCAGGCCGACCTCTCGATGGTCGACCGGGCGCGGGCCGCCCTCCAGGGCGAGCAGGAGCGCCGCCAGCGCCTGCTGCGCGAGGCCGGCAACCTTCCCGACCTGCGCGCCTACGCCGCCAGGCGGGCCGCCGACCCGACCATGGCGGCGCTGCCGCACCTGCTGGTGGTGGTTGACGAGTTCGGCGAGCTGCTGGACGCGCGGCCCGACTTCCTGGACCTGTTCATGGCCGTCGGGCGGGTCGGCCGCAGCCTCGGCATGCACCTGCTGCTCGCCTCCCAGCGGCTCGACGAGGGCCGCCTGCGCGGCCTGGACGGCCACCTGCGCTACCGGTTCTGCCTGCGTACCTCTAGCGCCGCCGAGTCCTCGAACGTTCGGTATTGGACACACGGGCCCCCGACTTGAGCATCGACGAGCGGGTCCGCCAGTCCCTGCACCGCACCGCTTGGAGGCGGAGGGGGGCCCGCTCGCGGCACGTCGCGGTCAACGAGCTGCTCGTGCGCCCCACCGAGCAGGGGGTAAGCAGGGCGAGGCGCGGGCGCGATGGCGGCCCTGGCCGAGTTTGCCGGCCTGATCGTCGCTGCGACGCCGAACTTGCTGTGATCGACTGGAACGCGCTATAGGAAGCTTCCTCTCGATCTCATACGATATTGACATATCCACCGATTCTTACGGAGGAGGCGTCTGCTCCAGAACCGACCTGCCTTGACCCTGCCGACCATGACGGACCTGTCGAAGCAACCAGTCCCAGGGAGGAGGGCTCATGCCCAGACACTCGGAGAGCCTGGAGCGCCTCGCACGCGAGGATCCGTCCTTGCGGTTCCGCACGGACGAAGAACTCGGCGTCGTCCGCCATCTGCGCGGTCGGCTGGCCGAGGGCGGCGGCGACGACCCCGCCAGCGAGGCCCAGCGACTCGGGATCGGCTTCCTCAGCGAGCACCGCGACCTCTTCGGCCAGATCGACCCGGAGGCCGTGGTGATGCTTGATGCCGGTCCCGACCCGGCGGGGGGAGCCAACGTCACTCTCGAGCAGAGACACGCCGGCTACCGCGTCCTCGGTGGCAGCATCCGCTTCCACGTCGACGGCGCAGGGACGCTGGACACCATCAGCAACCGGCTGTTCCCTGACCTGGCCGAGGTCCCGCGCGAGCCGCGGATCGACGCCGAGACGGCGCTCCGGTCGCTCTACGCGGCGACGAAGTCGAAGGCCGGGTCGAAGTCGCCGCCTGAGCCGGTCGTCGTCCGGCACGAGGACCGGCCCTACCTCGCGTGGGAGGTCCGGCTCGACATCGACCGGACCCAGCGCGGCGACTGGGGCGAACCAACCCAGTGGGTGGGCTACGTCGACACCGAATCCGGCCGCGTCCTGTACATCTACAACGACATCCAGACGGCCGGGCCGGTTGTCGCGAATGGCACCGGCTACTACTCCGGCGTCGGCACGATCAACGCGTGGTTCACCGACTCGACCTATCAGCTCCGGGACACGACCCGGACCAGCGCGGGCGGTCCTGAGATCAGGACGAACGACGAGGACGGCGCCTCGCCGTCCGAGGACGCCGACGGCAACTGGAACACGACATCGACCTCGCCGCGCGACGCCAACCAGGGCGCGGAGGTCGACGCGCATCGGTTCACCGGCGCGGTGATCGACTACTTCCGTACTGTGCACGGCCGGGTGAGCTTCGACGGCGGCGGGGGCACCCACGTCAACCTGGTGCACCTCGGGAGCAACGTCAGCAACGGCTGGTGGGACGGCACGCAGGTCAACCTGGGCGACGGGACCGGTGCACCGCCGGGCGACGATTACGAGTGCAGCGACGACTGGCTGGCCCACGAGTGGACGCATGCCTACACCCAGTACACCTGCGGGCTGGTCTATAACGGCGAGTCGGGGGCGCTCAACGAGTCCTTCTCCGACGTCTTCGCCGCCTTCATCAGCGGCGATTGGCTGGTCTTCGAGGACACCTGGCTCAATGCCTCCGCGCCAGGCTGGCGCAACATGGTCGACCCCACCAACGGGGGCCAATGGAACGTCGCCGACCCGGTCACCAGCACCCTGGCCGGCCACCAGCCGAGTCACTACAGCGTGCGCTACACCGGCAGTTGGGACAGCGGCGGTGTGCACGTCAACAGCGGGATCATCAACAACCTCTTCTACCTACTGACCGTTGGCGGTACCCACACCGTGAGCGGCATCGCGGTGACCGGGATCGGCCAATCGGCGGCGGAGCGGATGCTGTGGCGCTGCATGACGGTCAACCTGGTCGGCCAGCCCAACGCCACCTTCCTGCAGTTCCGGGAAGCGATGCTGGACGCTTGCCTCGACTTGTTCCCAACCGACCTGTTCAAGCTCGCGCAGGTCAAGGCGGCGTTCAACGCGGTCGGCGTGGGCCCGGACGTTTACCTGCGGGACAACCTCGCCGACAGCGGCGTCGAGCCCAACCCGGCGGGCCTGCTCTGGATGAGCCCGGACATCATCAACCGGACCACGCCGGTCGCTAACCCGGCGGTTGACCTCGGCGACCTCACGAACGGGGCGCTGGCACAGAACGTGGAGTTCGGGCAGGACAACTACATCTACGTACGGCTGCGGAACCGCGGCCCACAACCTGGTGACGCGACGGTCCGGGTCTACTTCTCGGCCGCCACGTCGTTCAGCACGCCGGGATCGTGGATCTTCATCGGGACGCTGACGGTGGCCGGCATCGCGCCCGGCGCGGTCGCGGTCCTCGGACCGCTGACCTTCCCGGCCGGACAGATCCCGGCGCCGGGGCACTACTGCCTCGTCGCGGTCTCGTCCAGCAGTCTCGACCCGGCGCCGGACACGAACCTCATCACGTCGGTGTCGATGTTCGTCGACTACGTCAGGGGCACCAACAACATCGCCTGGCGCAATCTGGACGTCGTCAACGACGTCCTGCCAGGGACCGTGGGCACCTGGGAGCTTGTCGTTCGGTCCCTCGGCCGTGAGGTCGAGGGGTACGAGCTGCGTCTCGACTGCACGCGGTTCGTCCCCGGAGCAGGGCTGCGCGTCCGCGGTCCGGCGAGGGTGCTGGAGAACACCAAGCCGCGTCGGCTCAAGCTCGTCGAACGCAGCGACGAGGAGGTGATCTTCGAGGTCGCGGCCGAGTTGCGGCGCTTGCCGATGCCCGACCCGGTCGCGTACGGCTGGAAGCGGGTTGGCTTCGAGGGTGTGACGATCCCGGACGAGTTCACGATTCAGGTCGAGTTCGAGCTGCCCGAGGAGCATCGACTCGACGAGTTGGGCAGGCCCGGGCTGTGGGCGGGGCGCCTACTCACGGTCACCCAGCTCTGGAAGGGCGAGCCGGTCGGTAGCGCCGGGATCATCGTCGAACCGGTTCGAGGCTAGGAGCCTGCTGAGCAACCTGCTTTCAAGGAGGTCGGCGTTGGCGAGACTGCACGCTGGGCTCGGGAGATGTCCCATCCGAAGCGCCGGCGCTTGAGGGTGCAAGCCGGTCACGCTGGATAGCTATGGCCGCAGAGACGTCCCTCACTGACACCCCGGGCCCCACGACCAGTCTGGTCCTAGGCCAGTCCCCAAATGCCGTTGTGGTCGAGCCCCATCGTGACGAGTCGGCGCAGGTTGATCGCGGCCACCGGCAGCGACAGCGACCGGAGGACGCCGAGGTGAGCGGGACCGAGCCAGGGAGAACGCCATATGTTGAAGACGTTCGCCGACCTCTCCACGCCGCTGCTGGCCGATGCCTGCGTCCGGAGCGACGTGCCGCTGCGCGCCGCGCCGCCCGGCATCGGCGCGGTCATCCCCCGACAGCGGATCGCGGGACGCGCGTCGCCGGCGCGGCACTACGGCAGCGTGATGTGTTCCTGGAGGCGTTCAGTCGGGCCGAACAGGGTGACGTGCTGGTCATCGACAACGGCGGGCGGTCGGACGAGGCTTGTATCCGCGACCTGGGCGGCACTGGAGGCCTAGGCGGCAGGGTTGGACGTCCTGGTGGGTGGGGGTGCACCGCGACACGCCGGAGCTGGCGGAGATCGGCCTTCCGGTGTTCAGCTACGGCAGCTACCCGCCCGGGCCGGTGCGGCTGGACGAGCGGGAGCCCGAGGCGCTAGCCATTGCGCGGTTCGGGCCGCACCTGGTGAGCGACGACGACATCGTCTTCGGCGACGACGACGGCGTGTTGTTCGTCGCCGCCGAGCGTGCGGAGGAGGTTCTGGCGGTGGCGACCAGATCTGGTAGACCGCGCGTGAACAGGCCCGCAGGATCCGGGCAGGTGAGACGCTGCGCTAGCAGACGGCCTTCGACGACTACCTGGCGCGGCGCGCCGCCGATCCGTCGTACACCTTCCGGCGGCATCTTCGGCGGATCGGCGGGGCCATCGAGGAGTAGATGCGTCCCGGCCGGGACCGGACCCAGCGCTCCATCGGTCAAGACCGTCGACGCGGTGACAGCCAAGTCGGCTCACCGGCTCTACTTGTGATTCTGTCGGAGTTGCGCCCTTGGTTGCTCGACGTCTGTACCTGCTCCTTCACAGCTCTGCTCATCTAGGAACCATCTGCCGTCGGCCACGTCCGCCACGTCGCCATTCCCAGCACTCACCATCTCTTCCACGCGCTTGTCGTAACGGATGACAGCCACCGATCCGCCCTACTCTCGACCCGAATCGTTCCAGGAAAGCAGTGCAGCCGGGGCAGCGCCGCCGAGTCCTCGGTGATGGAGTGATCCACATTCACCTGCCGGCGCTCGGTTGGAGACGCGAACGCCATCGCGACCGCGGCCAGGGCCTCATCGATTGGTAAGAGGGGAAGGCAATCCGGGAACTGGGCACACAGCAGGGCGCAAGTGTTGTGGTCGTCCAACTTCCGGCCGAGGTGATGGCAGGCGTCCAGGCTCATAGGCCGCCCTCCTGAAAGGTGAATCCCCCGGTTGTTAGGCGGCAAGTGGTTCGAGGGTGACGCGGTAGCCGAGGGCCTGGAGTTGGGCGACGGCTCGCTGGCGGGCGCGGTCGGCGTCGCGGCGGACGAAGAAGTCGCCACCCAGGTCCTGGTAGTCACAGTCATTGGCGAGTAGGTGCCAGGCGATCACCAGGATCGAGTGGCCCACGGCGACCGCCGCCTTCTTCTTGCCGATGCGGCGGGCCAGCCGCCAGTACTGGGCGGCCAGGTAGGTGTCGCGGCTGCGGGCAGCGGCCCAGGCGCACTCGGTCAGCACCTCCCCCAGCCAGCGGTTGCCCTTGGTGGGCCTGCCCGAGCGGCGCTTGCCCCCGGTGCGGTTGTTGCCCGGGCAGCGCCCAGCCCACGACGCCAGGTGCCCGGCGGTGGGGAACACCGCCATGTCGACGCCGATCTCGGCGATGATCGTCTCCGCGGCCCGCTTGCCCACCCCGGTGATGGTATCCAGCTGGTCCCTGGCCCTAGCGAAAGGGGAGATCACCTGGTCGACCTCGGTGTCGAGCGCGGCGATGGCGCCCTCCAGATGCTCCAGGTGCCCAAGCGCCAGGCGCACCAGCAGGGCGTGGTGGTCGCTGAACCGGCCCCGCAGCGCCTGGCGCAGCTGCGGCAGCTTGGTGCGCAGCCGGCCACGGGCCAACTCGGCCAGCACCTGGGGGTCGCGCTCGCCGGCGACCAGGGCCTCTAGCATCGCCCGGCCCGAGACGCCCAGCACGTCAGCAGCGACCGAGTCCAGCTTGATGCCGGCATCCTCCAGGGTCTTCTGGATGCGCTGGCACTCCGCGCTGTGGGTCTGGATCAGCCGCTTGCGGTAGCGGGTGAGATCCCGCAGCTGGCGGATGGCCGCCGGCGGCACGAAGCTGCCCCGCAGCAGCCCATGCTCCAACAGCTCCGCCAGCCAGGCCGCGTCACAGACATCGGTCTTGCGGCCCGGCAGGATCTTGACGTGACGGACGTTGACCAGCAGCAGCTGGAAGCCCGCCTCCTCCAGGACATACCAGACCGGCTTCCAGTCCTGGCCGGTGGCCTCCATCACCACCTGGGTGACGCCCTCAGCGGTCAGCCAGTCGGCCAGCGCCTCCAGTCCCGAGGTGAAGGTCGGGTAGGTGCGGACCTCCTGGCGACGGCCGCCCTGGCCGTCAGGCACCCGGACACAGGCGACCACCTCGTCTTTGGCCACATCCAGGCCGGCGCAGCGTGGCACCAGCAGCTCCACCGTGGACACCTCCTCCCGCATCGGCGGTGGTGCCCGGCGGGGCCTACCGAGTCAACGACGCTGAAAGACGTGCTCACAGCAACAGTTCGTGGTGCCGGGAAGGCCCCCGCGTCAGTCTTATCAACGGGCTCTCTCGCACCAAGGAAAGCCGAGCTTGGCCGGGCCACCCCGATTCTCATCCCTCGTGGCGGCCCCCGGCCATGCGGGTCTTATCTGCTGTGGAGCTGGACCCGGCAGAGCACTTGGTCGACGTCGAACTCGCAGGCGGCCAGCTCCCCACCTTGTGGGTCGCTGACGCTCCAGCCGACGGGTGCGGCCACCCAGCACGCAGCGGCGCTCGGCCGGGTCGCTCACGCCGGGATGATCAGCGACCAGCCCGGCAACGAAGGTGTCCATCCGACACCTCCTCCCGCCCGGCCAGGGCTTCCCGCTCGGCCGCCGCGATCACCTCGACCAGCGGCCGGCCAAGGTCGTCGGCCACCAGGTGGCGCTCCGGCAGGCTCGGTCGGTTGTAGCCCGACGGGGAGAGCTGCTGGCGGACCAGCGCGCCAAGCCCGAGCGCCAACAGTGAGCCCGGCACAGCCCACGCGAGGAACGCGGGGAGCCGCCCGTCCATGCTGAGCACCACCAGCGCGGCCACCAGCCAGCCGCCGGTCGCCCTCATGGCCGCCGCTCCGGGATGGTCACGGCCGCCTGGTCGCGCCAGAAGGCATCGGGCGCGGCGCGTCGGTGGGCGGCCAGCGTGCGCCGAATCGCACACCACTCCCACACCAGCGCGAACGTCAGCGCGCCGATGACCGCCAGGGCCGCCAGCACGCCGACGACGTAGGCGAAGATCATGTCAAGGCTCATGCTCGTCTTCCTCCAGTAGCGGGTAGCGGAATTCGAGGCCGGCCAGCCCGGCGGGAGGGCCAGGTCGGCAGGCGTCCACGTTGAGCTGGGCTCCGTCATCGATCCGTGCGTCCTGGTCGTTCACCTGCCTCCCTGTTGCGGTGGTGGGGACGACCGGCCGGCGTGTGGTCGGCCGCCCCTGGACCCCTTGGCGCTTCCCCTTCACGCGATTGGCGCTACTTCGCCAAGGGCGCTTGCGGCCGGATGGACTACGCGCTGGCGGCCTCGGCGCTGGCCTCCGCCAGCACGCCGCGGTCGCTGCGCACCTCCAGCTCGGCGGTCTGCCAGGCCGGGGCCACCTTGTTCTTGGTGACGTGGACGCGGATGCGGCTGCCGACCACCTGGCCGCCATCCTTGAGGTGCTCCATCGGGCGCAGGTCCAGGCGCACCGAGGCGTAGTAGCCGAGCGCCCGACCCCCGGGGGTGTAGACCGGCGTGCCGGGTGTCCCGGCCCGCTGGCGGAGCTGGTTGGTCACCAGGACCGCGGTGCTGGCGCGGGCGATCGGGCCGGCGAGCTTGCGGAGTGCCTGGCTGAGCAGGTTGGCTTGCACGCCGGCGTGACGCTCGCCCATCTCGCCGTCCAGCTCGGCCTTGGGGACCAGCGCGGCGATGGAGTCGATCACCAGCACGTCCACGCCCCCGGAGCGGATCAGCAGATCCGCAACTTGGAGGGCCTGCTCGCCGCACTCGGGCCGGCAGAGCACCAGCCGTTCCAGGTCCA
>WNGB01036901.1_pt1 | contig 11280 bp, 13 predicted proteins | sample 5400681 | NCBI WGS metagenome assembly WNGB01 (sample SAMN13153367, study PRJNA577476) | soil metagenome | isolation source: 115 cm soil or saprolite under grassland replicate 2 | place: USA:California | collected 2016-06-15 | reverse complement strand
AGCACCAGGAGCACCGGCGACTCGCGAGCGAAGGCGCGGAACAGGTGCTGGAACGCCACCGCGAGGCGGTGACGTTCGATCCCCGTCGCTGCCTCGGCGCGCCCCAGCCGACCGAGCTCCGGGAAGAGCTGTGCGAGGTCGGGGGCGCTGCGCTGCAGCACCCGGCCGAGCTCGTCCCGGTCCAGACCGCGAAAGCCCGAGCGCACAGCCGATATGAATGGCGCATACGGCAGTCCGGCGTCGGACTGATGCGTGAGTCCGACGAGGATGCGGAATCCGTCCGCGGCGGCCTGTTCGTCGGCACGCCGGACGAAGGCGCTCTTGCCCACGCCGGCCTCGCCCGCGAGGACCACGGTCTGCCCGTCGCCGGACTTCGCCTGCGCCAGCGCGGCGACCACGCGAGATATCTCTGCCGTGCGTCCCACCACGACCGGGCAGATGAACTGGCCGGACGGCTCCGCGAGGCGCACGCGCATTGGCGCGGGCGCCGGCTCCGGCGCGACCGCTCGCTCCGGCCGGCGCCAATCCACGGTCCACGCGCGGATCGGCTCGGTGACGCCCTTGAGGTCCAGCGCGCCCCGGTCAGACATCGCGATGTTCCGACTGGTGCGCACGAGACCGCGTAGCGTGTCGCTGATCAGCAGATCGCCGGCTCCGGCCTTGCCCGCGATCCGGCTCGCGATATTGACGGCGCTCCCGACGAACTGGTCGTCGTACGCGACCGTCTCACCAGCGTGCAGCCCGATGCCGATGCGCAGCGGCGATGTCGGGTCCCGGCCATTCCGGACGTCGGCGGCGCGAAGGATCGCCACGGCGCAGTCAAGAGCTGCCGAAGGCGCCTCGAAGACGACATAGAAGGAGTCGCCCTCGGTCTTGACCTCGGCGCCGTCGTGCCGTGCGAGCTCGCGGCGCACGAGGGTGCGGTAGTCCCGGAGAAGGCGCGCCGCGGCCGCGTCGCCCTTCGCCTCGACGAAGCTCGTGTAGTCGCGAAGGTCCGAGAAGAGGAAGGCCCGCGTGATCGCGGGCGCGGACCTCTTTCGCTGTGTTCGTGTCGGCTGCGCGCGCGGCACGCTCGGGATTCTAGGCGGCGATCTCGGCCTTGTTGCCTTCCATGAGCCGCTCCACACGCGCGATCAGATCGTTGATGTCAAAGGGCTTGGCGAGAATCTCATGCACTCCGGTCGGGGCATTCGCGGTCTCCGCCTGCTCTGGCAGACCGGTCAGGAACAGCACCGGCACGCCCTGCAGGTGAGGATCGCTGCGCAGGAGGTCGAACACATCAAGCCCACTCAGGCCGGGTAGTGCAACGTCGAGGATGAGAAGATCGGGACGATGCACGGTGACGGAGTCCATGACCAGAGCGCCGTTCGCGACGGCGTCGGTCACGACGTCAAGGCGGTCGGTGAGCGCCTGGCGTAGCACGTCCGCGATGTCCGGATCGTCCTCCGCGATTAGGACGCGTTTCACGCGACGAGGAGTGCGAGGATGCGAAGGAAGAGGCGCTCGCTGACGCAGACCTTGCAAGTGCACATGCGCGGCCTTCCATGCAGCCGTCGTGCCACGTGGCATGTCCGCTGCTCTGGTCGCCAGGCATGAGGACCGGGGAAGTGGTCGGGGCTGTGCTGTCCGCTATCGGAGCCGCTCTGCGGCGCATCGGCGCCGTCGCGCGTTGGAGCTTTGGCTCAACGGAGGAGGAGCTACGCCGGGCCGCTCCGCCCCAACCCGGACCACCCCACGGGCCCGTGCCGGCGATCGATCTGCGACGCGAACGGCATCGGGACGACGTGCCGCCCGGCGGTGTTCCGCCGAGCTAAGGACGGCCCTCCGTCGGCCTCGGCGCCGACGTCCGCAGCGCGTTCGTACGCTGCCCGCCGCGCGGCTCGACAGTGTTCTCCGGAGAAGAGCCGTCGCTCTCGCCCTTGTCCTTCTTTTCCTTCTTGTCCTTGGTGTTCTGCGTGTCCTGGCGCTCTTGCTCGATCGCGCGGTCGACCGAATCCTTCGCCCTCTGAGAGAGCCGGTCCTTGAGCTGCTGCAGCACGATCTCGTGCTTCTCGCGCGCGGCGTCAGCGACGTCTTGCGCGAGATCGCTCTTGTCTTCGGGCGCCGCTTTCTGCAGCGCGTCGACGGCCGCGCGGAAGCGGGTCACCGCGCGCGCGTACTCTTCGGACGCCGTTGGCGCCTTGTCATCGCGAGTGGCGACGCGCTCGAGCTCGCTGAGACGCTGATCCGCGATCTCGGCGAGGACGCGGACGCGCTCCACATCGTCGAACGTGAGCGCGACGCGGACCTCCTCCATCGCGCGCTTGAGACCGAAGGTGACGTCGCCGGGAACGCTGCCCGCGGCCGCGGAGCCGGCGCCGATCACCAGCACGAGCGCGGCGAGAGTGGCCGCCAACGCGGGACGCAGCCATGCGGTCCATGCGGTCTCCCGGCGCCGAGGCACCAGCGTGATCGCGGCTTCGCGCATGAGGCGCGCGCGAAGCTCGCGGCGGAACTCGTCGCGCAGGCGCGGCTCCGGGAGTCTCCGCTCGCTCAACCCAGGGCCTCGCGTGAAGGGATCAGCTGACGTAGCGCACCCAGCGCGCGGAACTGGATCCCGCGCACCGTGCCCTCGCGCTTGCCGATCAGCTTCGCGATCTCGTCGGTCGAGTAACCCTCGAGGAAGCGCAGCACGATGACTTCCTGCTGCAGCGGCGTGAGCTGCCCGAGCGCAGTACGTAGCGTCGCACTGTCCGAACCGGCGAGCAGCTCCACGTCGGGGTCGACGGCGTTGTGGACGTCGGGGTGCTCGAGCGCGTCCTCGAAGGACACCTGCCGGCCACCGCGACGGACGTGGTCGATGACCGAGTTGCGCGCGATCCGGTAGAGCCAGGCGAGGAACGCCTGACGTGGCTCGTACCGCGGGATCGCTCGCAGGGCCTTCATGAACACTTCACTCGTGAGGTCCTCCGCCTCGGCGTCGTCCCGCACGCGGTAGTAGACGTAGCGGTAGACGGCGCTGATGTGCCGGTCGTAGAGCATTCCGAACGCTGCGGGATCGCCCCGGGACGCTCGAACGGCCAGCGCGGCATCCTCTTCCTTTCCACCAGGCGTAACGGGTTCCGGAAGCGGGGTGTTAGGAGCCATTTCTCAGTTCAACGAGGCGAGGTAGGCGACCAGCGCGGCCAGATCCTCGGGTGAAAGGTCCTTTGCGAGGCCCCGCGGCATGGAGTCCGGGTACCCCGGTACCAGGTACGCCCCCGGGTCGGTGATCGACTGGCGCAAGTAGTCCTCGGCGCTCAGGCCCGGAATGCGTTTTCGGGCCACCAGACCCGCCTCCTCGAGGCGCGGGCCGACCGGGCGGAACAGATTGAAGAGGCTTGGCTCGTGACAGCTGCCGCAGCCGAGCGTGCGGTAGATCTGCCGGCCCCGGGCTACCGGATCGGTCGGAGCGGGCTCGGGAGCGCAAGCGATCCCGACGAGGATGGTGGCGATGGTGCAGAGGCATAGGAGCCGCCCCATCATGCGGCGTGTGTCTTGGAACGCATCCCTCCACGATGCCACGGTCGTCCTCGACGACCGCGCCATCTTCCGCGGGATCTCGCTGGAGCTCGGACCCGGCCTCACGCTCCTTCGCGGCCCGAACGGCGCGGGCAAGACGACGCTCCTGCGCGCGCTCGCCGGGCTGGTGCCGCTCGCACGCGGACGCCGCAGCGTCGCGGGCCCGCCCTTGTACATCGGCCATCGCCCGATGCTTCTTCGCGGTCTGACGCCGCGGGAGAACCTCACGTTCCTCGCGGCATTCCGCGGTCTCGGCACGAGCGACATCGCGGCAGCGCTCCGTAAGTGGGGCCTCGCGGACGAGATGGATCGGCCGGTCGAGCGACTTTCCGCCGGCCAGCGTCGACGTGCATCGCTCGCGCGTATCGACATCGAGTCGGTGCCGCTCGTGCTCCTCGACGAACCGTTCGCGGACCTCGACTCGGACGCGCTCGTCCGGCTGCGTGCGGCGATCAACAGCGCGCTCGCGGGCGGCCGCGCGATCCTCATGGCGACGCATCTGCACCACGAGCTGGACCAGGATGCGACGCACCGTTACCTGCTCGACGCCGGCACGCTGCGCGAGATCTGAGTGAGCGCGTTCGAGCGCACCCTGCTCATCGCCGCGCGCGAGCTCGCCGCGGAGCGCCGGCGTCCGGACGGTCTCGTCGCGGCCCTCACCTTCACCGGTGTGCTCGTGATCATGGAGAGCCTAGCGTTCGGCCCGGGACAGGCGCACCAGCCGGGGATCGCCAGCGCGCTGTTCTGGATCGCGGTCCTGTTCGCGGCCACCCTGGTGGTGACGAGATCGTTCGATCGCGAGCTCGAGGACGATGCGATCGACGCGATCCTCGTGCTCGAGGGCGGGCGCGAAGCCCTCTACGCCGGGAAGCTCGTCGCGATCGCCATCGTCCTCGCGATCGTCGAGACCGCGGCGGCGGCTCTGTCGCTGCTGCTGCTCGATCTCGACGTCGCGCTCGTCGGCCATCTCGCGCTCGTCGGCGTGCTCGGCATCCTGGCGCTGCCACCCGTCGTCGTTCTGACGACACTTCTCGCACTTCGCATCCGCGCGCGCGTCGCCCTGGTGCCGATCCTGTCCTTTCCGATCCTCATACCGCAGGTGGTCGCGTGCACGCAGGGCGCGGCAGCAGCGCTCACGGGTGACGCCGCGACCTCGCTCGGATGGGCCGGCATCGTCGCGGCGTTCGCGCTCGTGTACGGCGTGCTCGGCCTTACCATCGTTCCTGCGGCCATCGAATGATCGAAACCACAGCAGCGCCCTTCCCCACCATCCGCGTCCGTCCGTGGCTGGGCGTCCTCGCGATCGGGTCCTCGCTGATCGCGACGTTCATGGCGCTCGTGTGGGCGCCCACCGACGCCGTGCAGGGCGATGTCTACCGGATCATCTTCGTGCACGTCCCGCTCGCGTGGCTCGCCTACCTCGCGTTCTTCGTGGTGTTCGTCGGGAGCCTCGGCTGGCTCTGGACGAGGCGACCGTGGTTCGACGCGCTGGCGGTCGCGTCGGCGGAGGTCGGCGTCCTCTTCACCGGCATGTTCATCATCGCGGGATCCATCTGGGCGAAGCCGACCTGGGGCGTGTGGTGGACTTGGGATCCGCGACTGGTGACGACGGCGATCATGTTCATGATGTACATCGGCTATCTGCTGCTGCGCTCGCTCTCGACGGACTTCGCGCAGCGAGCGACGCGCGCGGCGGTGGTCGGCGTCATCGCCGTCGTCGACATCCCGATCGTGCATCTCTCGGTGCTGTGGATGAACTCCCTTCACCAGCTGCCTACGGTCCTGCGCGCAGGCGGCAGCCCGGCGCTGGACGCGGCGATGGGTGCGGCCCTCGGAGTGAGCGTGCTCGCGTTCAGCCTGGTGTATCTGTGGTTCGTCGCCGAGCGGATGTCGATCGAGCTCGCGCGCCAGGATCGCATGCTCGAGGCGCGCGCATGATCGAGAACCTCGGCTTCATCGTCGCCGCCTACGCGATCGTGTGGGGCGGCACCGCTGCGTACCTCATCTCGCTGCGCCGGCGCCGTGACCGGCGCCCGCGGCGGTCTACTACCTCACGCCGACCGAGGCGCTCCAGCGCCGCGTCGCCGCGGGCACCGCCGCCCGGCTCGGCGGTCAGGTGGAGACGGGAACGCTTCGCTACGAGCCACAGACGCGTGATCTGCGATTCGTCCTCTCGGACGGCACCACTCGCGTCACGGTCATCGGCACCGGCGCGCCGCCGGCGCTGCTCCGTGAAGGCGCGGGCGCGGTCGTCGAGGGAACGTTCGCGGCTGACGGCACGTTCCACGCGACACAGGTCATCGCGAAGCACGACGAGCAATATGCGCCGCCGTCGCCCGGCGCGACCCCGAGCCACCGCGCACCTTGAACCTCAGCTTCGCCGACATCGGAACCGGCGCCCTCCGCGCTGCGCTCCCTCTCGCGATCTGGGGCATCGGCGCCGCCGGCTATGCCGCGGCGAAACGTGATGGGCGGGCGCTCGCGAGCGCCCGCTGGTCGGCGCTCATCACGTTGCTCTTGGTGGTTCTCGCCGCGTTCGCGATGGTCGGCGCTCTCATCACGCACGACTTCTCCGTCCTGTACGTCGCGCGGAACAACGCCCTCGAGACGCCGCTCTTCTTCACCGTCGTCTCGCTGTGGGCCGCGCTCGAGGGCTCGATCCTCCTCTGGACCGCGATCCTGGCCGGCGCGACCGCCTACGTCGCATGGCGTGGCACGCCCGCGCTCCCGCGACTCGCCACCACCGCGCTCGCGGTGCTGTTCGCGATGCTCGCGTTCTTCCTGATCCTCGTGACCACACCCGCGGCCGACCCGTTCGTGCGGAGCGAGATCGTGCGGCTCAATGGGAACGGTCCGAACCCGCTGCTCCAGAACCATCCGCTCATGGCCCTGCACCCGCCGCTCCTGTATCTCGGCTACGTCCTGTTCTCGGTGCCGTTCGCCTACGCGATCGCGTCGCTCGTCCTCGGCGAGGGCGGTGACCGCTGGCTCATCGCGACGCGGCGCTTCGCTCTGGTGTCATGGGCACTGCTCGGGGTCGGCATCGTCGCCGGTGCGTGGTGGTCGTACGCGGTGCTCGGCTGGGGCGGGTACTGGGCCTGGGATCCAGTCGAGAACGCGGCGATCATGCCGTGGCTCGTCGCGACGGCGTACCTCCATTCGGTGATGGTCGAGGAGAAGCGGCGACTCCTGCGGAGCTGGAACCTGTCGCTCGTCATCGCGACCTTCGCCGGTGCACGCCTTCACGCAGTCCGCCATCGGACCGCTGCTGCTCGGCTACCTCGTCGCGATCGTGGTGCTCTCGGTGGGTCTGCTGCTGTGGCGGATGCCGATGCTCCGCGACTCGGGCGCGGTCGGAGCGCCGCTGTCGCGCGAGGCGATCTTCCTCTTCCAGAACGTCGTGTTCGTCGCGGCGACGCTGACCGTACTGCTGGGCACGCTCTATCCGCTGATCGCCGAGGCCATCAGCGGCGATCAACTCTCGATCGGCCGCCCGTACTTCGACCGCGTCGAGGTGCCGCTCGCGCTCGCCCTCTTGTTCCTCATGGGCATCGGACCGCAGCTGCCGTGGCACGGCGCATCGCGGGCGACGCTCGAGCGCCAATTCACCGCACCCATCGTCGCCGCGGCGGGCGGCGCCCTGCTCGCGGTGGCGATCGGACTGGGAGGCGCGTTCGCCGTGGTCACTTACGCGCTCGCGGCGTTCGTCGCGGCGACCGTCGTGCAGGAGTTCGCGCGCGGGATCCACGCCCGTCGCACGCTGCACGGCGAGAGCGCCGGCACCGCCCTTGCGAACCTGGTGCGGCGGAACGGCCGCCGCTACGGCGGCTACATCGTGCATCTCGGCATCGTGCTGGTCGCGCTCGCCGTGGCGACGAGCCAGTCGAGAACGGTCGAGATCGAGCGCACCGTCAGGGCCGGGGAGCACTTCGAGGTCGCGGGCTACACGGTCGCGTACTCCGGGCTTCGCACCGTCGACGAGCCGCAGCGGGATCTGCTCGTCGCCGATCTTGCGATCACCGGGAACGCCGCCGACACGCACCTCCGCCCCGCGCTCGTGTTCTTCCCCAACGCCACCCAGGCCGTCGGCTCGCCGGGCATCTCGGCCGGGCTCGGCGACGACGTCTACACGATCCTCGTCGCATATGACACGACCGCGCGGTCGTGGGCGACCATCCGCGTCCTCGTCATCCCGCTCGTCTCGTGGCTCTGGCTCGGCGGCGGGGTCGTCGGCCTCGGCGCGGTGATCGCGGCGCTGCCGCAGCCGGCACGGCGCGAGTTGGTGCGACCGCTGGCCGAGGCTCCCGCGACGGTGGGCGACTGATGCCGCGCTGGCTCCGGTACGCGATCGTCGCCGGGATCGCCGCGCTCACTGTCGTGCTCATGCTCGCGTTCCGGCATGATCCACTCGATATCCGCACTGGCACCGTGGGCAAGCCCGCCGCGGCGTTCACCGCGGACATGCTCGATGGCAGCGGTTCGCTCTCGCTCAACAGCTACGCGGGGCAGGTCGTGATCGTGAACTTCTGGGCATCGTGGTGCATCCCGTGCAAGGAGGAGAACCCCGCGCTTGTGCGTGTCTGGGAGCGGTATCGCACGAGCGATGTCATCCTCATCGGCATCGTCTACCAGGACTCGCTGGACAGCGCGCGGCGCTACGTACGCGACAACGGCGTGACCTGGCCCACCGTGACCGACGAGGACGGCCGCATCGCGTTCGCCTTTGGTGTACGTGGGATCCCCGAGACGTACTTCATCGGCACCGACGGTCTCATCGCCGGTCGACACGTCGGCCCGATCGATGAAGCGACGCTGGTGAACGCCATCGAGGCGCTGCGGCCGAAGGCCAAACGATGACACGCGAGCGCGCACTGATCCTCGTCGCGCTGCTCGCGATCGTCGGCGCCGTCGCCTGGAGCGCGCGACCCCACGAAACGACGGCGGCCGAGCGCGTCGACCGCATCACCAGTGAACTACGGTGCGTGACGTGTCAGGGGCTGTCGGTAAAGGACTCGCCCGCCGCGAGCGCGCGCCAGATGCGCGACATCGTCGTGCAGCGCGTGGCCGAGGGCCGCACCGACGACGAGATCCGCGATGAGTTCCGCGCGTCCTATGGCGACTGGGTGCTGCTGTCGCCACCCGTCGCCTCGTGGACGGGGCTGGTCTGGCTCGTGCCTCTCGTCGCGCTGGTCGCCGGTCTTGCCGTCGTCTTTGGACGCATGCGTCCGCCGAGTCCCACGGTCGCCGCGCCGTCGGCGCGCGAGCTCGCCTCACTGCGCGAACGCGTCGCGCGTGAGGAAGCGCTGGATCTGCCGCAGACGGATGGCGCCCGGTGAGCTATCTCCTGTTCACGACGCTGTTCCTCGCCGGCCTCGCCTTCGCGGTGCGCCCACTGCTGGCACGGCGGGCGACGGCGTGGCCGGTCGAGACTCCCGACACGCACGACGACGTGGCGCGCGCGGTGAGCTCGCTCCGCGATCTCGAGTTCGCACGCGCGGCGGGAACGATCGCGCCCGCGGACCACCAGCGCCTGCGCACGCTGCTCGAGCGGAGCGCGTTCGTGCGCGAGCGCGAGACACGCGCCACGCCCGCTCCCTGGCGAACGCTGTCGCTCGCGGCCCTCCTCGCGGGCATCGCCGTCGTGCTCGTCGTCGTCGAGCTCCCGCGCGCCGCGGGCGACCGCGCCCCGGGCGAGCCGATCACCGGCGTGGCGCCCGTTACGCCGACCATCCCCGAGCTCGAAGCCCGCGCCAAGGCGAGTCCGCGCGACGTGCCGACGCTGCTCGCGCTCGCGGACGCGTACGTGAGCGAGGACCGCGCGAGCGACGCGGTCGCGACGTATCAAGCCGTGCTCGCGATCGACAAAGACAATGTGCCGGCGCTCAATGGGATCGGATTCATGCTCTTCCGCTCGGGCGAGCCCGCGGGCGCGCGATTGGCCGCGGAGCGCGTGCTCACGCTGCGGCCGCGCGATCCGGATGCGCTGTTCCTGAAGGGACTGATCCAGTACCGGAGCGAGGACTGGCGTGGTGCGGTCGACACCTGGGCGGTGTTCCTCGACGTCGGCGAGTTCCATCCGGCGGCACCGATGGTGCGCCCGCTCTACGAGGAGGCGCGGAGGAAGGCGGGCCTCTAAGCCGCGATCGCCAGCAGCTGCTGAAGCAGTACCGGCGTAGATAGCGTCGGCGCGGGTGTCGGCGTCGGGCGGAAGACGCGGGGCTCTCGGCAGGGGGTCGTTTAGCATTTGGTCGAGACAGGACGCCTCCTGTCGGTCACGGCGGCTATGGTGTAATGGCAGCACTGGTGGTTGTGGACCACCCAGTAGCGGTTCGAAACCGCTTAGCCGCCCCGTCGATCGATCCACGTATTCCCTCGGTGATCGCGCTCGCGATCGCAGTTGATATCGGCGCGTTGATCGAGGGGACCCGAGCCAAGAGATCGAGCGAGGCGCGGATGGCTCCGGTGCGCCAGTTAAGGTTTCTTCCCGCTCGAAACGGCGTCCGCAGCTGTCGGCGCGACCGAGCCCGGACCCGGCATCGACTGATTCACGCCCGTCCTGCCGTCCGCGGTCCGATTCACATCGACGTTCACGCGGCCCTGACCGTTCGTGTCCGCCTGCACCTTGCCGTTCACCTCGACGGGTTCGCTGCCCTTGTGCTCGACCGTGGTCTGCACGTCGACATCACCGCGGCCGGTCCCGCGCACGAGGGCCTCGAGCCGCCCGTCGGAGACGTTCGGGAGCACGATCTGGAGCTTCCCGTCCGCGGTCTTCACGAGGCGCGCGCCGGGTGTCTCGATGTGCCGCCTGCCGTCCTTGTCGATCCCATTCGCGCGGCCTTCGGCGTCGATGACGAGCGAGTTCTGGCCATCGACGGTCAGGATGAGCGTGCGCTCCGGCTGTGGCGCCGCCGACGCGGGCGTTGGGCGCGCGTTCTTCCGCTGTTCGTGGGTCTTGCCGGCGGGCACCGGCACGTCGATGGTCTGTCCCGCACGGTCCGGGTCCGCGACGCGATCGACGACGGTGCCCTCGGTCGTCGTGACGACGGTCCGCTCGCCATCGGTCTCCACCTGGAATGTGGTGCCGCGTACCGAAGCGGTGCTGGCCGGCGTCCTGACCTCGTACCGTGAGTTGCCGCTGGTGAGCTTCGTCACGACATGCCAGGTGCGACCGATGGCCTGCTGCATGACGACGACCGTACTGCCGTCGGCGAACGACGACGCGGTCTCGATGGTGAGCTCGGTGTTCGGCTCGACGCTCACCGTCGAGCCCTCGAAGTACGTGAGGACCGCACGCGCGCCGTCGCCGCTACGCACCGTGTCGCCCGCGACGAGGACCTCGCCGTCGGTCGCGCTCACGGACGATCCGGTCGACCCGTGCCGGACCTGGATGTCGCCGGAGATGATCGTGACCGTGGTCGCCGCGCCGAGCGCGCGTCCGCTGCCCGCGAAACCTCCGCTCGTGCCCAGCACGATGAAGAGAACGATGCCGAGAACGACGATCCCGACCGCCGTCCGCACGCCCCTCATCCGCACCACGCCAGCGGGTCTACCCGTCTTTGCCACCGCGAGTGAGCCTATGGGGAGGTATTAGCCGCTCATCTGCCGTCCGGGGGAGACGCCGGTCTCAGGCGTGTACCAGGGCCAGACCTAATCGCGCGGCGGTGAGTATTCCGAGAGCGTCACGAGGAACGGCCGCGTCCTGCCAGCTTGGATCGTGAGCGGCTCCGCGAGACCGGCCTT
>WNGB01024707.1_pt1 | contig 11280 bp, 11 predicted proteins | sample 5400681 | NCBI WGS metagenome assembly WNGB01 (sample SAMN13153367, study PRJNA577476) | soil metagenome | isolation source: 115 cm soil or saprolite under grassland replicate 2 | place: USA:California | collected 2016-06-15 | reverse complement strand
CGCTGGCCAAGCACCGCATCCCGACGCCGAAGGACTACATCGTCTGGTCACCGTCGAAGGAGCTGCTCGCGTGGGTCAAGACGCGCCAGCAGATCGCGAAGAACGCGTCCTTCGCGAAGCACGAGCTCGCGGATCCCTTTTTCCAGGAAGCGCGGCGCGTCTTCCCGGGTCTCGCCCCGGGCGACGAGATCGCTGTCACCGGCCTCGAGACGAAGCTCACCCTCAAGGACGCCGCAGCCGGCATCCGGACGATCTACCAGGATCTCCTCGACCGCGCCTGGGCCGACGCCAAGGCTCGCGGCGACAAGCTGCCGCCCGAGTCGCAGAAGAACATTCCTCCGACCCTTCCGGGGCACTGATGAAGCGCTTTCTCACTACGGTCGTCATCGCGCTCACGATCTGCCTCGCCCTGCCTGTAACAGCGCTTGCGCACGACGCGCCGGAGAACGACCAGTCGAAATGGGTGATGGCCGACTGGATGCTCGACATGTTCTTCATCCTGGCGGGCGTCGCCCTGGTCGCGTTCGTCCTCGCCTGGAAGGGCGGCCACTTCCACAACTTGAACGAGGCCGCGTGCGTGCCCCTCGACATCGACGAGGAGGACTACTACACGCCCGAGTGGGCGTACGACGAGGAGGAGTGGGACGATGTCGATGCCGACCGGTGACTCGCCGCAGACGGCCCAGCAGTACTACGACTACCTGAACAGCCATCACATCGTCGACGGGCGCGTCGAGACGTGGCACGTCGATTGGCTTTCGCTCGCATGGCTCTGGGGATTCATCATCGTGCTCATCGTCGCCGCCGGACTGTGGGTCAAGCAGTACAGAACCACCCGGCAGCGCACCGGCATCTACCCGGTCGACCGCTTCGGCGGCTGGGCGTCGGAGGCGGCTGGTCCTGCGACCGTGTTCTTCGTCCTCCTGACGATGTTCCTGACGGCTTTTGCCGTCGTGATGGTCGTCGGACACCTGATCTGGGGGCAGCGCTTTTGATGGCCACGACGCTCCCGTTCGTCACCTACTCGACGCTCAGCGAGGCAGTCATTCCCGCGGAGGACTGGGAAGCGCTGTACGCGTCTCTCCAGGCGCTCAAAGGTCACGTGCAGGAGTACCCGGGTTGCCAGCGCTTCGACGTGTTTATCCGCGCGGAACAGGACGGCGACGTGCGGATTCACTGCTACACGACCTGGGATACACCCGTGGGATACACCCGCTCAGCTGGAGGCCTTCCTCGAGCGGGGCTACACCTTTGAACGCCTCCTCGCCGACTTCGGCGCCCTCGAAACGGAGCGGAGCCTCGTGATGGAGAAGGTCTTCTGATGGAGGAACCGGAGGAGCGCGCGCAGCGGCGGGCCCGTCCGGCGCGACCGCTGTTCGGCTACCGCGACGTCGGCGAGGATGTCCGCTGGTCGCGCCAGGCCCACGTCCGGGCGTGGGTGATTCTGGCGGTGATGATCGCCCTCTCTCTCGGCTGGACGCTCACCGTCTACTTCATCGAGCCAGGCCTCCGCTAGGGCCCTGAGCCGGCGGTTGCAGCCGTGTACCTGAAGCACCTCTCGTCGCTCGAGTTCCTGACCTACGTCGGCTTCTTCACCATCGTCGTCGCGCTTCTCTGGCGCCTCCTGCCCGGAAAGGCCCCGCCCGTGCGAACCGTGCCGCACAGCGAGGAGGAGCTCGGCGCACACGACTCGATGCTGGCGAAGTACTTCGTCGCCGGCGGCGGCTTCCTCGTCCTCGGCGGTCTCCACATGGTCCTGAAGAACCTGCCGTGGACGGCCGAGTGGCTCGCGCGCGCCGGCTACGCAGGGCATCTGGTCCGCGACCTCGCGAACACACACGTGATGATCGTCGGCGGCGGTACGCTCATCGCCACCGGGCTCTGCTGGTACGTGCTCCCACGCATCGTCGGCAGGCCGCTCGCCAGCGGGGCGCTGGCTCAGTGCGCGTTCTGGTTCACAGCAGTCGGCCTGCTCGTCTTCTACGTCGCCTTCGTCGGCAACGGGATCGCGATCGGCCGCATCGTCGCGCAGGGCGCGGACTACGAGGCCGCGAAGGCGAGCATGGGCAAGTGGTACAAGGTGCCGGTCGGGATCGGCGCCGGCGTCATGGGCCTCGGCTACTGGTGCTTCGCCGCGAACGTCTTCCTGACCGTCTTCCACGCGCGCCTTGTGCGCGTGCCCAAGCCGAGCGGGCACCTGTGGAAGTTCCTCGCGACGGGGGTCGCGGGGCTCACCGTCGGCACGGTGCAGGGCGTGATTCAGGTGGCACCCGCGCAAGCCGACTGGCTCTACCGCGCAGGACACGCGGGCGAGTGGATCGATCCGATCAGCCATGCGCACATCAATCTCGTCACGGGCCTGACGATGCTCGTGGTGGGCGCCGTCTTCCAGCTCGTGCCGTTGCTCGGCGGGAGGCCGCCCTCGCGCAAGGTCGCGAATGCCTGCTTCTACCTGCTGCTCGGCGGCTCGCTCGCCTTCTATGGGGCCGCCCTCTACCTGGGTTTCCACGAGGGGCGTCTCGTCGTCCGCCGGGGGCTCACGCCGGAGCAGGCCGAGGAGGCGACTTCGCTCCACCCGTACCTGATCATGATTGGTGGAGTCGCGATGTTCGCGGCCTTCTGGCTGCTGCTCGCGGTTCTCGTCCGCTGCTTCTGGCATGCCCGTGGACCGTCACGCCTGTTCGTGCTGGCCGGGTGCGCTGCTCTCGGCATCGGGACGCTGCAGGGGCCGGTGCAGGCCGTTCCCGCGGTGCACGAGCTGCTCGACCGCGGCGGCGATGCAGGTGGCGTGATCGTCAACCTGCATGCCCAGCTGAACATGCTCGGCGGACTGATGGTGATCCTCGTGGGCGCCGCGCTGGCGCTGCTCGCTGACCTCGACGATCGCAGGCATCCACGCCTGGTGCGCACGACGCTGATCGGCGTCGCAGCCGGCATGGCGGTCTACTACGTCGCGGGGATGGCATTCTCGGCGCTCGAGGCTCACCGCGTCACCAGTGGCCGCACGTTTGCCGCCGCCGTTGCTGCGGCTGCGTGGAGGATGAGCGCGCGGCAGCGCGCCGCCGGCCGGCGCGCGCTCGCGGTCGCCCCTGCCGTCTACGCAGGTCGCGTTCCGAGGCGCGTGCGGAGACGGAGCCCGGCTGCCCTTGCCGGCTACGAGCTGCCGATGGCGCTCCTCGGGTTCCCCGGGATCGGCTGGCTCTTCGCGGGCTTCCCCTTCACCGCGGCGATCCTCCTCCTCCTGGGACCCGTCCTCGCCTGGGCGGTGATCCCGTCGGCGTTCAGTCCCTACGGGACGGGGCCGCTGCGCGGCGTCGGCTGGAAGTTCGAGTTCGTCTGGCTTGGAGCGACCGCAGTTCTCTCGGCGGCCGCGCTCTACCGCGCGCATCGGCGTCGCCGGCTCCGCATTGCGGGCAAGCCGCCAGACGTGCGGCGTAACGGCTACCGGACGCGCGTCGGCGTAGCCATTGGTGCGATCCTGCTCGTCCTCGTCTCGCTCCCCTTCGTGCCTGCCGTCGCCGGGATCGCATCGGGCTCGCTCCGCTACACGTATCAGACGGGCTTCACGCGCGAGGTGACGGGCCAGTTCCTCGTCACGCCGCGGGGCCCCGTGAAACTCTTCGCGTGGCGCGATCCGCAGGACTCCTATCCGGGGGATGCACTGAAAGTCCACGCCGCCGACGTCAGCTCCTTCGTCGTTCGCGCGGCGGTGGTGGACCGCCCCGAGGCGTATCAGCTCTTCGACCTCGACGGCGGACGCCCGGTCTCACTGGTCGTCCGCTCCAGCTCGCCCAGCTCTCTCGCCTTCGCGCCGCGGTATGGACTCGATCCCGGGCGCTACCTCTTCGTGGCAACGCGCCTCCTCGTTCCTACCGGTCGGCGCCGCGTTGCTTGCCGTGGCGTTCGCGTTGCTGCTCATCCGTTCGTTCCTCCGTCGGCCGGCCGGCCAGAAGGCGCTCTGGGCCGCGGGCTTCGTCCTCTTCGCCCTCGCCGCGGGGAGCGAGGCGCTGGCCCAGCGGGCAGGCTGGAATCCCGGACTGTTCCGCACGTACTACCTCGCCGGCGGTGTCCTGACAGTCGTCTATCTCGGGACTGGCTCGGCCTGGATGCTGCTGCCGCGCCGGGCACGGGACGCGCTCCTCGGCGCGCTGGTCGTCGCCACCATCGTCGCCGTGGTCTCGGTCCTCCTCGCGCCGGTCGACGTCGGCAGGCTCGCCGCTGCCCCGAGCGGCGAGCCGCCGGCGAACGCGGCGCTCGGCGGCCACGCGTTCCTGTGGGCGATCACGCTCAACTCCGTGGGCACGCTCTTCCTCGTCGGCGGGTCGCTGCTCTCGATCGCGCGTCGGCAGCGCGTGCGCGCGAACGTGTGGATCGCCTGCGGCGCGATCGTGCTCGCGGCCGCGACGGGACTCACGCGTGCCGGCGACACCTCGCTCGTGTATCTGGGCGAGCTCGTGGGGATCGCGCTCATGTTCTGCGGCTTCACGCTGGCCACGCCCGCCAGGAGACCGGCTCCGGCACCCGGTCGCGTGCGGAACATGGCGGTGCTTGCACGATGACTAGCAGCGCGCGTCTCTTCCATCGCCACGCGGAGGCAGTGCTGGACTTCGAGCTCCGCCGCGCACGCGGCCGGCTCGCCGCGCTGCCCCAGGAACGTCGGCTCGCGGTGGAGGAGCTTTCCGGACGGATCGCGGCCGCGCTCGTGGACGGCCTGCTCGAACAGGCGCGCAGCGAGCCGTCCCTCGCGCAAGCGCTCGCGTCGATCTACGGCGACCAGCCGCGACAAGTGAGGGCCGTCTCGTTCGCTCCGGACTAGAATTCCGGCGTGGCTCCTAGAGGCAGCCCGGCGCGACTCGTGGTCGCGCTCTCGGTCGCGGCCGTGCTCGCCGTCTTCCTGCTCTACACGTCGATCGCCGGCGGAGGAACGCCTTCGCTCCAGCCGAGCCAACTTCCGGGTCATAAAGGCCGGGTGTCGCTCGTCGGCAAAGTCGTGGGGCCGATCACTGGTGACGCACATCGACCGCGCGGACTGCACTTCCGTCTCAGGGATCGAGAGGGCGCAACGATGGTGCGAGTCGAGTACCGCGGTTCGGTGCCCGATCTCTTTCGCGTAGGCCGCGAAGTCGTCGTCGACGGCCGCATGGGCAGCGATTCCTTCGTCGCGGTGCCGAACACGCTCGTGACGAAGTGCCCCTCCAAGTACGCACCGAAGAGCGGCTAGTCGATGCCTGACCTTGGGCGTGCGGCGCTCGTCACGTCGTTCCTGCTGCTCGTGTACGCGCTCGCGGCGGGGTCGTTCGCGGCGTGGAAGGGGCGGCGACGTCTCGCGGAATCGGCGCAGAACGCGCTGATCGGCGCGTTCGGCGCGACGGCGGTCGCCTCCGCCGTCCTGCTGTCCGCACTCGCGCGACACGACTTCTCGTTCCAGTACGTCGCCGAGCACACCAGTCGCGAACTCCCGCTCGGCTACACGCTGACGGCGTTCTGGGGTGGTCAGGAGGGTTCGCTCCTGCTCTGGTTGCTCGTCCTGGGCGGCTACTCCGTCACCGCTGTGCTGACCGCACGCCGCGCAGGCCGCGAAGTGCTGGCGTGGGTCGTGCCGACGCTTGGGCTCGTCGGAACCTTCTTCGCGCTGCTGCTCGTCTTCGTCTCCAGCCCGTTCGCGACCCAGGCCGCAGCGGCTGACGGCGCCGGCCTGAACCCGAGCCTGCAGAACCCGTACATGGCCATCCATCCGCCGATGCTGTACCTCGGCTATGTCGGTCTCACGGTTCCGTTTGCATTCGCGATGGGCGCCCTCCTCGCTCGTCGCGCCGACGAGCGCTGGATCGTCGCCACGCGTCGGTGGACGCTCGCTGCATGGGCATTCCTCGGCGTCGGCCAGCTGCTCGGCGCGCACTGGGCCTACGTCGAGATCGGCTGGGGCGGGTACTACGCGTGGGACCCGGTGGAGAACGCCGCCCTGATGCCGTGGCTGGCGGCGACGGCGTTCCTCCACTCGGTGATGATCCAGGAGAAGCGCGGCATGCTGAAGGTGTGGAACGTGTTGCTCGTGGTGCTCGCGTTCTGCCTCTCGCTGTTCGGCACGTTTCTCACGCGCAGCGGGATCATCCAGTCGATTCACTCGTTCACGCAGAGCTCGATCGGGCCCTGGTTCCTCGGTTTTATCTGTCTCATCACCGCCGGCTCGGTCGCACTCGTGTTCGTGCGCTTGCCACTGCTGCGGGCGAAGACCCGACTCGAGTCGCTCGTCTCGCGCGAGGCGACGTTCCTCTACAACAATCTGCTGCTGGTCGCGCTCGCGCTGACGATCCTCTGGGGCGTCGTGTATCCACTCCTGTCAGAGGCGGTGACAGGCGAAGCCGCAAGCGTCAGCAAGCCGTACTACAACTTCTTCCTGCACAGCTTCGGGCTCCCGCTGCTGCTGCTGATGGGTATCGGGCCGCTCGTTGCATGGCGGCGAGCCTCGCTCCGTGCACTGGGAAGGACCTTCCTCTGGCCGCTCGCGGCCGCGGTCGGTGCAGGCATCGCGCTGCTTGCGCTCGGTGCGGGCTCGTCCCGTGTCGGCGTGATCGCGTACACGTTCTCGGTCTTCGTGCTGGCTTCGATCGTGCTCGAGTTCGCACGCGGCACGAGTGCGCGTAAGGCGCTCGGCGGCAACGGATGGCTCGAGGCGTTCGCCTCGCTCGTGGCTCGCAACCGACGTCGTTACGGTGGATACGTCGTGCACGCCGCCGTCGTCCTGCTGGCAATCGGGGTCGCCGGCTCCAGCGCGTACGAAAGCGTGCGCGAGGGCCGGCTCCGCCCCGGCGAGTCGATGACGGTTGCCGGCAACCGGCTCGTCTTCCGGGGCTACGAGACGAGGCTGGAGTCGAACCACCGCGCGATCCGAGCGCTCGTGGACGTCTATCGCGGCGACAAGTTCCTCGGGCGCTACCGGCCGGGCAAGAACCAGTACTTCGCCGAGGATCAGGTCTCGAACGAGGTTTCCATCCGGCATGACCTGCTCACCGGCGGCGACCTGTTCCTGATCGCCGATCAGGTGAACAGCGACGGCAGCATCGACCTGAAGGCGCTCCAGAAGCCGCTCGTGAACCTGATCTGGCTGGCGGGCTTCGTCTTCATCGGCGGCTCGCTGATCGCGCTCTGGCCCGACGCGCGCGAGGAGCGGCGGCTCGCGGAGCGGTACGCCGGAGCGCCCGTCCGGATATGACGGTGGCGCTCGTCGTCGGGGCGGTTCTCGCCGTGGCCTGCGTCCTGCTCGTCGCGCTGCCTTTCCTGCGGGAGCCCTCGGCGCAGGACGACCGGCTCGCAAGTCCCGACGAGCTCGAGCAGCGGCGACTCGCGCTGGCCGAGGAGCGGGACCGCGCGCTGGCGGCGCTGAAGGAGCTGGAGTTCGATCACCGCACGGGCAAGGTCTCGGACGAGGACTACAGCGCGCTCGTCGGTCCGTTGCGGCGCCGGGCGGCGGAGACGCTGCGCGCGCTCGAGCTGCGCGCGGGCCACACGGCGCAGAGTCGCGTCTCGACGCATGGCTAGCTGCGCGAACTGCGGCGCGAAGCTGACGAAGAGAAGCCGCTACTGCCCGCAGTGCGGCCACCCGTCCGGAACAGGCGAGACGAAGGTGATGGAGGTCCCGCCGGACGAGACGGGGCGCGTGCCCGTGCGCTACACACGCGCCGAGCTGAGGTACTACGGCGTCACACCGTCGACGCTCGTCCTCGTGCTCGCAGCGGCAGCGCTGACACTCGGCATCGTCCTGCTCGCCACCGGCCGCTGGCCGGTCGGTCTCATCCTGCTCGGGGTGAGCCTCCTGCTCATGCTCGTCTTCTTCGAGGTGGCCCGGCGGAAACCCGACGGCACGGTGGCACGCTCCACGGCCGAAGCCCTCGACGCGTTCCGGGCGCGGGCCGGGGTCGCGGCCGACTCGCTCGCCACGCGGGGCAGGGCCGCGAGACGGATGATCGTCCTGCGCCGTGAGCTGCAAAAGATGAGCGTCCTCCGGGCCCGACTTCTGTTCGAGCTCGGCGAGGCGGTGTACCGTGAGGACGAACAAGGGACCGAAACGGCCCGCGAGCAGGTACGAGAGCTGGACGAGCTCGCTGAGCAGAGGGAGGCGGAAATGGAGGCAGTCGTCGCGCAGGCGCATGAACGACTCCGGCGGCGCCGACTGGAGGTGCAGCCGACGGAGATGGTCGAGCTGCCTGAAGAGCCCGCGGCGCCCGGGGAGAGCGACCCGGTCGGGCCGACGCGGATTCCGGAGCCATATCCTCCGCCCGACGAGGGCTCGCCCCCACAGCCGGCGATCATTCCGGAGCCGAGCCCGGCAATCATCCCCGAGCCCGGGCCGCAGGGCCCGGAGCGTGAGGAGCCCGGCTAGGCGCTCGCGCGCCTCTTGGCAGGGACGTCCGACGCCCTGCCGAACCTTCCGCCATGGGCCGCAGACTGGCCGTCGCCGTGGTCGCCTGCCTCGTGCTGGTGGCTCCTGCCGCGGGCGACAACAGCGGCAAGATCGGCGCGCTGCAGGAACGAATCGCCGCCGCCCGCGCCAAAGAGGCGCGCCTGACGGCGGAGATCTCCGACGTCACGGCGCAGATCCGGTCGCTCGAGCGCAAGGTCGGCGACGTGTCGCAGAAGCTCTCCGTGCTGGAGCAGGACCTTGCCCTCCACCAGCGGCGGCTCGACCGCCTGAACGAGCTCTTCGATTTCGAGACGAAGCGGCTCAACTTCCTGCGGCAGCAGTACTCGCGCGCCGTCCATCAGCTGAACCTGCGCATGATCGACATCTACGAGACGCGCGATCCGACGCTCGTCGAGGTGATCCTCGAGTCGTCGTCGCTGCAGGACGCCCTCGAGCAGATCCACTACCTCGATGCCATCGCACGCCAGGACAAACGGATCGCGGCCCAGGTCGCAGACGCGCGCGACGAGGTGCGCGTCGCGCGCGAGCGCACAAAGAAGGTACGGGCGCACGTGCACGCGGAGACGCAGGTCGTCGCCGTGCGGACGCAGCAGCAGCGCGACGTGAAGAATCAATTGCTCGCGAGCGAGAGAGGCCTTTCGGGCACGCGCAAGCGGCAACGGACTCAGCTGGCCTCCACTCGGGAGACGAAGCGAGTCCTGATCGCCGAGGCGAACGCACTTGCCGCCGAGGACGCGCGCATCCGTGGCCAGCTGGCGGCGGCGCAGGGGGGAGCGACGGACACCATTCCCTCCTCCCAGGGCCTGATTTGGCCGGTCAGCGGGCCCGTCACAAGCCCGTTCGGCTACCGCTGGGGGCGGCTCCACGCCGGGATCGACATCGGCGTGCCCTACGGGACTCCGATCCACGCCGCCGCCTCGGGGACGGTCGTCCTGGCGGGCTGGACCGGGGGCTACGGGAACTACACCTGCATCGACCACGGCGGCGGCCTGGCGACCTGCTACGCCCACCAGTCCTCCTACGCGGTCTCGAGCGGCGCCGGGGTCTCTCAGGGCCAGGTGATCGGCTACGTCGGCAACACGGGCCACAGCTTCGGCGCCCACCTGCACTTCGAGGTGCGGATCAACGGAAATCCCGTGGATCCGCTCGGCTATCTCTAGTTCGCCCGTAACCAGATTCTGAAGTCGGGCGTTTCCTCTTTGTAATTCGTAGGCGGCGGGAGTCGAGGACAGGGTCGCGCCCGCTTACGGATAAGTCGTCTCCCGACGACGCCGGCCGCCTCCCCCGGGGCGGCCGGCCGTTTCCTTGGGCCATGTCACGTGCCTGGCACTGGACATGTCCGTGTGGCGTGGATTCGTAATCCGACCGTGGGGAATCGAGACGCCGCCCTTCCCGGGCAAACCAAAACGGAAGGAGAACGGACGATGGCACTCGTGTTGCTCATCCTGCTCTTGATCCTCATCCTCGGCGGCGTGGGGATCGCGGTTGTGAAGTTCCTGCTCTGGATCGCGCTGATCATGCTCGCGCTCTGGATCGTCGGCTTCTTCGTGCGCGGAGCCGAAGGGGCTCGCTGGTACAGGTGGTGATGCGCGGGGCGGCTCAGGCCGCCCCGCTTACGTCAGGTCGAATGTCTGCGCCAGCAGGAAGATGTTCAGCCCTGAGATGAGGGCGGCGACCACGACCGCCGCTGCGACGGTTGGGCGCCGGTTCACAAGGACCCCCATTACGTCACGCCGGCTGGTGAACATGACGAGTGGGATCAGTGCGAACGGGATCCCGAACGAGAGCACTACCTGGCTGATCACGAGCGTGCGGGACGGGTCGAGGCCCAGACCGATCACGACGAAGGACGGCAGCATCGTCACGAACCGCCTGACGAAGAGCGGGATCCGCCGCCGGATGAAGCCCTGCATCACGACCTGACCGGACATCGTCCCGACGGTCGAGCTGGAGAGCCCGGACGCCGTGAGCGCGAGCGCGAAGAGCACGCTCGACGCCCCGCCGAGGATCGGCTGCAGCGTGCGATGCGCGCCCTCGAGCGACTCGACGTTCGTGAGCCCGCTGCCGAAGAAGACCGTCGCGGCGACGACGAGCATCGACATGTTGATCAGACCCGCAATCGTCATCGCGATCACGACGTCGATGCGCGTGTACTTGTAGAGCTTCCGCGCCTCCTCGTCGTTCCGCGGAACGATTCGCTGCTGCGTCAGCGCCGAGTGGAGGTAGATGACGTGCGGCATGACCGTCGCACCGAGGATGCCGACGGCCAGCAGCACCGACTCGCTCCCGGCGAAATCGGGCACGACGGCATGCTTGGCGACCGTCGCGAGCGGCGGATGGGCGAACCAGAGCTCTCCGAGGTAGCAGACGCCGATCACCGCGACAAAGGCGGTGATGACCGCCTCGAGCGGCCGGAAGCCGAAGCGTTGCAGTGCGAGGATCATGAACGTGATCACGCCGGTGATCACGGCCGCAGGGAAGAGAGCGATGCCGAGCAGCAGCTTGATCCCGAGTGCCGCGCCGAGGAACTCCGCCAGGTCGGTGGCCATCGCGATGACCTCGGCCTGGATCCAGAGCCCGATCGACGTTCGACGTGAGAAACGCTCCCGGCAGACCTCCGGGAGGTTGCGGCCCGTCGCGATGCCGAGCTTCGCCGAGAGGGTCTGGATCAGCATCGCCATCAGGTTGGAGGCGACGATGACCCAGACGAGCGTGAAGCCGAACTTCGAGCCACCCGCGATGTTCGTCGCGAAGTTGCCCGGATCCATGTACGCGACGCACGCGATGAATGCGGGGCCGAGGAAGGGGAGGAGGCGCCAGCGCGTCGGCTGGCCGCGCAGGACGCGCTCGCCTGCGCC
>WNGB01019419.1_pt1 | contig 11280 bp, 13 predicted proteins | sample 5400681 | NCBI WGS metagenome assembly WNGB01 (sample SAMN13153367, study PRJNA577476) | soil metagenome | isolation source: 115 cm soil or saprolite under grassland replicate 2 | place: USA:California | collected 2016-06-15 | reverse complement strand
GGCGGCCAGCGCGTCACGGGCGCGGGTCAACTCCTTCTCTTTCACGAGCAGTTGCAGGCGCGCAGCCTCCCACTCCTGCGGCGACACGATCGGGGGTGTGGTCATTGCGGGATGTCCATTCGCCACTGGTGCCTCCTGGTCTCCAGATCGGCGCACGGCCCCAACTGCCGCGCCTGCACCCTCTAAGACCGTTGACCGCCCCCGAACTCATCGCCGAGCATAGTCGGAAGCAGAAATCGAGAGAAAGGTAACGATGACGATGGCCCGGTCAGGCGGGAACGTCTTCTTCACCAACTTCAGCACCTACGACGCGCCGTTCCCCTCCAAGGTCCGGCTCGCGCTGGCCAACACCTGGACGAAGGCACGCACCCGGTCCCGCTGCTGCGGCAACCACGGTCAGCCAGGCTGCTGACAGCTGGCCGATGGACCCCGTGCGGGTCCCCACGACAACAGACACCCAGACCATCACGAGGATGAGCACGGCTGATGCAGCGTCGGGGTTGCTAGAAGCCTGAGGCCTCGTAGCGCGAGCGCGTCTTCGCGGGATCCGGGTCGTCTTCTTCGGTGATCACGTAGGTCACCAGCGTCTTGCCGTTGATGGTCAGGCTCTGAAAGGTCTCACCCTCATTGCGGGAGGCCAGCGTGTAGGTGACGGCGCCGTTCTCCATGACGCGGGCAAGGCTCTTCTCAAGCTCCGCGCTGTCCATGGTGTCGTGGAGACGCCACTTGGGCTCGGCTCCGTTGATCAGCAGGTACCTGGGCACTTGAAGGGCCCCCTTCGTGTCGGTCGGCCCTCACACTGTGCCCATCCGGTGGCAGGAGACAAGCTGAGAGGTGGGGCCCCTCAAGCCTCCGAGGCGCGCCTTCCCGGGATCTGGTTGCGCTGGGTGGCGCTGGCGCCCCAGTGCCCGATATCCAGTATCGCGGCGAGCACGACCCAGAACCAGTCCCAGCCGGTCAGCCCCCGACCCGGTGTGTACAGGAGGAGATAGATCAGGGTCGCGAACGGCAGGAAGATGATGCCGAGGAGCGGCCACAAGAAGGTGCTGAACGCAGCGTCGACCCGCTCCGGCCTTGCGATCCACAGGATCAACACCGCCAGACGCGGGAAGAGCCCGCCGAACAACGCAAACAGACAACCCATCGCTCATCCTCCAGTCTCGTCCCTGCAGTTCCTCCCATTGGCACCGCTCGGAGGTCCGTGTGCGACTCTGGGGCATCTTGGTGTGAGCGGGCATCACCCACAGAGGGTGAATTTGGGGCCACCCTGGGCCCCTGCCCCTGGGCTACCGGGACACCGTCTTCGGTTCCCCGTTGCTTGTAGGAGTACATGGCAACGACTACGGTCTAGGGGTGGATACGAGCGTCGGGGGGCGTGCTGCCAGTACGGAACGTCACCGGCGGTCCGGGGTAGGGCCGTCCTTCGAGCTGGTGGAGTCGAAACTGCAACCGCCGTTGGCCCGCCCGGGGATCGTGCCCCGCACGGTGCTGCTGGATCGACTGCTGGCTTCGCATGCCGTGCCGGTCATCTCGGTGGTCGCTCCGGCCGGTTACGGCAAGACGACCTTGTTGGCCCAGTGGGCCCAGCGCAAGGGCCCCCGGGTGGGTTGGGTCTCGGTGGACCAGCGCGACAACGATCCCGCGGTGCTGCTGACCTACCTCGCGGTCGCGCTGGACCGGGTCGAGCCGATCGACCCGAGCGTCTTCCGGACCTTGGCCGCACCGAGCGCCTGGGCGGCGGCCACGGTCGTGCCCCGGCTCGCGGCTGCCCTGTCGGTGATGACCCAACCGGTTGCCCTGGTCCTGGATCATGTGGAGCTGCTCGGTAACGTGCAGTGCCTTGACGCGGTGGCCGAGCTTGCGCTGCAGCTTCCGGCCGGGTCGCAGCTGGCGCTTGTCTCCCGGTCCAGGCCGCCGCTGCCGGTGGGACTGCTGCGGGCGCAGGGCCGCATGGTGGAGATCGGGGTCGAGGACCTGGCGATGGACCGGCTGGAGGCGCGCGGGGTGCTGGAGGGTGCCGGGGTCCGGGTTGGCGAGGCAGAGGTGGCCGAGCTGGTGAGGCGGACCGAGGGGTGGCCGGTTGGGCTGTACCTGGCGGCGCTGGCCCTGCAGGCCGGCGCCCCGAAGCGCGACGTCCGGGCGGGGTTCACCGGGGTTGACCGGCTGGTGGCCGACTACGTGTGGTCGGAGCTGTTGGCTCGCCTCCCGCAACGCACGGTGTCGTTCCTGACGCGGACGGCGGTGCTGGACCGCTTGTGCGGGCCGCTGTGCGACGCGGTCCTGGACGTCAAGGGGTCGGCGGAGGTCCTGGAGTCGTTGGAGAGGTCGAATCTGTTGCTGGTGCCGCTGGATCGGCAGCGCCGGTGGTACCGGTATCATCACCTGTTCGGCGAGCTGCTACGCGCTGAGCTGGAGCGGCGCGAGCCCGAGCTGGTCCCGCAGCTGCATGTGCGGGCGGCGGCGTGGTGCGAGGGCAACGGGCTGCCGGAGCTGGCCGTCGACCATGCCCAGGCCGCCGGTGACGCCGATCGGGTCGCCAGGCTGGTCACCCGTCTGGTGCAACCCGCCTACGCCGCCGGGCGGGTGGACAGCGCCCGCCGGTGGTTGGCATGGTTCGAGGACCAGGGGCTGATCCACCGCTACCCGCCGGTCGCGGTGCAGGGAGCCTGGTTGCACGCGCTGGTGGGCCAGCCGGCCGAGGCCGAGCGCTGGGTCGACGCGGCCGAACGCAGCTCGTTTGCGGGCGCGCTGCCCGATGGCAGCACCACCGAGAGCTGGGTGGCGCTGTTGCGCGCGCTGTTGTGCCGCGACGGGGTGGAGCGGATGCGCGCCGACGCTCAGGCTGCCGTGGCCGGGCTGAGCCCGGGGAGCCCGTGGCGGGCGACGGCGCTGTTGTTGGAAGGGATCGCCTACCTGCTGGACGGCAAGGCTGACCGTGCCGACCCGATCCTGGCCCACACGGTCGAGGTGGCCATCGACGTCGGGGCGATGCCCGCCGCATCGGCCGCGCTGGCCCAGCGCTGCATCGTGGCGATGGAACGTGACCAGTGGCACCAGGCCGAGCCCCTGGCGGAGCGAGCGCTTGGGATCATGCGCGCTGGGCGCCTGGACGACTACGTGATGAGCCCGTTCATCTATGCGGTGGCGGCCCGCACGGCCGTACATCGCGGTGAGGTTGCGCGGGCCAAGCAGTACCTGGCGCGGGCTGCTCGCCTGCGGCCGCTGCTGACCTCCGCGATGCCGCATCGTGCTGTGCAGACGCTGCTGGAGCTGGCGCGCGCCTATCTGGGCCTGGACGACGTTGCCGGCGCCAGGGTGCTGGTGCGGCAGGCCCGGGACGTCCTGCGGCAGCGGCCCGCCCTGGGCATCCTGGCCGGGCAGGTCGAGGAGCTGCGGACGCAGCTGGCCATGACCGGTGGGGGGACCGTGGGGGTCTCGTCGCTGACCACCGCCGAGCTGCGGCTGCTGCCGCTGCTGTCCACCCACCTGTCCTTCCGGGAGATCGGCCAGCGACTGCACCTCTCGCGGCACACGGTGAAGACCCATGCGATCTCGATCTACCGCAAGCTCGGCGTCGCCTCGCGCAGCCAGGCGGTCCAGCACCTGCAACAGCTCGGTCTGGGCGCCTAGACCTGGCCTGGGCCGCCGCCGCGCATGACCCGTCACCGGCGGCTGTCGGGGCGCTCCAGGGTGTCTGCGTACAGCCGCAAGATGTCGGTGGTGGCGGCAAACAGCGGTGTTGGGTCGATGCGGAGCTCGGCGAGCCGGTTGGCCAGCGGGACCACCTCGGTCGTCAGGAAGCCGAGCAGCAGCAGGCTCAACTTGTGCGCGATCCCCGCGTCGGCGCCCGGTTCCTGCTCCAGGAAGGCCGTGATCTCGCTGTCCAAGGCTCCCATGTCCAGCGGCAGGGGCAGGCCGGCGGCCGTCTCGCCGGCGATGTCGTTGGGCCGGGGTCTGGATGAGCTGGCCGCCCGCCGAAGGTCGATGAAGGCCTCCGTCTCGTCCAGGCGTTCTCGTTCCATGAGCGCGCCCCTGGCCTGTTCGATCAGGCTGCGAGTGTCCAACGCGACCTGCAGCTGCTCGGCCAGCCGGCCGCTGATCTCGGCCTTGGCGGCCGTGCCAAGCAGGGTCGCCAGCAGCCCGGCGTAGGTCTGCAGCGCGCTGATCTCGGTCTGGTCCCAGCCTCCTGGGGCGACCGCGTACACATCCAGGGTGCCGATCGGGCCACCGCCCAGCTCGATCGGGACGCTGAGCCCAGACCGGATCTGCACCTCAACGAACGCCAGCGTGATCTCCCCCCACCGGGGCTCCAGGGTGGCATCGTGCATGACCGCCGGCCGGCGGCTGGCAAACGCCTGGACGCACGGACCGGAGGCGAAGACTTCCTGGTTGTCCTGGAGGGTCTGGGCGCGCGGGTCAGAGGCGCTGGCCCAGCGCAGCTTCCCGTCGGCGTCGGCGAGCATGATCCCGACGGCATCAACCTGGAACAACTGCTTGGCCGCCACCACGGCCTGCTGCAGCGTGTCGGCCAGGTCCCGCTCAGGGTCCAGGTCGGCGAGCGTCGCGATGCTCTTGGCCAGCAGGGCAGGATCGATCGGCATGGTCTGGCCTTTCTTCCGGTCGCCGAACTGGCGAACCCGGTCAACAGGCCAGGCGGGAGATACGCCCTGGGGTGCCGATCAGGCCCAACAGCCCCACGCTGTCGTCGTGTGGGCTTCGGCCGATTCCTCCGACGGCATCCACGGGAACCCGACCCCGTCAGCATAGCCCCTCTCCGGCGACGGTCATAGGCCGGCACAGAGCGCCTACCTTGGCTCCTGCGGTGCAGAGCCTGCCGTCCGCGACTTGCCGGTCACCCTGCGTCGGCGCGGAGCAGCAGCACGATCGTGGCAAGGCCGTTCACGACGATGGCGGCCGCCACCACGTAGCCGAGGATCGGCCGGGGGATCGGACGTCCCGCACGCAGGGCCCGGTCGACCCGCTGCCAACGCCACCGCGCCAGACCCGCCGTCAGGACGCCGGCGAGGATGAGTGACACCCCGATCAGCTGCCTCGCCCAGATGATGCCCTCTGCCGGAAGGACCCGCTCGGCGGCCACTCCGACGGCCACCAAGGCCAGCCCGGTGCGGAGCCAGGCGAGGTAGGTCCGCTCGTTCGCGAGTTCGGCCTGCGTGCCCGTCTGGCGCTCTTCGCTCACGCAGCCACTCCGCCTCTCTGGATCTGGTTCTGCGGTTCACAGGAGCCGCAGGTCAGCGGCCCGACCCGGCCTGGTCGAACCATCGCAGCTCGAACCCGGTGAGCACCTCGCCGAGGCCATGGAAGACCGCGTAGATGCCGACGAGGTTGACGAACACGAACAGCGACCGGCCGGGGTAGCCGGCGGCCCAGATGCCGAGCAGCAGCTCGACCATGCCCAGCAGCAGGGTCGTCCACCACCAGGGGCGACCGATCGAGGCGAGCGCCCCGACCACATCGACGATCCCCTTGACGATCAGGAACCAGGCGAGGATGCCGGCCAGGTACCGCAGGGTATGTCCTGGCCAGACGAAGGTGATGATCCCGACGATGACCGAAAATACCCCGCCGACCAGCCAGAGCCAGCGCCAGCGCTCGACCCGGCCGGCGGTGATCACCTCGTTGACCCCGGTGCCGATGAACGTGATCCCGGTGACGACGGCCAGCGCGAGCTGGCTGCCGACGTTGTAGGAGAGCACGAACATCCCGAACAGGATCCACAGGATGCCGAGCAGCAGGCACAGCCACCAGCTCCTGGCAAGGCCGAGGACCGTGTCGCGGGTGAGGGGGACCCTCGTGGCGGGCATGGACGTGTCGCTCATGACAACCCCTACCTTGGGCCGGGACGCAAGCGTCGCTCACGGGCGAGCCGGATGATCATCTCATCTGGGGCGGCGCGGCCATCGCCCAGATGGGATGGAACGCGCAGTGGCCGGCTGTGGGCTCCACCACGACATGGGCAATCAGGTCCCGCTGCGGGGCCGCTGGACCGATGGCCGCAGCCAGAGCGACGCCGCGGTCGGCTGCATCGTCTGGTCGACCGCCGCAAGCAGCTCGGTCGACAGCGTGTCCAGGTCAACGTGGTCGCGAAGCCGCGCGGTGAACCCCTCAATGGTCTTGGCCGCGTTGTACTTGCGGCGGTTGAAGCGCCGGTCCACGGTCTGCTGGACGCGGCGGCGGGCCGGCTGGAACAGCGCGGCCACGGCCAGGGTGGCGCCAGCGACCGCCCAACTTGGCGTCCTGGTGCCGAACCCACCTGACAGCTGCCCGAGGACCAGGACCAAGCCGGCGTAGACAGCGCCGAGCATGGCGGTGAGCAGCCCGTAGACCAGGGTGCGGTTGACCAGGCGGTCGATGTCCCACAGCCGGTACCGGAGGATGCCGATGCCGAGCCCGGCCAGCAGGAGCACGGTCCCCAGGAACTCCAGGTAGGGCCCGTAGGGGTCGGCCTCGGGGAACAGGCTGAGCGGGATGCTGAGGATCGCGCCGTAGGCGAACCACTTGATCTGCTGGCGCTGCACGGCGCCGGCGCGGCGGAACCGCAGCACCAGCGCGACCGCGCTGATCGCGCCCAGCAGCAGCGCCCCCAGGAACGCGATCCCGAACATCGCGTCCACCAGGGGCGGCACCTCGCCCTCCTCGGTGACCAGGGTCGGCCCGCGCAGCGGCCAGTACCCGACCGCGAGGATGACGGTGGGGACGACCAGGTTCACGGCGCCGGCCCAGCCGAGCGGCCACCAGCGACGCGATGGCAGGCGCCCGTCTGGGAACAGCAGGATCAGGAACACGACGCCCACCACGATGCCCGGCACCATGGTCCAGCTGGCCAACCAGCTCGCCACGTCCCCACCGGGCAGCGACAGCTGCCGCGAGGTGAGGCCGAGGGCGAGCGGGGCGTACTGCGCGGCGAAGTTGAACACGGCCAGGGAGACACCGCCCACCAGGAACAGCCAGGCGAGCAGGTGGCGCCGGTCGCCCACCACGATCAGCGCGCCGACGAGCGGCAGGACCAGCGCATCCAGGATGCCGATGGCGTGGTGGTTCTCAACCAGCTCGACGGGGGATTCGCCGTTGAAGGTGGCCAGCGCGATGCTGGCGACGGCCAGGGTGACCGACAGGAGACACAGCGCCCAGGCCAGCCAGGTCACGGCCGGTCGGCGTGCCCGCTGCTGGGCTGCGGTGGTCACCGTGTGCGCTCTCCCTCGGTGCGGTGGCCCGTGGAGTATCGCCGCATCCCATCACGGCACCGTTACGACATGGTCGAGTGCGCTGGTCGGCTTCGCTACGCCGCTGCGCCAGGAGACGCCACCGCGGGGCGGAGGTTCACGATCCGCCGGAGCTGACCAGCGTCGCGTAGAGCCGGGGTTGCTGGTGGCTCACCAGGCCAAGCCGGCCGAGGGCGGCAACGATCCAGTCGTGCTTGGCGTTGGTGAACGCCACCGGATCAACCGGCCCGCCTTCCACGATCGCCTGCTTGAGCGCGGCGTAGCGGCGCCGCAACAGCGGGTCGGCGCGCAGGGCGTCTCGAAAGCCGCGCATGGTGGCCACCTCAGGGCTGGAAGCCGGCACCACGTGCACGTGGACCCGGTAGTCGGTCCCTCCGTGGCGGAAGGCGCCCCACACCATCGGCCGCGTGGCGGGGAAGGCCGCAGGGATCTGGCGTTGGAAGCCGAGCTCGAGCAGGGTTTCGGTGATGGCGGGGATCTGGGCCGGCTCGGCGGCCAGCAGCAGGTCGATGGTGCCCTTGCCGGCCAGCCCGGCCACCGCGGAGCTGCCCACGTGCTCGGCTGGCGCGCCCGGCCACCTGGTCGCGATGAGCGCGACGAGGCGGCTGGCGACCTCGGGGGCGTCCGGATCGGCCTCGTGGACCTCAACCGGCACGCGGCGGTAGCGGCCGATCGGCGGCTCGGATGCCGTGGTCATGGGGGACCTCCCCAGAAGCAGAGCCTTGTGGTCCAGAACAGCAGCATGGCCTGGCGCCGTCACGGGACGGCATCGGCGACATGTCGGAGCAACGGCGAAAGGGACTCGACCCGGTCGCGGCTGACCGCCTAGGGCGGTAGCTTCCGGATCCAGGCGTCGATCCGCTCGGCGACCTGCTGCCAGCCCCGGTCGAGCATCATGTCATGGCCCATGCCCGGGACGATCTCGGCCCGCGTGCGGTAGGCGCGTGCGGTTCGGCGCACCTCGCCGACCGTGATGATGCCGTCCCGCTCGGCGCCCATGACCAGCACCGGCACCTGCAGGCGGCGCGGCCGCGGCAGGACGACCATGGTGTCGATGAAGGCCGGGTAGGACTCGTCCTGCAGGCGCGCAGCGCAGCGGTCGACCACCTCCTGGGGCGTGTCTGGGGTGAAGAACAGCTCGCGGATCAGTGCGGGGGTGCTGGTGAACGGCTTGAGTCGCAGGAGCAGGTTCGCCTGCAGGAACACCAGCGGGTGGCGGACGGCGAGGCGGGCGACGGCCCCGATCGTTCCCTGGGGCGGAAGGGTGGCAAGCAGCACCGCACCTGGGGCGTGATGGCGCTCCAGGTACTTCTGGACCGCGAGCCCGCCAAGGGAGTGCCCGACCAGGACCGGGGGTTCGGCGAACCGCGTCGCGGCCCGCTGCACGTCGTCGACGTAGTGGTGCACGCGGTGCGGCAGAGGCTAGGAGGCCGAGGTTCCGCGGCGCTCCTCTAGCTCGGGACCCGCGTCCACCGGCCGGTCCTGGCGGACTCGGCGATGGCGTCGACGGCGAGGGCGGCGCGGACGGCGTCGTGGATCGTCGGCCCGAGCGGCCTGCCGGCCGCCACCGACCGCAGGAAGTTGGCCGCCTCGATGACCTTCAGGTCGTCGTAGCTCATGGCGAGCCCGGCACCCGGCTGGAAGGACTGGAACTCGCCCTGCCCCGGACCCGCCTGCACGGTGGTGACCTGCTGGTTCTGGTCGGCGTCGCCGGTGCACACCCGCAGCTCTCCCATGCGGCGGAAGTCCCAGAAGACCGCTCCCCTGGTGCCGTGGATCTCGAAGCCGTAGTTGCACTGCTCGGCGACGCTGACCCGGCTCGCCTCGAGGCTGGCGCGGGCGCCACCGGCGAAGCGGACCAGGCAGCCGACCCAGTCCTCGTTCTCGACCTGCCCGACGGCGCCGTCGGCCGTGGGCCGCTCGGGGATGAAGACGGCCTGGTCGGCGACCACGCTGTCGAACTCGCCGAGAAGGTGCCGTGCCAGGTCGATGCCGTGGGACACCAGGTCCCCAAGGACGCCGGTGCCGGCGCTGGCCTGCCTGAAGCGCCACGACAGGACGCTCCCGGGGTCCGCGGCGTAGTCGGTGAGCAGGCGGAACCGGGCATGCGTCACCGTCCCGATCCGCCCCGCCTCGATGAGGGCGCGCGCGTACGTCACCGCGGGGGCGTTGCGGTAGTTGTAGCCGACGGTGCTCTGGACGCCCGCCGCCAGCGCGGTGGCGACCGCTTGCGTCTCGTCGGCGTTGCGCCCGACCGGCTTCTCGATCCAGAGGTGCTTGCCCGCCCGCGCCGTCATCACGCCGATCTCGCGGTGCAGGTCGTTGGGGGTGGTGACGCTCACCGCCTCGACCAGCGGGTCCTCCAGCAGGTCGCGCCATGACGGCAGCGCCCGCTCGAACCCGAACCGCCGCGCGGCCTCGGCGCGGTCCGGCAGCGGGTCGGCGACGGCGACCAGGCGAGGCAGGCGCGGCAGCCGCGGGAAGTGGTGCGGCAGCCGGGCGTAGGCCCGCGCGTGGACCTGGCCCATCCAGCCGAACCCGACCACGCCGACGCCGAGCTCCTCACCGACGGGCTCGCGCACGCTCCCGGCCACCAGGTCGCTCCTCTGGTCCCGCCGCCTCCGCATCGACCGCGACGCTGACGGTACCATCGTCGGCTGCGGCGCCCGGCCCGAGCGCAGCCAACACAGAGGAGCGGACATGCAGATCGGCATCGGCCTCCCGAACACGGTGCTCGACCTTCCCGGCCGGACCCTGGTCGCCTGGGCGAGGCGCGCCGAGGACCGAGGGTTCTCCACCCTGGCGACGATCGACCGGATCGCCTACCCGACCTACGACTCGCTGACGTCGTTGACCGCCGCGGCGGGTGCGACCGAACGGATCGGCCTGCTGACCAACATCCTGCTGGAGCCCGCCTACGACCCGGTGGTGCTCGCCAAGGTCACCGCGAGCCTGGACCAGCTCTCGGGTGGCCGGCTCACCCTCGGCCTCGGCGTGGGCGCCAGGCCCGACGACTTCGCGCTCACCGGCCGGTCGTTCTCGGATCGCGGGAAGCGGTTCGACGCCGAGCTGGAGCTGCTGCACGACGCCTGGGCGGGGGAGCCGCTGGCGCCCAGCCCGTTCCCGGTGGCGCCGGCGACGACCAGGGGTCGCATCCCGCTGATGATCGGCGGGGAGGTGGAGCTGGCGGCGCCGCGGGCGGTGCGTTGGGGCGCCGGCTTCACCATCGGAGGCGCCCCGCCGGAGATGGCCGGCGGCGCGATCCAGGCGTTCAAGGCCGCATGGGAGCGGGCCGGCGGCCAGGGGAAGCCGCGGATCGCGGTCCTCTCGTACTTCTCGCTGGGCGAGGAGCACACCGAGGAGTCGATCCGCAACCTGCGCACCTACTACCGGTTCACCGGCGAGTGGGCGGAGGCGATCGCGATGGGCGCACCCCGCACCCCCGAGGCGGTCAGGGAACGGGTCGCGGCCTTCGAGCAGCTCGGCGTGGACGAGCTGATCTTCGACCCCACCGTCGGCGACCTCGACCAGGTCGACCGGCTCGCCGAGCTGGTCGGCTAGCAGCTAGCGCGCCTCCAGGAAGGCGACCACGGCCAGGACGCGCCGGTGGTCGTCGTCGGTCTCCGGCAGCTGCAGCTTGGCCAGGATGCTGCGAACGTGCTTCTCCACCGTGCCCTCGGTGACCCACAGCCGCCGTGCGATGCCGGCATTCGAGCGGCCCTCCGCCATCAACGCCAGCACGTCGCGCTCGCGGGCCGTCAGCACCGCCAGGGGGTCGTCCCGCCGCCGGACCGACACCAGCTCCTGCACCAGCGCCGGGTCGACGACCGAGGCGCCCCTGGCGATCCGCTCCAGGGTGTCGATGAACTCCTCCACGTCGGTGACGCGACGTTTGAGCAGGTAGCCGACCGCTGCCCGCTGGCCAGCAGCTCCATCGCGTGCTCCACCACCACGTGCGCCGACAGCAGCAGGATGGCGGTCTCCGGCAGCTCCTGGCGGATCACCCGCGCGGCGTCCAGGCCCTCCGTCGAATAGCTCG
>WNGB01013601.1_pt1 | contig 11280 bp, 11 predicted proteins | sample 5400681 | NCBI WGS metagenome assembly WNGB01 (sample SAMN13153367, study PRJNA577476) | soil metagenome | isolation source: 115 cm soil or saprolite under grassland replicate 2 | place: USA:California | collected 2016-06-15 | reverse complement strand
GGTCGGCTGCTCGCTCGCGACAGGGAAAAATGCCATGAGATTTGCTCCTTCGATGAAGATTGCGCCGACGATCGGTGGTCACAGACGGCCGCTCGCCGGGGATCGTCGATCCCTTGTTGTTCGCGTTCGGACTACTTCTGCGCGTCGGGCTGCGCGGTGCCCGCATGCCCGCTGTCGGTTGACTTCTGCTTGGCGCGTGCCCGCTTCAGGGCGCCAGTGGCTTGGGCCTCAAGACGGCCGGCGAGAGCATCGGCCTGGCCCTCAGCCCCCAACCGCACGGCGGCGGCCGCCGCCGCCCGCGCGAGGCGCGCCGCGCCCAGGCCGGCCAGTTCCTTGGCATATCATTCGCTTAGGTCATACTGTTCATATGCTAGCGGACGCACAGCGCCGTGTCGCCTGTTCGCGGCCCAGTGCGCAATCAAGAAAAAGGTAGATCGCAAGCTCATCCAAGCGGTCAGCTCGCAGCCGATCTTTTTCCTGGAGCCAGAATAGAGTGGCCGAGGGACGTCAAACCGTGGCGCCTTCGCTATACTCTGCGCGAGATAGACAACGTTTCCTCGCCAAGCGCGAGGGCGTGAGGGTTTCGCCTGGAGAGCAAGTCATGGCACAAGTGCAGGCGCAGAGCGCCAAGACCGATCATCCAGCGCTGAGCGATGTGATCGAGCGCAACATTCAGAATCAGGTGCGCCTGCGGGTCGAGACCGTATCGCGTCGTACCTTCCAGGAGCGGATGGCGGATGCGATCACGGCGTTTTCTGGCAACATGAGCTTCGTGTACCTGCACGGCCTCTGGTTTGGCCTGTGGGTGCTGCTCAACACTGGCTGGTTGGGGATGCGCCCGTTTGATCCGTTTCCCTACAGCCTGCTGACCATGATCGTCTCGCTCGAGGCGATCTTTCTGGCGACGTTTGTCCTGATCAGCCAGAATCGAAGTGGTGCTGAGGCCGACCGGCGCGCCGATCTGGCGCTGCACATCGGGCTGCTCACCGAGCACGAGGTCACGCGGGCGCTCCAGATGCTCGATGCGATCCAGGACCGGCTCGGTGTCGCCAACGATCCGGAGAGCGACCTGGCGCAGCTCGAAATGGAAACCAAGCCCGAAGATGTGCTCGCCGAGATCGAGCGTCTGCGACAGCTCGAGCATCCGCACCGGCGCTAGGAAAGCGGATGCTTGCCCGGTGCCCTGTCGGCCGAGCTGCGCTCCAGGCCATGGAAAGAGCGTGCGGATGGTTCCTGGGTTGTCCGACCGCAGGGTGATAAGCGACCGCGCTGGCACCTCGGCCTCGCTCGTCTGGCCTGCGCTCGACGGGCTTTCGGATGTCATTGCTCTCTCCATACCAGTCGTCGGATAGAGCTGCAGATTATTGCTTAGCCAGGTGTTCGTCGTCTCCTATCGAGCCAGGCCCGATCTGGTGAAATGGATGGCGGTGTAGCTGTATCGCGCAGCAGGTGATCCCTGTCCAACGATGAGCGTTGCGATCGACAGAGCGGTGAGCCCCGACGCTATCGATGGTACGAAGAAGATTCATCCTTGCTGTAGACGGCAAATGGCCCGATGTTTCCTACCCTATGGACGGTTTCTAAGCTATGCCTGCTGTGGGTTGTGTGATGCGCTGCATGCGCTTCGTCCATCTGCACAACCGTATACGCACGGCTGACACGGATTGAGGAACAGAAAGGAAACGACTATGCGACGACTCTTGTTGGCAGTATGTGTGCTGGTGCTTCTCTCGGCCTGCGGCCAGACATACTCCGGTGGTGCTCCGACCGGCGCATCGCCCATCGCTGTGGCCGCATTACCGCCGGACACGCCGGCACCCACAACCGCCGCGCCCACACCGATGGCCACCGTTCAGGCCGATCTCGCCACCGCGCCGGGCGACTTCAGCTCGGCGGTGCGCACGGTTGTCCAAACCGTCCGCCCGGCAGTGGTCCAGATCACAAACGAGCAAGCCAATAGTGACCCGTTCAGCAACCAGACAACCGCGGTACCCGTCGGTGTCGGCTCGGGTGTGATCTACGACACCCTCGGTCACATTCTCACCAATAACCATGTGGTGGAGGGCGCTGAGCAGCTGATCGTCTCGCTGCCCGATGGGCGGGTCTTCCCGGCCAAGCTGCTCGGCGCTGATCCGACCACCGATCTTGCCGTCGTACAGATCTCCGGCACTGACCTGCCGCTCGCCGCGTTTGGCGACGCTGGCGCGCTCGCGGTCGGCGACTGGGTGGTCGCGATCGGCAACGCGCTGGCACTTCCTGGGGGGCCAACCGTCAGCGCGGGCGTTGTGAGCGCGCTTGGCCGCACGGTTCAGGAGCCAGGCGAGACGCCCAACCAGGCCGGACCCTATCTCTTCGACGTCATCCAGACCGACGCACCGATCAACCCGGGCAACTCGGGCGGGCCGCTGCTCAATCTGCAAGGCCAGGTGATCGGCATCAACACGCTGGCGGCCACACAGGCCGAGCCTGGCGTGCAAGCCCAGGGGATCGGCTTTGCGATCTCGATCACAACAGCCAAGCCGATCGCTGACCAGTTGGCGGCCACCGGTCGTGCGATCCACCCATTCGTCGGCGTCAGTTTGACCGACCTGACCCCCGCGCTCGCGCGGCGCCTGACTGTCTCGGCCAAGAACGGCGTGGTGGTCCAGTCGGTGACGCGCGGCTCACCCGCGGACACAGCTGGCCTGCAGCCGCGCGACGTCATCACCGCGCTGGACGGCACCACGGTCGTGGACCAGTCCACCTTCGCCAGGCTGATCGACAGCCATCATGTGGGCGACACTGTGGACATGACGACGCTTCGTGGCGGCCAGACGCTGCAGATGCACGTGACGTTAGCCGTCCGTCCGCCGTCCTCGTAATACCAAAGCTCTCGACCTATCGACAGAAAGGACAGCTGATCATGACTGAGACAACGCCGAATCACAGTGCACGCAACGACAACGGGCCGCAGCCGATCCGGGGCGCGTGGGGCGCGCCCATCCTCGGGCCGCGCAACCTACCCCTGGAGCGCGAGAACCCCGACCTGCTCGCTTCGCCCGAAACCGACGCCGGCACCATCCCCAACCTCAAGTTCGCCTACGCCGCGGCCCGCAACCGCCTCGCCACCGGCGGCTGGGCGCGCGAGGTGACGGTACGCGAGTTGCCGGTCGCCACGCAGCTCGCCGGGGTGAACATGCGCCTGAAGCCCGGCGGGATCCGCGAGCTGCACTGGCACAAAGAAGCCGAGTGGGGCTACATGCTCGCCGGGCGCGCCCGCATCACCGCGATCGACCCGCAAGGCCGCAACTTCCTCGACGACGTCGGCGTGGGCGACCTTTGGAACTTCCCGGCGGGCATCCCCCACTCGATCCAGGGCCTGGAGGAGGGCTGCGAGTTCCTGCTGGTCTTCGATGACGGCGACTTCTCGGAGAACGCGACCTTCCTGATCAGCGACTGGTTCGCTCATACGCCGCGGGAAGTGCTGGCCAAGAACTTCGGTGTCCCCGAGGCCGCCTTTGCCAACTTGCCGAAGGACGTCGAGCGCACCCGCTGGATCTTCGCCGGGCAAGTGCCCGGGCCACTGGCCTCCGACGGGGTTCAAGCGCCAGCAGGTGGCGTGCCCGTGAGCTACAGCTACCGCTTGTCGGCCCAGGAGCCGATCACGCTGGCGGGCGGGCAGGCGCGGATCGTCGACTCGTCCAACTTCCCGGCCGCCAGCACCATCGCGGCGGCGCTGGTGGAGGTTGAGCCGGGGGGAATGCGCGAACTGCATTGGCACCCCAACACTGACGAGTGGCAGTATTACATCTCGGGACAAGGACGCATGACCGTCTTCGCCTCGAGTGGCAAGGCGCGCACCTTCGACTATCAGGCGGGCGACGTGGGCTACATCCCCTTCGCGATGGGGCACTACATCGAGAACACAGGTGACGAGCCGCTGCGTTTCCTGGAGCTGTTCCGCAGCAGCTCCTTCGCCGACATCTCGCTGAACCAGTGGATGGCGCTGACGCCGCCCGCGCTGGTGCAGGCGCACCTGAACCTGGATCAGCAGACGATGGCCGCATTGCGCAAGGACAAGCCGGTGATCGTTGGGCCTCAGCGGCAGGCCGGCGAAGAGTAGTCATTTGTTGGGCCGTCGTGTTAGCGCCCGCAGCTAGGAGTACCGCCCGATCGTCCTGGTCGGACGATCGGGCGTACAGCGATGTGCCGAACTGAGAGGAACCAACTATGAGCACCAAATCTGTGACATCACCTGTGGCAACAGTTGACCGCCAAATCAGCGACGTCAGAGTCCGTAACTGGCTACTCGACGCGCTCACGGTCTCGTCGGGCGCGGTGGACGCGATCAGTTTCCTTGCCCTGGGAAAGGTCTTCACGGCGTTTATGACCGGGAACATCGCCTTTCTGGGGATGGGGATCGCGGGCAACACCGGCGCGCCCAGTATCGTATCAGTCCTGGCGTCGATGGCCGGCTTCGCGGGCGGCATCTACCTCGCCACGAGGATTGTTATGCCATCCAGGCAACCCGCGGCGGATGAGGGCGAGCAGCCGAGCGGCGGCGTGTGGCCGCAGCGCACGACGTTGGCCCTCGGCGTCTCGCTGCTGGCCCATCTCTGTTTCGTGGTGATATGGTTCGCGACCAGCGGCCGGCCCGGTGCGAGCGCTATTCCGGTTCTCCTGGCCGTCTGGGCGCTGGCGATGGGGATGCAGAGCGCCGCCGTTCGACGACTTGACGTGGGGGGCGTATTTACGACCGCTGCCACCGCCACCTTCATCTTCCTTGTCGCCGACTTTACCAATAGATCCTTAACCGGCAATGAGCGCCGCCGATTGGTGGGCGTGCTTATCTCTCTGGTCATCGGCGCCACCGCTGGCGGACTTCTGCTTATTCATGCGCCGATCTACGCCCCTGTGCTGCCGTTGGTGATCACCATTGGGGTCGTCGCGACAGCGGCCAGGGTCTTCCGATACCGCTCTGAGATGCGAGAGTCGTGAGTAATGGGCTGGGTCAGCAGCTGGAAGCGCTCTTGTACCTCGCTCGGCAGCGGCGTCGGCCCGCTATGCCATGCTATGACCGGCCCTAGCTCGCTGAGACAGCTCTGGTGCTGATCGACGATTGTGGCGATCAGGAGCAGGCAGCCGAGCACGCCCAGCGCCAGCCACACCACCAGCTGCAGGTGCTGGAGGAACGCCAGACCGACACCGCTGAAGTGTCTGTACCCCGCTGCCATCATCAGGCGCGCGGTGCGCAGCTCCAGAAAATGGCCGGCTTGGGGCCGGGGCGTGAGCACTTCGTCGACGGTCAGGAGCACCTGATCCGATTCCAGTCCGGGTCCAAGGTGGCGCAAGTCCTCGACGGAACAAGTCACCTCCGCCCGTCGGGCGGCCTTTCCCGCGCTCCCAGTCCGCCCATGACACACCCTCGGCAGGACAGACCTGCTCACGCGCCAACGCAGCGTCGACCGCTGCGTTCAACTCCTTGGGCCACCCAGCCCGGCGCCGCTGCTGCTCGTGGGGCACAAGCCTCAGATCCACCGTCGCGAGATCGTAGTGCGTGGCCAAAGCTGTGACCAGCGCCTGTTCGGCTTGGCGAATCAGCTGCCCGTGGCTGCGCATGAGGCTACGTACAGTCGTCTCCCCAAGGATCTGCGGTTCGTGGGTCTACCACCCCAGCAGCCGGGCCATAGAGACGAAGGGCAACTCCTGCGGCAACAGGCAAGCCCATTCCTGGAGGCCGCGGGAAATAATGATGCCATGGTGGAGTGGGAGGACGGCGTTGAGTGGGAGGACGTGGGTCGCGGGGTCGCCCTACTGGCAGACCTGGCGCGACAACGTCAGGATGCCGAAGCGGCTGGCGACGGTGACCATCTCGTGGCCATCGGCAGTCACCGCTTGCCAGGAACAGTGCTGGCGATGCGCTGCGAGAAGCGCCGCATCGATGACGTCCCACTTGGCGCCCTCGGCAACTCTACTCCGGCTCTATAAAAAATCAGCCTGCGGCTGATCGCTTGGATAGGATTGCGCTCTACCATTTTCTGATTGAGCACTGGGCCGCGAACAGACGCCGTGGTGTTGATCCCTTGCTAGCATACGCGCAGCGTTATACAAGCCAAGGATACCCGTTCAGTCCATTGGACCGAGCGTAATCAGGAGGAAGTCTCCCATGAACCGGTTCAGGCGCATCTCCCTACGTAGCACCTTCGTCCTCTCCGCCGCGCTCGTGCTCGCGCTCGCGTGCTCCAGCTGCGGCAGCACGTCCAGCAGTTACGGCTCGCCGTCGCCCGGAACGGATGCGATGCCGCCGGAGGTAAGCGCCAACGCCTCCGCCTGGCCGCTGCCGAACAGGGACTACGCCAACACGCGCGCCATCACGGACGGCAAGCTGACCTCGCAGAACGTCAACCAGCTTGGCGTCGCCTGGAGCGTGCCGATCACCGCCAACGGGCCGTTTGGTGCGGCCGCTACCACGCCCCTGATCGTGGGCGACACTGTGCTCTATCAGGATCTCGGCAGCAACGTCGTCGCCCTCGATCTGGCTACAGGCAAGGAGAAGTGGCGTGTCACGAACAACAACCCATCGATTGGGCCGAACGGGGTCGCCATCGGCTACGCCAAGGTCTTCGCCGCCAAGGACGGGCACACAGTGGCGGCGTGGAGTCTGAGCGAGGGCAAGGAGCTGTGGTCCACGACCCTGACGACGAAGCCCGGCGAGGGCATCGACATCCAGCCCACCGTCTACGATAACACTCTCTACATCGCCACCGTGCCGGGGTCGAGCGCCAGTAACTTCTACCGGGGCGGCAACGTCGGCATCATCTTCGCTCTGGACCAGGCGTCCGGCCAGATCAAGTGGCAGTTCGACACGGTCGACTCGGACGACATCTGGGGCAATTCCCAGGTGAACAGCGGCGGCGGCTCGTGGTACGCGCCCGCGATCGACACCAGCACCGGCATGACCTACTGGTCCACCGGCAACCCAGCGCCGATCGCGGGCACACCGGAGTTCCCGGGCGGCATCAGCCGCCCCGGCCCCAACCTCTACACCAACTCGCTGCTCGCCCTGGACGGCTCCACGGGCTCGCTGCGTTGGTACCGGCAGATCAAGTCGCACGACCTCTTCGACCTCGACTTCCAGATCTCGCCCATCCTCGCCACCGCCACGATCAACGGGGCCAGCCATGACCTCGTCATTGGCGCGGGCAAGCTGGGACGGGTGGTCGCCTTCGACCGCAAGAGCGGCGACATCCTGTGGAATACGCCCGTCGGCATGCACCAGAACGATGACCTCCAAATTCTGCAGCCAGGGCAGACCGTCACCGTCTATCCCGGTGGGCTCGGCGGCGTAGAGACGCCAATGGCGTACGCCGACGGCGTGGTCTACGTGCCGATCCTCGACAGCCCGACCACCTACGACGCCACCTCCGGTCTGCCGCCGGGCGTGACGGACACCTCCAAGGGCACCGGCGCCCTGCTGGCGATCAACGTGGCCACGGGCGGTATCCTCTGGCAGCAGGCGTTCCCGATGGTGAACGTCGGTGGAGCCACAGTCGTCAACGACCTGGTCTTCACCTCCACGCTGGACGGCACTGTCTACGCGCTGCGCCGCGCCGACGGCGTCCAGGTGTGGAGCTGGAAGGCGCCAGCCGGCATCAACGCCTTCCCGGCGGTGGCGCGCGACACAATCATCATCCCGGCCGGCGCGGGCCCGCAGCCGGCGCTGGTCGCCCTCCGGCTCGGCGCGCAGGGCGTGGCGCAGCCGTCACAGTCGGCGTCGCCTGCCCCGAGCGCCGCGCCATCGCCGAGCGCGGGCCCGTCCCCCTCCCCATCGGCATCGCGCACGCCATCGACGGCGTCGGTCAACCTTTCGATCAGTACGCCGGATGACTCGCGCTTCGACACGAGCACGCTCACCGCGCCCGCGAACACGGTCGTGAAGGTGACCTATACGAACAACTCGGACATCCCGCACGACTTCGCGGTCTTCAACGGTCCCAACCAGCAGTCGCCACAGTTGGCTACGACGCCGATCATCACCGGTCCGAAGGCCGTCAATACGGTCACATTCACCACGCCGGGGCCGGGTCACTACTTCTTCTATTGTAGTGTCCACCCGACGATCATGACCGGCGCCCTCGTCGTGCAGTGAGCGGCGGGCCGGACGCCCGTGCGCCGCATGTGCGGCGAAGTGTAAGCCGAAGGAGAGAGAGCCATGTATGACCTCCACCAGCCACTCGCATTTGGCGGGAATGTCGATCCGAGTGCAGCTGATCCCACCTGGCCGCTGCGCCTGGCGCGGGCGATCCATGCGGCGGGCCTGGAGTACATCGGCATCCAGGATCATCCGTATAATGCCAGCTTCCTGGACACCTGGACACTCCTGGCAACGCTGACCCAGGCCACACAGCGCGTGCGGTTCTTTCCCAACGTCGCCAATCTGCCGCTGCGCCGCCTGCGCCAGTTCGAGCCCTACGCCGGTGAGGTCGTTCCGGGCGTACGTGCCGCCGTTGCGAAAGCGCGCAGGGGCGGATAATGCCGATCCCACGCATAGAGGCCATGCGCTTGAGGTCTCCTGCACTGTTGCACCTAGCTTCGCAGCCGGGTAATCGTCAACCGCATTTGCGCCGGAGGTCGACATGTATTCGTTTGATGAGTTGAGCGAGCGCGAGGTGCTGGCCCTCGCGATCTCGCTCGAGGAAGAAGACGCGCGGATTTACGCCGATCTTGCCGACGGCTTGCACGACCAATATCCCGAGCAGGCCCGGCAGTTCGACCTGATGCGTCAGGAGGAGGATGGGCACCGCCACCGACTGCTGGATCGCTTTGACCAGCGCTTTGGCGACCATGTGCCGCTGATTCGCCGAGAAGATGTGAAGGGGTTCGTGAGTCGTACGCCGGTGTGGCTTGCACGGCCGTTAGAGGTCAGCGCAGCGCAAAAGCAGGCCGCCGTGATGGAGCTGGAAACGCGCCAATTCTATGAGGCCGCAATGCGGCGCACCACGGGCGCTGGCACGCGCCAGCAGCTTGGCGATCTCGCCGAAGCCGAGCGCAAGCATGAGCAGCTTGCCGAAGCGATGCGTGAAACACCTGCCGCCGACGCGGACGCCGCGGCAAAGCAACGTATGTTTGTCCACGCAGGATTATAAAGAAGGAGACACGTTATGAACGTACCCAACAAGATTCTCTACACGGCAGAAGCAACTGTCGTCGGTGGGCGAGGCGGTCACGTTCGCTCCTCGGACGGGCACCTGGACGTCGACCTGGATATTCCCCATGAGATGGGTGGAGCAGGTGGCCCAGGGACGAATCCCGAGCAGCTCTTCGCGGCCGGCTTTGCCGCCTGCTTCGAAAGTGCGCTCTTGGGAGCGGCCCGGCGAGAGAAGAAGAACATCGGTCAGGTCGTCATCACCAACCGGGTTGGAATCGGCCCAATTGGAGGCGGGAGGATGGGACTCGCCGTTGAGATGCACATTCACATCCCGGGCGTCGAGCACGCCGAGGCGGAGGCGCTAGTACAACTGGCCGACGAGATCTGTCCGTACTCGAACGCCACGCGGGGCAATATCTCCGTCCAGTTGATCGTCGAGGATCGCGAGGAAACGTTGTCTATCTCGCGCTGAGTATAGCGGTAGCGTGTGTCGTTGGCTTGCTGCTTAATGCCTCGCACTAGCGGTAAGAGAGCGCTATCATGGTGCCTGCCGAATTAGCCGCCGAACAACAGCTCGTCTTCACCCTCGAAGATGAAGCAGAACCTGTTCTCGGCGGGAATTTACAACGTGCTGGCCATCCATGTGGCGGCGGGTGTGTTGTACCCGTCGCTCGGCATCGAACTGCGGCCGGAATGGGCCGCGCTGCTGATGTCGCTCTCGTCGATCATTGTGGCAGTGAACGCGGTGCTGCTACGCGGAGTGGAGCGGGAGCTGCGCAGTTCCGCGCCGCAGCCTCTCGCGCCCACGGGCGGCGATGCGTGCGCCTGCGTAGCCGGCTGCGATTGCCGCTTCCACGCGGTGTGCTATGGTCAGATCCGTATAGAACTGCGAGCGGTTGTCAAACACGCCCGTGCGGATGGCGTCGAAGACCGCCAGCGGCGTGCCCTCCGGGTTGGTCTCGGTCTGCAGCATCAGCGGCGGCACCGCGCCGACCAGCACCGCCTTGGCCACGCGCGACGTGCCGTGACGTCCGATGTAGTGGGCGACCTCGCCACCGTCGGTCGAATGGCCGACCAGCACGGCGTTGCGCAGGTTCATACTGCCCGCCTGGCGCTGTACTCGGCGCCGGCACGTCTGAGATAGGCTGATCGGCCATCACGGCCTCCTTACAGAGCCAGCCCGGGGTGACAGAAGGGGCCAGAGGTGCACCATCGGCGACCTCTAGCCCCGCGCTTGCTCCCAAGTTGCTTGCGCCGTGTTAGCGACTCGAGGCGCTCTGCGGCGGCTGGAAGCTTCTCAGCCGGAAGCCAGCGACAATGTACAGCACGCCGTAGACGATCGCGTAGATCCCAATCAGGTAAGCCCACGCAAGCAGACCCGCGCCCGGCGAGCTGAACAGCAGCACCCCGAGGATGATCGAGAGCTCGCCGGCGAGACCCAGCAGCCACATATCCGACAGCACCTGGCGCCACTCGAACGCCGCAGCGATCTCGAAGATCCCGGTGAGGATCGCCCACGCCGCGACGATGTAGACCAGCGCCACCGCCGTGGCGCTCGGATAGATGAAGGTCAGGATGCCAGCGCCGATACCCGCGATCCCTGAAAGAATCAGCCACCCCCGCCCGCGATTAACGTCGAACGCCAGCGCGAGCGCGATGATGCCATCGATCAGCGCGTAGGCGCCAAACAGATAGACGAACACGGTCACCGCCGTGCGGGGGTAGGCGAACACCAGCAAGCCGAACAGAATGCCCAGCGCGCCGCGCAAGACGGGAACCCACCAGTTTCGTGTCCATTGACCGGCCATTGTATCCTCCGCTTACATGTTCCTTGGAGTGGGACAGCCACAGCCGTCCCACTCACTAGCAACGCTTAATAGGTCACGAGGATGTCGTTTGTGACGGACGTCACACCTGGTGCCATCCAGGCGATGTCCTCGGCCTCGTCGAACTCGCTCCAGTACCGCACCGTGCCGCTCAGCGTCACGCTGTGCCCGTTGGTCGTAACGCTGATGTTGTCGTCGAACAGCTCGCCGTTGCGCGCAAACGCGGCGGCGAGCTGGTCGCCGATGTCGAGCGCCGAGGGCTGCTCCAGGACGGCGATGGTGTCGATCACGTCGCGTACGCCGATGATGCTGCCAGCATCGTCCTCG
>WNGB01067969.1_pt1 | contig 11283 bp, 12 predicted proteins | sample 5400681 | NCBI WGS metagenome assembly WNGB01 (sample SAMN13153367, study PRJNA577476) | soil metagenome | isolation source: 115 cm soil or saprolite under grassland replicate 2 | place: USA:California | collected 2016-06-15 | reverse complement strand
GTGCGCGGGGAGCCGGCGATCGCCTGCCCGTTCGCGACGACGCCGTCGAAGTCCTCGCTGTAGGAAATGTTCTTCGGCAGGGGCGTGTTGCGCCTGCGCCAGAGATGGGAGAAGTTCTCGAACCAGCGCCGGTACGCCCGCCTCCCGGTTTCCATCGCCTCCCGGTCCGAGTCGGCGATCACCATGTGCCGGTTCATTCCCATCAATGGGATGCGCGCGGGATCGTTGCCGAGCTTCACCCATTCCCCGCGATAGAAATCGGTGATCGCGCGCACCGCGCCGGGAGGAACATTGGTGACGACGTTGACCCCGTTCCTTACCGCCCATTCGGCGCTCTGCGGGCTGAACACGCCGTACCAGAGCGGCGGATGCGGCTTCTGCACCGGCTCGAGGATGACCGGTGCATCGCGGAACCTGTAGTGCTCGCCTTCGAAGCTGACGCTACGCGAGCCGAGCGCCTGCATGACGACCTGGTAGGCTTCCAGGTACATGGCCTGCGATTTTTGCGGGTCGACGCCGAAGCACGCGATCTCGAGCGGCGAGACGCCGCGGCCCACGCCGAGCTCGAGCCGCCCTCCGCTCAAATGATCGAGCGTGCAGATCTCGTCGGCGAGGCGCAAGGGGTGGTAGAGCGGGAGCGTATACACCAGAGGGCCGAAGCGCAGGCGCCGCGTGCGCTGCGCCACCAGCGCGAGGAAGACCGAGGGCGAGGGCGACATCCCGAGCGGCGTCGAGTGATGCTCGGCGACGTGCAGGGCGTGGATGCCGGCCCGGTCGTAGGCTTCCGCGAGGCGCAGCCGGTTCTCGATCAGCTCGCGCAGCGGCTCCCCGCTCGAATCCATGTGATCGAAAACGCCGAATTTCATTTCTCCCCCGACTCGTCTTAACGCAGCCTCGCCGGCATCTTACTTCAACAGGCGCTCGCACCAGCGCTCGATTGCCTCGCGCATGCGCAGCGGCTGCTCGGTCGGAATCCAGTGCAGCGCTTCGATGCGCTCCAGCGTCAGGCGCGGCATCGCGTGGAGCGCCGCCTCGACCCGAGCCGGGTCGGTGAAACGCGCCCCGGTCGAGGGAAGCGCGAGCGCGGGTGCGACTATCGTATCCAGTCGCACCGGGCGCCACAGTTCCAGCAGATCCTGCAGGTAGGGGGCGCTCGGCATGTAGCGAAGATCGAAGAGCGGCGAAGCGTACAGCCGCGATATCGCCTGCGGGTCTTGCCGCGCCGCGGCGCGCGAGGCCTTATCGAGCTCCTCAAGATCGAGAATGGGGAGGCGTCTTCGGTGCAGGCCGAGCGCATTCAGCGCGCGGATGCCGGCCGCAGCGAGGCGCACGAGCGGCGCGAGCCAGCGCAGGCTTCGCAGAAGTCCCGCCTGCGCCTCAAGCGGCATCGGCTCGACCAGCACCAGGCCCTGCGTCCGCTGCGGATAGCGATGGGCGAAGTGCAACGCGAAATTCGCGCCCAGGCAATTTCCGCCGACGACGGCGCGCTCGTAGCGCTCCGCATCGAGAATCGCGGCGAGGTCGTCGCACCATATCTCCATGCCGGCCCGGCCGCGCCACAGCGAGCCGCCGTGGCCGCGCATGTCGAAGCGCAGGAGGTCCCACGACGCCCTCAACGCCGTCTGCCCGAAGAACTCGGACCAGCGCGTCATGTTGCTGCCCATGCCGTGCGCGAGCGCGAGCAGCGGCCGCGGCGCGTTCCCGCGCGCGAGGCCGTAGGCGATTTCCGCCCCGTCGGGGCGGCGAAGGATGCGGATTTTTTCGGTCATCGCGTGCGCACGCGCTCCAGAGGCGGTTCGTCCATCAAAGCGACCTGTTCCTTCAATTCGAGTATCCGGTCCTGCCAATAACGCTGCGTGTTGAACCAGGGAAACGCGGCGGGGAAGGCGGGATCGTCCCAGCGCCGCGCAAGCCAGGCCGAGTAGTGGATGAGGCGCAGCGAGCGCAGCGCCTCCAGCAGATTCAGCTCGCGCGGGTCGAAGTCGTGGAAGTCCTCGTAGCCGGCGAGCACATCGGCGAGCTGCCGCGTCATCGACGGACGGTCCCCCGAGAGCAGCATCCACAGATCCTGGATCGCGGGGCCTGAGCGGCAGTCGTCGAAATCGACGAAGTGCGGTCCATCGTCGGTCCAGAGCACGTTGCCGGCGTGGCAATCGCCGTGCAGGCGCAGCACCCGCACGTCGCCCGCGCGCTCGTAGCAGCGCGCGACGCCCGCGAGCGCGAGCTCGGCAACGCTCCTCCAGGCGTCGAGGAGATCGGCGGGAATGAAATCGTGCGCGAGCAGCCAGTCGCGCGGCTCGCGGCCGAAGCTCTCGATGTCGAGCGCGGGCCGCTCGGTGAAAGCCTTCGTTGCCCCCACGGCGTGAATGCGCCCGATAAACCGTCCCATCCATTCGAGCGTGTCGCGGTCCTCGAGCTCCGGCGTGCGGCCGCCCCGGCGCGGGTAGACGGCGAAGCGGAAGCCGCCGAATTCGTGCAATGTCCTTCCTTCGATCGCAAGCGGCGCGACCACCGGAATCTCGCGCTCGGCGAGCTCCCCGGTAAAGGCGTGCTCCTCGAGGATCTGCGCGTCGGTCCAGCGCGCGGGACGATAGAACTTGGTCACGACCGAAGCCGCCTGCGGCTCCGCTGCGGCTTCGAGCCAAACCTGGTAGACGCGGTTCTCGTAGCTGTTCAGCGCGAGCAGCCGCCCATCGCCGCACAAGCCCGCGCTCGCGAGCGCGTCCAGAACGGTATCGGGCGTAAGCCCTGAGTAGGGCGGTTCGGCGGGCATCGCGCCATTGTACGGGGCGGTGCCCGAACGATCGGGGCCGGAAAACAAAAAGTCCGCCGTGAAGGCGGACTTTGCTGCTGCTGTTGTTTCTCAGCGATCGAGTTGGCTGCCGACTGCCGCGCCGATCATCGAACCCGCAGCGATCGAGGCGATTCGGCCGTTACCGCGGCCTACCGTGCTGCCGATCGCTGCGCCGGCGATCGCGCCGCCGATCGCGCCCCAGGCCGGATAAGGCTGGGTGTAGTAGACCGGCGCGGGAGCGTAATACACCGGGGCCGGGCGATATACCACGACGGGTGAATAGACGACGCGCGGCGCGTGATAGTAGGCGTGCGGCCTCGCGAGGACGAGCAGCCGGGAGATCTTGGTCTTCATGGTTCGCTTCCTTTCTTTGGAGGTTACGACCACGAAAAACGTGCCGCTCGAGCGGCCTGTTGACCCGCGGGCACGTAACGGCTTGTAAGCCCTGTATCACCGGTAACCAGCGTTCAGCCGTGCGTCCGGATGAGCCCGGCGACTTCCAAGGCGGGCGGCCGAACCGCCGACGCCTGGGCGCTTTCCGGCTGCTGCAACGGAGCTTGTGTTGGAATATCGCAGGAAAAAGCGCACATTTTACCGAGATAACACAGCCGTTCGCGACGCATGCCTCAACTGCTTAGACCTGACTCGGCATGGACCTTGCTTGGTCGTCGGTAGGGAAGCACCAATTATGGTAACCATCACGATCAGCGGGGCTGATAAATCGGGTTCATTAGCCCGGATATCGACTTTCCTCGTCCGCAAGGGCTACCGTCTCGGCGCTCAGCAGGTCGCGGAATCCGGACCCGGAGCCAAGCTCATAAAGGTCAGCCTCGAGGTATCTCAGGTCGATAAAACCAAATTGGCCGCGGAATTAAAAGATCTCAGCCCGGACTTCAGGTTGGTCGCCGTGGAAGGCGCCCAGTCCGGAACCCCTGCGCTCAAGGAAATTGCCGAGCGATTTCCGGATATCGCTCCTCTGGTGCGAGCGTACGCTGAATCCTTCAGCCCGGAAACGCGGGATCAGGAATTGTTTCAGGCGGGTAAAAAAATAGGTGCCTTCAACTATGAGAAAGAATGGTCGCTTGGCAGCCCGCTCAAAATGCCCGTCGCGATGAGACGAACCTTGGTCCCCGCATTGGAGAAGCTCTCCAAATTGGATGCAACCGACACCAGCATCACGTTGCCGGACAGCCCGTTCTGGGGCGGCGGCAGTCAAGTCAATTGTTGTGAATTCCTGACAGGCTTCATGCAGGGATTCCTGGACGCAGGTCCCCTGACAAGCGACACTCGCGTGCAAAAAGTCGCATGCAGGGCAAGAGGAGACTCGCACTGCGGTTATACGGTCAGTTATGGTCTATAATTTTTTCGTCGGCAGTCGTTTGATGGACTCATGTTTCTTTTACCCGAATGGGGGATATTGAGATGAACACCATTACTTACGACCCGTTATTGGTCGCGTTGTCGTATGTGATATCCGTATTCGGTTCATATACGGCGCTGCAGCTCGCCATCGCGATCCCGCAGGCGCGAACCTGGACGGGTGTGATCAGTTCGGTGACCGGCGCGGCCATTGCGATAGGCGGCGGCGCGATCTGGTCGATGCACTTTATCGCGATGAACGCGGCCGACCTCGGCGTGCCCGTGGCGTACGACGCTTTCCTTACCTTTGCCTCGCTGATTGTGGGAGTTGCCGCATGCGGCGTCGGTTTGTTCGTGGTGGGACGCAGCGACGGCGGGCCGTTCAACCTGCCGCTTGGCGGGGTCTTGACCGGGCTGGGCGTCGCGCTGATGCATTACACCGGGATGGCGGCGATGATCATGCCGGCCAAGATCAGCTACGACACCACGCTGTTCGCCGCGTCCATCGTGATCGCAATCGTGGCCGCGACGGTGGCTTTGTGGCTCGCGTTCCATCTGCGCGGCAATTTGCAGCGCTTCGGCAGCGCGCTTGTCATGGGGATCGCGGTGTGCGGCATGCACTATACCGGGATGTACGCCGTGCAGCTGCAGAAAACGGGAGAAGCCGTCGCTTCGACCGGCATATCCTTGTCCCCGACGGACCTGGGCTACTCGGTATTCGGAATCACCGCGGCGCTCCTTACGCTTCTGCTGATCTACAGCGCTTGGAGGTCGCAACGCATGCTGAGGACCGAGATATAGAAGGAAATAGGGAAGGGTGACAGGAAAACCTGTCGCCCTCGGACGCCCGGGCCGCGGAAATCCGCGGCCCGGCGCATTTTGGATTCCGCCCCTTTGCCGGCCGCTCCCCTGGGCAAGGGCCGTCAGGCGCGTGCCGGCCCCTTGGGTATGAAACGCAGCGCCACGCCGTTGTTGCAGTAGCGAAGGCCGGTCGGCTCGGGGCCGTCGTCGAAGATGTGGCCGTGGTGCCCTCCGCAGCGAACGCAGTGGTACTCGGTGCGCTCCATGAAGAGCTTGCGGTCCACCGTGGTCGCGAATACTCCGGGGATCGTGGTGAAAAAGCTCGGCCAGCCGGTGCCGCTGTCGAACTTCATTGCCGAGGTGAATAAGGGCAGGCCGCAACCCGCGCAGACGAATACGCCCGGGCGCTTCTCGCGGTCGAGTGGACTCGTGCCGGCGCGCTCGGTGCCTTCGTGGCGCAGCACGTCGTAGGCCGCGGGCGAAAGGCGCTTCTTCCATTCGGCGTCTGGAAGCTCCAGGGGGTCCGCGCTCGCCGCCACGTCGGCTCCTTCCGCGAGCAGGGTTTTCCAGTTCTTTTGCAGGTCTTCCACTTTCAGCGCTCCTTTCGCGGGCTTTTGTCCCCAGCCGGGCCTACCGAACCCCGCCAGAGACAGCGCCGCCAAACCTCTCAGCCAGTTGCGACGATCCATTTTTTCACCTCCGTAATCTGGCAGTATAGACCGCCCTTGTCGGACGGGAAATTCCCGCGGCACGCCTGGCCGGGCATCGCGATCCGATACATAATGAGGCCCCTATGAACGGCAACGACATCCAGCTCGCCGCGGGCTTGCGCACACCGTTTGCGCGGGTGGACGGGCCGCTCGCCGGGCTCGGCGCCGTCGAGCTCTCGGTGCCGGTGATGCGCGCGATGACCGGGCTCGAGCCCATACCCGCAACTCCCCTCCCGCGCGCGCGGGGGGGCATGCGCGAAGGAATCCGGCCCGATCTCCTCGTCTGGGGCACGGTGATTCCCAACCTCGGCTACTCGAATATCGCGCGCGAAGTTCAGATCGACGCGGGCCTGGACCGGACCGTTCCGGCGTTTTCGACCGTGCTCGCCTGCTCGACGAGCATGGTGGCGGCGCTCGAAGCGGCCTCGATGCTGGGACACGGGGGCAGGGAGCTCGCTCTGGTCGGCGGGGTGGAAAGCATGAGCCGCGTGCAGATCGGGCTCTCGCAGAATCTCTCCGACCGGCTGCGGCGCTTTTCCCAGGCGCGCTCGATCGCCCAGCGCCTTGCGTCGTTCAAGGACCTCAGGGCGCGCGATATCCGCCTGCATATTCTCGAGGTCAAAAATCGCGCGACGGGCAAGAGCATGGGCGAGCACTGCGAGGAGATGGCGAAAGCCTGGAGCATCGCGCGCGATCCGCAGGACAAGCTCGCGCTCGCAAGCCACGAGAAGGCGCTCGCGGGACAGAAGGCCGGATTCTTCGACGACCTGATCGTCCCGGTGGCGGGGATGTCGCGCGACGGCTTCCCCCGCGCCGACACGAGCCTCGAGCGTCTGGCGAAGCTGCAGCCGGCGTTCGACCGGGCGAGCGGCAAGGGCACGCTGACCGCGGGCAACTCCTCGCCCCTCACCGACGGCGCGGCAGGCCTGTGGGTCGCGACCGGCGTACGCGATTCCGCGCATGCTTGCGCGCAACGGCCTTGCCTACGGCGACATCGCGTTGTGGGAGATCCACGAGGCGTTCACCGCGCAGGTGCTGTGCAACGTCGCCGCGCTCGAAAGCCGGGACTTCCGGCGCCGGAACGCCGGGGTGGACGCGGACCTCGGCAAGTTCCCCTGGGAGCGGCTCAATCCCCACGGCGGCTCGGTCGCGCTCGGCCACCCGTTCGGCGCGACCGGCGCGCGGATACTCTCGCAGGCGGTGAAGGAGCTTGCGGCGATGCCCAAAGGGAGCCGCGCGGTGGTGAGCATCTGCGCCGACGGGGGACTGGGCACGGTGGCACTGCTCCAGACAGAATGATATCGGGCCGCAAATGAATCCCTCCGCTGAAAACCTCGTCGAGATCTCCGGCGTCGAATACGCCTACGGTCCGAGAAAGCTCCTGAAGGGCCTGAGCCTCGCGATTCCCCGCGGCAAAGTCGTCGCGATCCTCGGCGCGAGCGGCTCCGGAAAATCGACGCTGCTGCGCCTGATCGGCGGGCAGGAGAAGCCCGACCGCGGAACGATCAGGGTCGCAGGCCGGGCCGTTCACGAGCTCGACACCCACGCCCTGTACGCGCTGCGCCGCAAGATGGGCATGATGTTCCAGGCGGGGGGCCTGTTCACCGACATATCGGTGTTCGAGAACATCGCGTTCCCGATGCGCGAGCACACCAAGCTGCCCGAGAGCGTCATCCGCAGGATCGTGCTGATGAAGCTGCACGCGGTGGGCCTGCGCGGGACGCATCGCTTGGCTCCGAGCGAGCTCTCCGGCGGGATGGCGCGCCGCGTGGCGCTCGCGCGCGCGATCGCGATGGACCCGATGCTCGCGATGTACGACGAGCCCTTCGGGGGCCTCGACCCGATCTCGATCAACGTGATCGCGAACCTGATCCGGCAGCTGAACGACGCGCTCGGCGCGACTTCCATCGTGGTGAGCTACGACGTAAGCGAGGCGGTGAAGCTCGTCGACTATGTCTACGTCATCGCCGACGGCGTGGTGGCGGGCGAGGGGACGCCCGACGAAATGCTCGCCTCGGCGGACCCGTACGTGCACCAGTTCATGCACGCGAAGCCCGACGGGCCGATCGCGTTTCACTATCCCGGCCGGCCGATCGGCGAGGATTTCGGGGTCAGGCGCTCAGTCCGATAGGCGCGGAAAACCCCGACCGCGCAGATCGACGGTCACGGCGCCGCCGTCAATCGATCCTGATGTTCTTCTCGCGGATGATCTTGCCCCACCTGGCGGTTTCGGACTTGATGAGCTCGGCGAACCGCTCGGGAGTGCTCGCGAGACCGGACGCGGCGTGCCCGCCGGCGCGACCAGCCCGACCCAGGAGGTCGTTTCGAAACCCGGGTAAAACTCGGCGATCGTCGGGAGATCGGGATATTGCGGCGTGCGCCCCCGCCCGCTCGTGGCAAGGCCGACGAGCTTGCCCGCCTTGATGTTCTGCCCGATCGAGCCGCCCGCCTGGATCAGCATCACCTGAACCGTGCCGGCCACAAGGTCGTTGATCGCGGGGCCGCCGCCCTTGTAGTGGATCGGATCGATCTCGATGCCGGCCGCTTCCTTGAAGAGCTCGAAAGCGAGACGGCTGGAGGAGGCGGGACCCGCCGAGCCGAAGTTCATCCTCGAGCCGTTCGCTTTCGAGTAAGCCACGAATTCCGGGACGGTCTTCACCTTGAGGCTAGGATGCACGACCAGGATCTGCGGATAGCGCACGAGCAGCATGATCGGCTCGAAATCCCTGATTACGTCATAGGGCAGGTCCTTGTACATGTGCGGATTCGAAGCGAAAGTGTCGAAGGTCATCATGATCGTGTGGCCGTCCGCGGGCGATTTTGCGAGCTGCGCCGTGGCCACGATGCCCCCGGAGGCGACGCGGTTCTCGACCACGAAAGGCTGCCCCAGAGCCTCGGTGAGTTTGGGAGCCACGAGCCGCGCGGCCAAGTCGGACGCGCCGCCCGGGCTCGCGGGCACGAATATGTGCACCGGCTTCGCGGGATAGTTCTGCGCCGTAGCCGGCTGCGAAAACAAGGCGGCGGCAAGCGCGGTGAGGACAACTCTCGACAGCATCCGGATCCTCCTCCTGCAATGTGTCCGACTAGCGCGCCGCCCTGATCGCGACGCGCAGCTTCTCGATCATCGTCTCGATTTCGGCCCTCGTCGAGATGAACGGCGGAGCCATGGCGATCGTGTCGCCGGTGAAGCGGAACAGCATGCCTTCCTCCAGGCCGCGCTCGAAAACTTTGAGCGCGCGCAGGCCTGGCTTCGCGGGAATCGGCTCGAGCTCGACCGCCGCGGCAAGGCCGATATTGCGGATGTCCGAGACGCCCGGCTCGCCTTTCAGCGAATGCACCGCCTGCTCGAGCACCGGCTCCAGGTCCCGCGCGCGTTTGAACGCGCCTTCCTCCCTGATCGCGTCGAGCGCGGCGTGCGCGGCCGCGGCGGCGACGGGGTGGCCGGAATAGGTGTAGCCGTGGAAAAGCTCCACCGAAGTTTCGGGGCCGGTCATGAACGCGTCGTGGATCGCGGGCTTCACGATCACGCCGCCCATCGGGATGACGCCGTTGGTGACGATCTTGGCGAAGGTGATCATGTCGGGCGTGACGCCGAAGCGCTGCGCGCCGAAGGGCTCGCCCAGGCGGCCGAACCCGGTGATGACCTCGTCGAAGATGAGCAGGATGCCGTGCTTGTCGCAGATCGCGCGCAGCCGCTCGAGATAGCCTGCCGGCGGCACGATCACCCCTCCCGAGCCCTGCATCGGCTCGACGATGACCGCGGCGATCGTCGAAGCGTCGTGCGGCGCGACCAAGCGCTCGAGCTCCTCGGCCAGGTGCGCCCCCCATTTTGGCTGGCCGCGCGAGAACGCCATCTCGGCGGCGTTGTAGGTGTGCGGCAGGTGATCGACGCCCTGCAGGAGGAGCGGCGCGAACATCTTGCGGTTGGGCGCGATGCCGCCCACCGAAATCCCGCCGAGGCCCACTCCGTGATAGCCGCGCTCGCGGCCGATCAGGCGCGTGCGCGCAGCTTCGCCCTTGATGCGGTGATACGCGACCGCGATCTTGAGCGCGGTGTCCACCGCCTCCGAGCCCGAGTTGGCGAAAAAGACCTGGCCCATCCCCGCGGGCGCCAGCTCGACGATTCGCTCGGCGAGCGAAAAGATCTTCGGATGCCCCATCTGGAAAGCGGGGCTGTAGTCGAGCTCCCTCACCTGCCGCGCAACGGCCTCGGCGATCTTCGGATGGCCGTGGCCGAGCGGGCAGCACCACAGGCCCGAGAGACAGTCGAACAGGCGCCTGCCTTCCACGGTCGTGTAGTACGCGCCTTCGGCGCGCGCGAGGATCCTCGATTTGGGGTTTTTCTTGAGATAGCGATTGTGGGTGAAGGGCATCCAGTAGGCTTCCGTCTTGATCGTCGAAGCCTGCTGCAGCACGGTGGATTCGTTCTTCATGGGGTCCCTTTCACGCCGCGAATCATAGTACAGCGGCATGAGATTTCACATCGGCCCGCGAAGGGCTTACACTGACGCCGCCCGGACCAGGCGGGGGTGCGACGGCCCGGGCGGCTCGGTTCAATGAGAAGGGGGACGCAAGGCAATGTATTCCAACCTGGTCATGATCTTCAATTTTATCATCAGCCAGTGGAGTCTTTCGCCGCAGGCGTTCAAGGACGCCGTCCTCGCCGCGGCGCTCGCAAAGTGCGTGCTCGCGGTGATCTGGTGGACGACCCGCGTGCTGGCCGCGAAGTTTCCCTCGAATCCCGCGCTGTCGACTTTCCAGAAGCTGCTCAATACGCGGCCGGCCAAGCTCGTCGTGCTCGTTCTCGACGTCACGCTGATCGACGTGTTCCTCTTCTTCGCCGGCGTGGCGCTGCTCGATCTGCACCGCGGATTCTCTGTCTTCTCGCTGTGGACCGCGGCGCTGTTCTCGTTCCTGTTTGCGTACATGGTCATGGTCGCGCACTCCGACATCAAGAAGTACTGACCGTCTTCCCCAAGCGAGCACGCGTTCACCGCGCGGGAGTCGTGCAATGCCGCTGTCCCACATCGAGCACTATCTGATTGCCGCCGACGACATGGAGCGCACGCGCGACTGGTACCGCGACGTGCTCGGCATGGAAGAGGGCTGGCACCCGGAATTCGGATTTCCCGTTTGCTGGATGTACCTCGAGGGCCGGGACGTCGTGCACATCGGCAAGAGCGCCAAGCACGCAGACGAAAACCAGAAGACCTATCTCGGGCGTCTTGGGCAGGCCATGGGTGCGGGCACCGGCGCGATCGACCACATCGCCTTCCGCGCAAAGGGGCTCAAGGACACCATGGCCCACCTGCGCCGCCACAGGATAGAGTTCAACGAGCGGCGCGCGAACGGCCAGGCGCTCTACCAGCTTTTCATGCACGACCCGAACGGCATCAAGGTCGAGCTCAACTTCGACGCGGCCGAGGCCGAAGGCCTCAAGCCGGAGATCACGGCGGAAAAGCCGGCGGCGCGCAAATAAGGCACCGGAACCGCCGCGAGACTTGAGGCGCGGGCGTAGCTCGAATTTCTGATTCGTAACAGGTCGTTGCCCTGAAGATCGCTCCGTTCCGCGAAGGCGAGAAACGCGGAGCATGCCATGCGGTATACGACGGGCCGGCT
>WNGB01050082.1_pt1 | contig 11283 bp, 10 predicted proteins | sample 5400681 | NCBI WGS metagenome assembly WNGB01 (sample SAMN13153367, study PRJNA577476) | soil metagenome | isolation source: 115 cm soil or saprolite under grassland replicate 2 | place: USA:California | collected 2016-06-15 | reverse complement strand
TGTGCGTGCCGAAAACCTTGTCCACGTCATGCGACCAGGCGATATTCGCCGGTCAGGCCATCGATGCGGGCCTGCCCTCGGACGCGGTGGTGCTCAAGGTCGACCGGTTCGGGTAGCGGTTTCAGCGGCGCGGCTGCGTTCAGGGAGCGGTGCGGGCGGTGCTGATTGTGATGACTCTCGTACTCGCGCAGGATCCGCCGCAGATGGGCCAGGTTCCAGGCGAGGATGCGGTCCAGGAGTTCGCGGCGGCATCCCCCGATCCAGCGCTCGGCGATCGCGTTCATGCGGGGCGTCGCGACGTTGCAGAGCACGGTCCGGATCCCGGCGCCGGCGAGGACCGCGTCGAACGCGGCGGTGAAGTCCGGGCCGCGGTCGCGGATCATGAACTTGGCCCGGTGGGTTTGCTCGCCGAGGTCCATGATCAGGTTGCGGGCCTGCTGGGCAGTCCACTCCCCGGTGGGATGTGGCGTGACTCCGAGGAGGCGGATGCGCCGGGTCGCGTGCTCGATCACGGTCAGGACGTGGGCCTGGGTGCCATCCAGTAGCTAGTGCGCCCGCCCGGGAGTGCATCAGTCCTCGTCGGCCCAGCGGTCCCGCTCCAGATCCGGATCGGTGCCGGGCGGGTCCGGGTCATAGCCGTCAGCGGATGACGCCGGCGGCTGCGTGCGCATGGTCACCCCGCCGGCGGTGCCGGTCCCGGTGCCGCCCCAGCGGGCCCGCTCGGCGGCCGTGGCGCGGGCCGGGTCCGGCGGCACGAACCCGCCCGGGAACTTCACTGCGGGCGGGTGGTAGCTGCCGTCCTCGCGGATCACCGCGCGGTAGGTCACCGGCTCAGCCGGGTGCGGCCGGGCGTAGTCCGGGCCGGTGCCGCCGCGCCCGATCAGGCCGAGCAACTCGCCGTCACGGGCGCGGATCTCGAAGTCATAGACGCCAGGCACGGTCAGGATGCCCAGCTCCGCCCACCCGGCGGCGCCGGGCCCGAACAGCTCCGTCACCTGGCCGGCGGGCACCGCCGCGCCTGCGAATGTCGGCGCGCTCTCGCTGATGATCTCCAGTGCCTCGACGTGATCGGCGGGGATGATGAACGCGCCGTCGATGTCGAACGATGTCCACCAGGTGTCGCGCTCGACGGGGCGCCCGGCGCGGCCGTGCTGGTTCATTTCCAGTTCCTCGCCGGCCTCGAACTGGCGCTCATCCCACGGGCTCACCGATCCGGCGTGGTAGGGCTTGGTGATGCGCACGCGGGCGATCGTCGACCAGTCGCGCTCAGCGACGGGCGGGGTCAGCGGGCCCGTCAGGGCCGAGCTTGCGGGCGGCGGTAGTGTAGCGCTCTCCGGTCTGGGCCATCCGGGCGCGCACGGCGCGCTTCCGGGCCTTGTCCTCGGGCATGTCCTTGTCCTCTTCGGCCGGGACCCACGCTCCCCAGCCGGGACGTCCGGGACGGTCAGGCTGGCCCGCTCGCGCGGGGCGTAGACCGGGCCGCCGACATTCCCACGCCGGAGCGCTCCTGCCTCCTCGCTGTAGCCGGGGGCGTGGACGGCGGCCAGGGCCAGGCCGCCCGCCCAGCCGACATTGGGCGGGAACCGACGTGCATCGGCGACGAGGCGCGGTCGCGCGGGCTGGCCCGCGCGACCGGCAAAGCACGGCCTGCCCCGGGTGGACGGTGCCCGGGGCATGCTTGTGGCGCTGGTAGCGGCTATTTCCTGCATCTGATGATGAAAGGTGCCGGAACTTTTCCGGCTCATCACAGTGGCTGCCGCGCTGACCTTAACCGGCCAATCGTGAGTCGCGCCGCAAACTGGGACAATTCGGGCGGGGCTTAGCGATGTGCCGGGCGCTGTCCGGCCGGGCAGAACGGCCAATCCGGCGATTGGCCGGGCCGCCGATGAGCGGTGTGTTCGCCAGCATCACCGGTGCCCCCGTCGCCACCGCGGCCCGGCTAGCCCGGTACGGGACTTCTCTCAGCGGGTGCGTGTCTCGTGGCCACCGGCTGAAAGGCGGTTTCCTGGCTGAGAGAGACGTGGGATCTTGTGCCGCAGCGTCCGACCGGGCAGCCCGTGCCAGGTGGCAAGCTCCAGTTCTGGCGGCGGGATCACGACTACCGGGCAGCGGGCATGGGCCAGGCAGTAACGGCTTACCGTGGCATGCCACAGGCGGTTGACCCCACCCCGCCGCCCTGCGCCGATGACCAGCAAATCGTCAGCCCCCGCAGCGGCGCGGACCAGGATCCAGCCCGGGTTTCCCGGGGCGATCACTGGCTCGGCCCGGATACCAGGCGGGAGCCCGCCGAAGGCTGCCTCCAGTGCCTCCCGAAGCCGCTGCCAGGCGGCCTCCTCCCACACCTGGCACAGATACTCCGAGGGGAACTGGCAGCCGGCCAGCGCGGTAGCGGGCGGAGTCCAGGCGTGGACTGGGAACAAGGCGGCGTCATGAGCGTGCGCGAGATCCGCCGCGCAACGCAGCGCGGATAGGCTGCGCGGGCTGCCGCTCACACCCACGATGACCCTCCGGACGCGTGACATACCGGCAGCCTCCCTCTCCCCGGTCTCCAGAGCTGACCAGGTGTTTCGAGCTGTAGCTGCCTTTGTACGCCAGGGCGGAGGATCTGGTGTGCGCCGGCCATGGAGCCCGGATGGAGATTCGTGCCTGGCGACCAGCGATGCCGGCCCCAGCGGTGCCGACCCAGCCCTGCCGGGACCGCGCGGCCCGTGCTCAGGGCGGGTGCGCTCAGCGGCGGGTGCGCTCAGCGGAGCGGGAAGATAAGGATCTTGTCGTCGTCTGGCCTGGGGTTTCCGCGGCCGTCCCGGTTGCTGGTCGTGCACCACAGGGAGCCGTCAGGCGCCCGCACCACCTCCCGCAGCCGGCCGTACTCGCCCGCGAAATGCGCTACCGGGACGCCCACCTGGCCCGCACGGCCGAACGGGACCTGCCACAGCCGCTCCCCGCGCGGTGGCCGCCCACAGCATGCCGTCCGGGCCGAACGCCAGGCGCCCCCCGTTGTGGACGGCGGCGCGCGGGATGCCGGTGACCACGGCATCCAGCGGCCCGATCTGGCCGCCCGAGTACCGGAACCGCACGATCCGGTTGACCTCGTCGAAGCGGTCCTGGCCGAACTCGGTGGCATACATCCGTCCGGCACTATCCCACGCCATGCCCTCGATGTTGCGGTGCCCGTACGTCCAGACGAGCGTGCCGGAGGGATTGCCCGGCGCGGGCGCGCCATCCGGGTTCATCCGCAGGATCTTGCCGCCCAGCGACTCCGTGTCCTGGGCCAGCCCAGGCTCGGCGTGCTCTCCGGTGGCCGCCCACAGCATGCCGTCCGGGCCGAACGCCAGGCGCGGTGGCCGCCCACAGCATGCCGTCCGGGCCGAACGCCAGGCGCCCCCCGTTGTGGACGGCGGCGCGCGGGATGCCGGTGACCACGGCATCCAGCGGCCCGATCTGGCCGCCCGAGTACCGGAACCGCACGATCCGGTTATCCGTGCGGGTGCTGAGGTACAGGTAGACCAGCCGGTCCCGGCCGAACGACGGGGACACCGCGATGCCCAGCAGCCCGCCCTCGCCGTACGGCTCGACGCCGGGGACGGTACCGATGGTGGCGACCTGGCCGTGAGGGGTCACCCGGAGCAGCCGGGCGCTGTCGCGTTCGGTTACCAGCGCGTCGCCGCCCGGCAGGAAGGCAATCGCCCACGGAACCGCCAGATTCCGCGCCAGCACGGCTGGCTCGCCGATGTGCGCGGTGGGCTGCACGGCGCCGCGCGGCGCCGGCGCGCTGCGACCCGGCGGCGAGCCTGCGTTACCAGCACAGGCGCCACATACCAGGCCCGCGCATGCCGCGATCGCGGCGATAACTCGTGAGCGCATGAACTCCCCCCGCACGGCCGGTCAGGCGCTTTCCTGGCCCTACCATCACCATCCTGCGCCACGGCGCGGCCCTGCGAGGGCGAGGCGGGGACCCGATCCCAGGACCGGTCGTATGCTCTACACGCCGTGCACACCCTCTGCATCCGGACTGCACATGGCTGGCCTGTCGTGGAACAGCAGGCAGGACGGCAGGGTGTGCGCTCCGCCCGGGTAGCCAGGCGTTGCCCGCTTTCGCGTTGGGCCGGCCCGCCATCTTCCGGTCGACGGGGCGGCCGGCAGCGGGCAACGGGCGGCTGGAGGGCCGCATGCGCGGCCGGCGGGCACCGCCACTCCCGGCGGGCACCGCCACGGGCTCGTGGGCACCGCCACGGGCTCGCCGCTCCCTCCAGAACGCTGCGGGCAGTGAGCTGCACGGACACGGTACGGAAATGACGTCGCCGAGGATGAGCACGCCGCCGGCGCAGGCACCGGTCTCGGTGTGGCCTGGCCACCGCAAGGGGTCGCTGCTGGCCAGCTGGCTGTCCTCGACTGACCACAAGGTCATCGGTCACCTGTACCTGATCACGTCGTTCGCGTTCTTCCTGATCGCCGGGCTGATGGCCATGATCATGCGGGCGCAGCTGACCGGGCCGGGCAACCACATCGTCTCTGACCAGCAGTACAACCAGCTGTTCACCATGCACGGCACGATCATGCTGCTGCTGTTCGCCACCCCGCTGTTCGCCGGGTTCGCGAACGAGATCATGCCGCTGCAGATCGGCGCGCCGGACGTGGCGTTCCCCCGGCTCAACATCCTCAGCTACTACTTCTTCGTGTTCGGCGGGCTGATCCTGCTGTTCAGCTTCCTGACCCCGGGCGGGGCGGCGGCCTTCGGGTGGTACGCATACGCCCCGCTGACCAGCCAGTCCTACTCGCCGGGCATCGGCGGCGACATGTGGATCATGGGGCTGACCCTGTCCGGGCTGGGCACCATCCTGTCCGCGGTCAACTTCGTCACCACGATCATCTGCCTCCGGGCCCCGGGCATGACCATGTTCCGGATGCCCATCTTCACCTGGAACATCCTGCTCACCAGCTTGATGGTGCTGATAGCGTTCCCGGTCCTGGCGGCCGCTCTCCTGGTGCTGGAGATCGACCGCAAGCTCGGCGCCCAGGTGTTCTCCGGCTTCAGCGGCGGCGCGGTGCTGTGGCAGCATCTGTTCTGGTTCTTCGGCCATCCCGAGGTGTACATCGTGGCGCTGCCGTTCTTCGGCATCGCCACCGAGGTGCTCCCCGTGTTCAGCCGCAAGCCGATCTTCGGGTACAAGGGCATGGTCGGCGCGACCATCGCGATCGCCGGGCTGTCGATGACGGTGTGGGCACACCACATGTTCACCACCGGCGCGGTGCTGCTGCCGTTCTTCTCGTTCATGACGTTCCTGATCGCGGTGCCGACCGGGGTGAAGTTCTTCAACTGGGTGGGCACGATGTGGCGCGGGCAGCTCACGTTCGAAGCGCCGATGCTGTTCGCCGTCGGGTTCCTGGTCTCGTTCCTGTTCGGCGGGCTGACCGGTGTCATCCTGGCTTCCCCGCCACTGGACTTCCACGTCAGCGACTCCTACTTCGTGGTCGCCCACTTCCATTACGTCCTGTTCGGCACCGTGGTGTTCTGCATGTTCAGCGGCTTCTACTTCTGGTGGCCCAAGTTCACCGGGAAGAAGCTGGACAACACGCTCGGCAAGTGGCATTTCTGGACGCTGTTCATCGGGTTTCACATGACGTTCCTGGTGCAGCACTGGATCGGCACCCAGGGCATGCCGCACCGGGTCGCCAGCTACCCTGACCTGCCCGCCCACGTGACCGTGCTCAACCAGATCTCCTCGGCTGGCTCGTTCATACTTGGCGCCTCTACCCTGTTCTTTCTCTGGAACGTGTACCTCACGTCCCGCCGCCCGGAACGGGTCACCAAAGACGACCCGTGGGGCTACGCGAACTCGCTGGAGTGGGGTCGAGCCCGGAGCGCGAGGGCAAGCCGGGAGCCTGGCGTGACCTCAGAGCACCTTGGACAGGAATGCGCGGGTCCGCGCGTGCTGGGGGTTGCTGAGCACCTCGCGTGGGCGGCCGGCCTCGACCACGATGCCCTCGTCCATGAAGACGAGGGTGTCACCCACTTCACGGGCGAACCCCATCTCGTGGGTGACCACGATCATCGTCATCCCGCTGGTGGCGAGGTCGCGCATCACTGCGAGCACGTCGCCGACGAGCTCGGGATCCAGCGCGCTCGTCGGCTCGTCGAAGAGCATCAGCTTGGGCTGCATGGCGAGCGCCCGGGCGATGGCAACGCGCTGCTGCTGGCCGCCGGACAGCTGCTTTGGATAGGCGTCCGCCTTGTCACTCAGGCCGGTCCGGTACAGCAGCTCACTGGCCAGCTCAGTCGCACCCGCCTTCGACAAGCCCTTCACGCGAATCGGTGCCTCGATCACGTTCTCCAGCGCTGTCTTGTGCGGGAACAAGTTGAACTGCTGGAAGACCATGCCGATCTCGGCCCGCTTCGCACATATTTCCCGCTCACGCAGCTCGTGGAGCTTGCCGCCCTGCTGCCGGTAGCCGACCAGCTCACCGTCGACCCATAGTCGGCCGGCATTGATCTTCTCCAGGTGGTTGATGCAGCGCAGCAACGTCGACTTGCCTGAGCCCGAGGGGCCGATGATGCACATCACCTCCTGGCGCGCCACCTTGAGGTCGATGCCGCGCAGCACCTGCAGCCGTCCGAATCTCTTGTGCAGGCCCTCCGCAAGGACCATGGGCGGGCTGCCGGCGCCGCCCATCGTCCCTCCCCGGACGGAAGCTGCGCGGGCGGCGGCGGGAGGGCGTGGAAGGTGAACAGGTAGCGACGGATCCGCTGCCACGGCGTGGGTGGCAGCTGGCGGGCTGAGCCACGGGCGTAGTACCGCTCGATGTAGAACTGGCCGGCCGTGAGCACCGAGGTCACGATGAGGTACCAGATGCTGGCCACGATCAGCAGCGGGATCGTCTGGAAGCTCACTGAGTAGATGAGCTGGACCGCGTATAGAAGCTCGGTGACGGTGATCACGCTCGCCAGGGACGAGGTCTTGAGCATGGAGATGGTCTCGTTGCCGGTCGGCGGGATGATCACGCGCATCGCCTGCGGCAGGATGATCCGGCGCATCGTCTGAATCCTGCTCATTCCCAGCGCCTGCGCGGCCTCGACCTGACCATGCTCGACGGACAGGATGCCGGCTCGCACGACCTCCGCCATATAGGCGCCCTCGTTGAGCCCGAGCCCTAGGATCGCCGCGGTGAGCGCGGTGATCAGGTCATTCGCATCGGCCTCGAGGAAGGAGGGCCCGAAGGGCACGCCGAGCGAGATGCGCGGGTATAGGAAAGCCAGGTTGAACCAGAACAGCAACTGGACCAGAACCGGCGTGCCGCGGAAAAGCCAGATGTACGCCCAGCTCGCGCCGGAGAGCAGCGGGTTTGGGGACAGCCGCATGACCGCGAGGATCACGCCGAGCACGATCCCGATCGCCATGGCGACCACGGTGAGCAGGATCGTGAACTCCAGGCCCTCCAGCACCCGGCGGGACAGGAAGTAGCTCCCGATGATGTCCCACTGGAAGCGGGGGTTCGTCACCAGGGTGTGCGCGAGCATCGCGACCAAGAGCAGCACAACGGCCGCGGCCAGCCACCGTCCGGGGTGGCGGACTGGGACCGCCTTGATCTCCTCCGGCGGCCCGGTGCGTCCCGTGGTATGGGCCGTTCGCGGTGTCGTCACTGTTGCTCCGGGTTCGGCAACGGGCCCGATCGGATCCGCGGGAGGTCAGCTAACCGCGGCGTTGATCGCCGGGTTGGAGATGGCGCCCCCCCGCACTCCCCACTTGTCCAGGATCTTCATGTAGGTGCCATTGGCCATGACATGCTTCACGGCGGCCAGCACCGGATCGGCCATCCCGCTGTTCTTTGGGATCGCGATCCCGTATGGCGCGGTGCCGTAGGGTGAGCCGGTCACCTTGAACGTGCCCTTCGACTGCTTCACCTGGTAGGCGGCCACCGGTGAGTCGGCCATGGCGACCTGCGCGCGGTCCGAAGACAGCGCCAGGTTGACCGCGTTCTGGTCGTTGTAGACCTGGACCGTCACGCTGGGCTTACCCGCCGACTTGCACTTTGCTGACTGCTCCTGCGCGTCCGCCGCCTGAGTGGTGCCCTTCTCCGCGGCGACAGTGCGCCCGCACAGGTCAGCCAGGGACTTGATGTCCGGTCCACCGCTGGACTTGACGTAGAACGACGTGCCGGCCACGAAGTAGGTGACGAAATCGACGGTCTGCTCTCGTTCCTTGGTGTCGGTGAACGACGAGATACCCAGGTCGTACTTGCCTGAGGCGAGGCCGGGGATGATCGTGTCGAAGGTAGCGTTGATCACGTTGACCTTGAGGCCGAGCACTTCCCCCAGCGCCTTCGCGAGGTCGGCGTCGAAGCCGATCACGGTGCGGCCGTCGGTCGCGACGAATTCGTTCGGGGCGTAGGTGGCATCCGCCGCGACGGTGAGTGCCCCGTTCGCCTTGACAGAGCCGGGCACCTGGGCCGCGATCGCACTGACCGCGCCGGACGGCGACGCGGCCGGCGTCGGGCTTGTGCCTGTGCTTGTCTCTGTGCCATTGCCGCACCCCGCAGCGACCAGCACGATGATCGAAAGCACGGTGGTCGCGAACAGCGACTTCTGAGCTCTGCGGATTTTCACGGGAGACCTCCCCGACCGCGAACGCAGCTACGTTGATGAAGAGCTCGCGGCCGACCTGCCAGCGCTGCGAGACGACGAATGATCTGCGGTCTCCGGTCTATGAGCCCTGGCTAGCCCAGCCAGATGAGATACGGATGCAATCGCCATGTAGTCCTTGTGGAGCACGCAGCTGACCGGCGATGCCGTGCTACCCGATCTGGATGTGTTGCTGGAGTTGTGCAACTATCCGGCCGAGCACTGGATTCACCTGCGCACGACCGACCTGATCGAGTCGACCCCCGCCACCGTGCGCCACCGCACCAAGGTCACCAAAGGTCCTTGTAACAGGGCCGCCGGGTTGGCGACGGCATTCAAGCTCATCGAGGCGGCCCAGGCCCGGTGGCGGGCGGGGTGGCGACGAGCTCTGGCGGGATGGGCACCGGGCGGGTTTCGTTGGCGGGGCGGTGCTTGAGGCCGCGTTCCTCGTGCGCTGAATCCATCCCATTTCCACTAGACCTGCGCACGGTGCGCAATCGGGTCCTGTGTGCTGTGGGATTGCAGCGACGCGCAGGAAGCAGCTGCCGATGAAAATGGGCAACACGATCGTGGTTCGCGGCGGGGAGGGTGTCCATGGGTAGATGCGCGCTCGCGGACCCACCGTGGGCACGGTACGCCGGGAGGACGGTGAGCTGAACCATGCCGGGGACGAGAAGCAGATCCGGACTTTGATCGAGCATTGGACCGCGGCGGTGCACAGCCTCGACATAACCGGTGTCCTGTGGGACGAGGCCGGCGACATCGTGATGTTCGATGTGCCGCCACCTGAGGAGGGGCGCCCGTGGCATCGACTCCTACGGCCAGACTTGGCCGCCGTCGTTCCAGGGGCAGGCACAAGGCGCCTTGTTCCGGATCGCTTCCCCGGACGTCCCGGATAGCAAACGACATCGCCTATGCGCACGCCCTGCTGCGCTGCGGATAGGCATCGATCGGGTGCTGATCCATCTGCACGGCCCCTGTCCCTAAGCTCCAAGACTGGACAGGCGAAGACCAATGCGTCCATGAGGACAGCCCAAGCGTGTCAGATCCGAAGAAACGGCCCAAGCCACCAACGACCGGTTCCGCGACGTCGCCGGTGGTCCAGGCTTGCCGGAAGGTGCGTGGTGTGAGCAGGCGGGTCGCGATACTGGCATTGGCGCTGGTTCTGTGGGCGCTGCTGGCGCCAGGGGCAGGCGCTGATGCCCAGAGCCAATCGATTCACGGAACTCTGCGCGCCCCGGATGGTACGCCTGTGGCCGGGGTTGCCATCACCGCCACTCGGAGCGGCGTAGGGGTTGGGAAGGCTACCACCGCCAAGGACGGGACGTGGGAAATTTCCCTGCCTGGAGCGGGGCGTTACACCATCACCCTTGACGTGGCCACCTTGCCGGTCGGCCTGAATCTTGCGCGGGAGGGTGGTCAGACGCTTAAGGATGTCCCTGTCCCGGTCGGCGAGTCGCGAGCGGTGGTCTTCCAGCTCACCGCGGGCAGCCCTGCGCCGGGTACCGGACCCGGAGGAGCAGGCGGGGGAGGCGGCGGTTCTGCCGAGAAGGTGGTTGTCCGCTGGCTGGACCAGTTCGCCCAGCTGCTCGTCGAGGGCATCAAATTCGGGTCGATCATCGCGATCACCGCCGTCGGGCTCTCGCTGATCTTCGGCGTCACCGGGCTTATCAACTTCGCCCATGGTGAGCTGGTCACGCTCGGCGCCACCGTCGCCTTCGCGCTGAATGCGTCCGCGATCGGACCTCAGCTGCAGCTCATCCCGGCGACGCTGGTGACGGTAGCCTTCGGCGCAACCTTCGGCGGCGTGCTCGAGCTTGGTCTGTGGAAGCCGCTACGGCGGCGAGGCATCGGCCGGATCCAGCTTTTTATCATTTCGATCGGCCTGTCCCTGCTGATCAGGCACATCATCCTGGTGCTGTTCGGCACCCGGCCGCAGCCATATGCCGATTACACCATCCAGCAGAAGTGGCAATGGGGTCCGGTCTCCATCACACCCCGTGATCTGGTAATCACCCTGTTGTCGCTGCTCGTGCTGGCATGCGTCGGGCTGATGCTCCAGCGGACCCGCGCGGGTAAAGCGATCCGGGCGGTCTCGGATAACCGTGACCTGGCTGAGTCCTCGGGCATCGACGTCTCCCGGGTCATCCTCAACGTGTGGCTGCTGGCCAGCGGGCTCGCCGCCCTAGGCGGCGTCTTCTTCGGGCTCGCCCAGCTCGTGTCCTGGGACATGGGCTTCAAACTGCTGTTGCTCATGTTCGCCGCGGTCATCCTCGGCGGGCTGGGCACGGCCTACGGGGTTATCGCCGGCAGCCTCGTGGTCGGCATCGTGGCCCAGGTGTCCACCATCTGGTTCCCGGTAGAGCTGCAGAACGCCTGGGCCCTTGTCGTGCTCATCCTCGTGCTGCTGATCCGCCCGCACGGCATCTTCGGCCAGGGAGAGCGGGTGGGTTGATGTGATCTTCTCCTCGACGGGCGAGGGGCAGCGCTGAGATGGACTTCCTCATCATCCTTGGAGATGCGTCCCGCGCCGCCATCGGGCCGGAAGCGGCTATCTACGCCATGGCGGCGATCGGGCTGAACATGCACTTCGGCTACACGGGACTGCTGAACTTCGGCCAGGTGGGCTTCATGCTCGTGGGCGCCTACGGCGCAGCTGTCGCCGT
>WNGB01014918.1_pt1 | contig 11283 bp, 9 predicted proteins | sample 5400681 | NCBI WGS metagenome assembly WNGB01 (sample SAMN13153367, study PRJNA577476) | soil metagenome | isolation source: 115 cm soil or saprolite under grassland replicate 2 | place: USA:California | collected 2016-06-15 | reverse complement strand
TGTGCCGTCCGCGACCGCGCGGCTGGGGCCGTGACCGTTCAGGCCGGCCCGCAGGGCGGCGGCCACCGCGTCGCGGACCTCGCCGAGCCGGGCCGGCGGGACCAGCACCGCGACGTTGCCGCCCCCCGCCCCGGCCGCCTCACGGGCCGCGTCCGCCGCGACCCGGGCCGCCAGCTCGCCAGCCGGGACCTCCTCGCGCCACGGCGTGGTCCCCGTCTCCCGCACCGACATGGGCACGTCGACGTCCGCGTCGATCCTGGCCAGCACGTCCGCGGCCACGGCCATGATCTCCGCCGGGGTCCGGTAGTTGATCGTGAGCCGGTCGAGGCGCCAGCGGTTGCCCAGGTGCGGGGTCAGCACCTGGTCCCAGGACGTCACGCTGGCCGGGTTGGAGGACTGGGCGATGTCGCCGGCGATGGTCATCGACCGGCTCGGGCAGCGGCGCATCAGCATCCGCCACGCCATCTCGGACAGCTCCTGGGCCTCATCCACCACGATGTGCCCGAAGGCCCAGGTCCGGTCGGCCGCGGCCCGCTCCGCGGTGGTCAGGTAGCTGAGCTCCTCGTGCCGGCCGGCCAGCCGGTCCGCGTTCAGCAGGTCATAAGCCATCAGGATTTCCGGGTCGTCCTCCAGGTCGCGGGAGACGATGTCCAGCACCCCCTGGGCGTAGGCGACCTGCTGCTGGCGCTCGAGGCGGGCCCGCCGGCGGGCGGCCCGGTCGTCCTCGCCGAGCAGCTCGGCCGCCTCGTCGAGCAGCGGCACGTCGGCGGGAGTCCAGCCGCCCCGGGGATCGCGCCGGAGCAGGTCCCGCTCGGCCGCGGGCAGCCGCGGCGCGGCCGCGGCCAGCCGCCGCGGCGAGGCGAACAGGTCATCCAGCAGCCGCTGCGGCGTCAGCACCGGCCACAGCCGCGTGATCGCGGCCCGCACCTGCGGGTCCGCACGCAGCTCGGCGCGGATGTCCTCGGTGTCGTGCGTCCCCAGCACGGTGCTGTCCGCGGCCGGGACCTCCTCGCCGAGGATCTCGGCGACCAGCTTGTCGGTCTCCCGCAGGCCGGCCGTGAACTTGCTGGTGACCTGCTGGACCAGGGCGTTCATGATCTCCCGGACGAAGATCGGCCGGGCCTGGTTGTGCGGCCGGCGGGACCGCCGCGCGCGCTCCCGGGCCCGCTGCACGGTCTTGCGGTCCAGCCGCAGGACCTCACGCTCGAACGTGATCTCCAGCGGCTCGGCGGGCAGCTCCTCCCGGTCGCGCACCGCGGCGAGCAGCACGCCGGCCATGGCGTGCCGTCCCTTGATCTCCGCGGTCTCCGGCGTTTCCGCGCGCCGCGCGCTGATCCCCGGGTACAGGTCGCTGATGGTGGACATCAGCACCCCGGTCTCGCCCAGCGAGGGCAGCACATGCCCGATGTAGCGGAGGAAGGTCGGGTTCGGCCCCACGATCAGGACGCCCCGCCGGGACAGCTGCTCCCGGTAGGTGTACAGCAGGTAGGCGGCCCGGTGCAGCGCTACCGCGGTCTTGCCGGTGCCCGGCGCGCCCTGGACGACCGTCACGCCATTGTGCGGCGAGCGGATGATCAGGTCCTGCTCGGCCTGGATGGTTTCCACGATGTCCGCCATCCGGCCCGTCCGGGTGGCGGACAGTGCCGCGATCAGCGCCGCCTCCCCGGTCAGCCCAGCGTGCCCGGCCGCCCGGTCCTGGCCGGCCTGCCCGTCGGGGCCGACGTCGAGCACCTCGTCATCCACGCCGGTCACCTTGCGCTGGCGGGTCCGGATATGCCGGCGCCGCAGCACGCCCTCGGGCGAGAAAGCCGTGGCGATATAGAAGGGACGGGCCGCGGGTGCCCGCCAGTCCACCAGCAGGGCCTCGTAATCGGAGGCGTCGTCGAGAAGGCCGATGCGCCCTATATAGCGCCGGCCGCCCTCGGCCAGGTCCAGCCGGCCAAAGCACAGCCCGTTCTCGGCCGCGTCGAGCTGGGTGATCCGCTGGGAATACATCTCCACGAACGCATCGCGCTCTGACCTGGCGGCGGGGGTACCGCCGGTCTCCAGCAATACCTTGGACAACCGGCCTGACGCCCGGTCGCGGAGGTCGTCGAGCCTGCCATAGAGCATGGACACGTAATCCTGCTCATGGTCAGTGTCTCCGTTTGACAACCGGCCTCCTTTTACTTTATCATGCGGCCTATTCGGCCCCATTAAAACCGTCTAGATTAAAACTCTAGGCGGTTTTCCTTTCTTCCCGGTCCCGGGTGCCGGTTACGGGAACCCCCGGTGTGGCCGGCGCGGCAGCCCCGGTGGCAACCGCCGCGGCCAGCCCGGTGGTGGCCGGCCCGGGCACTCAGCCGGCTCCCGCGGCCAGTTCCGGCCGGAGCAGGTCCATCAGCAGGCCGTCGTGGAACCGCCCGTCCGGGCCGCGCTCGTACTCGCGCAGGACTCCCACCCGGCGGAAACCCACCTTCTCGTAGCAGCGGATAGCCCGGTGGTTGGCCGCCGCCGGGTCGATGGTCAGCCGGTGGTGCCCGCGCCGCTCGAACAGGAACCTGGCCATCAGCGCCACCGCTTCCGTGCCGAGGCCCTGTCCCTGCCCCCGGGCGCCCAGGTAGATGTCGATACCGGCATGACGGTACATCGGGTCATTCTCCTCGTGATACTCGATCCCGCCAATGATCTCGCCGGCCGTCTCGACCACGAGCAGCACGCTCTCGTCGTCCCCGCGAAGCTTGGCCGCGACCACGCCGGGCGGGTCCGGGTCACCCCACCAGCAGGCCACCTGCGGCTCGGCGAGGATCGCGCACAAGGCCGGCGCGTCCTGCTGGTCCCCGGGACGGAGCCGGACCCGGGGGCCGGCCAGTTCGGGGCGCGGCGGCGGGTCGTGGTCCCCTGCAGTGGTCATGGTTGCGCCCCGCTCCTCCCCGGCCCGGCGCTGCCCGGCCTGGATGGCAGTATGCCGCCCGCTGCTGACATCTTCCCCGGCCGGCATGGCCCCGGGCCAGCCGGGGAAGGGCGCAGGTGAGACGGTCTGCAGGGGAGCGTCGTGTCGGGGAGCGCCGTCCAGTGCAGGATCAGCCAGGGCAGGATGAGCCGGGGCCGGATGAGCCAGCGCCGGAGGAGCCAGCGCACGACCAGCTGGCCCCGCCAGAGCACTGGGTGCTGCACGTGGACCTGGACCAGTTCATCGCCGCGGTCGAGGTCCTCCGGCATCCTGAGCTGCGCGGCCGCCCGGTCGTGGTCGGCGGGGACGGCGACCCGGCCAAGCGCGGCGTGGTCAGTACCGCCTCCTACGAGGCGCGCGAGTACGGGGTGCACTCGGGCCTGCCGCTGCGGACCGCGGCGCGCCGCTGCCCCGATGCCGTGTTCCTGCCGGTCGACCGGCAGGAGTACGAGGCGGCCTCGGCTACGGTCATGGCGACGCTGCGCGGGTTCGGCGCGGTCACCGAGGTGATGGGCTGGGACGAGGCGTTCGTGGCCGTGGACACCGGCGATCCGGAGGGGTTCGCGCGGGAGATCGCGGCCGGCATCCGCGCCGAGACCCAGCTCGATGCCACGGTCGGGATCGGGCAGAACAAGCTGCAGGCCAAGCTGGCGACCGGGTTCGGCAAGCCGGCCGGCGTGTTCCGGCTGACCCATGCGACCTGGTTCGACGTGCTGGGTGACCGTCCCACGGACGCGTTGTGGGGGATCGGGGTCAAGACCGCGCGGAAGCTGGCCGTGCTGGGCATCGAGACCGTCCGCGACCTGGCCCGGGCCGACCCGGAGGCGCTGGCCGCGGAGTTCGGCCCGGCGACCGGCCCCTGGCTGGTCCGGCTGGCCCGCGGCGAGGATCACTCACCGGTCACCAGCGCCCCGTACGTGCCCCGGTCCCGGGGCCGGGAAGTCACCTTCCAGGTCAACCTGGACGACTGGGAGCAGGTGCGCGCCGAGGTGGTCCGGCTGGCCGGCCGGGTCACCGCCGACGTGGTGGAGGAGGAGCGGCCCGCGGTGCGGGTGGTGGTCAAGGTCCGGTACGCCCCGTTCTTCACCTCGAGTCATTCCCGGTCGCTGCCGCGGCCGACGGCCGACGCGGCCGACATCCGGGCGGCGGCGCTCGAGGCGCTGGAGCGGTTCACCGACCGGCGCCCGGTGCGGCTGCTGGGGGTACGCGCCGAGTTCGCCGACTGAGGGCACGCCCGCGGGCCGCGGGCGGGCGGCGTCAGCGGTTCCCGCGGCTCCGCGCCGCCAGGATGATCTGCGTGACGTCGTACCGGCTCAGCCCGAGCTTGCGGGCGATCTCGTCCGGGCGCAGCCCCTGCTGGTTGTACAGGACCGCCAGACGGCGCTGTGACGCCGTGCCCGGCAGCCGCGGCGGCCGGGGAGAGGCCGGGGCAGGCTGAGTGCGGGCGGCCCGGGCCGGGGCGGTCCGGTCCGGGGCGGGGGCAGTCCGGTCTGGGGCCGGGCTGCCCGGCGGTGGGCTGGCCGGCGCGGGGCTGGCCGGGCCGGCTGCCGCCGGGCGGGCGGTCTCCGGCTGGCCAGGCGCTGACTCGGGCCGGCCGAAAGTGCCGCGCCGCTGGTCGTGGTACTTCCCCCGGGCCAGGTCGGCCTTGGTGTCCTCGTCGAGCAGCATGTACTGCTCGGCGGACTTGTTGACCCCGACGGCCACCATCGTCAGGCCCCTGAGGTTCTTGGCCTGGCACTCCGGCTTCATGCAGTAGTCGTATTTCCTGGCCCGCTCGGGGTGCAGGTCATCCCCGCAGGTTACACATACGAATTTGCTTTCTGACCTGGACATACATAGGGATAACACTGCTGTGATCCGGAGTGTTCCTGGCGTGCGTGGTACTGCCGAGATCAGACGCCCCAGCCGTAGGCGTCGTGTGTCGCAAGCTCGCGCCAGAACGTCGGCTCGATTTGCGCTGTTACTCGTGCGGCTTCGAACATCGGCCGGATCTCGGACTCCTGCTCCTTAAAAAAGGACTCGAAGCTCTGCCGGTCAGGCCACTCGTCCAGCACCATCAAGCTGCCGCCGTCGTCGGAGCCGTAGAAGCGGTGCGCGATGAGGCCATGGCGCTTAGCCGCTTCTAGGATGCCCTGCGTCTTCTCCGTGTTGTCCGAAACGAACTGCTCCAACGCCTTCTGATCACCGGCAGTCACCAACGTCATGATCACCGACATAGCCCCTCCCCCTTCAGCCGTGCGCTCGTACTGAGCAATTGCAACAACGGAATTGGACCCGGTGGAGCTGCCCCTGCTCCCGTATGCCATCCTGGCTGGCGCGTTGGGCCAGCTCGCCGGGTTGCCTCCCCGAATCTTTGACGCTAACACTGCGTAACCACGCCGTCCAGGCTCACCTGCTGGTGAATTCATCCAGGGCGGGGGAGACCCGGCACGACGCGGGAGACAGCCGCCGACCCTGCGCCCTGGTTAGCGAGACGCCGAGGGACGTAGGAGACCCGGAAAACGTGCATCGTAGTGCGGGCAAGGTCGCTTATGGCCACCGACCCGCAGGCGAGCGTGGACTTCTGGTCCTGAGCAGCCAGCCGGGCCAGCGCTGACGCGACGGTCACGCACGCATAACTGCAACTGAGCGTGAAGCTCAGTTCCACCGGACATGCGCGAGATCCGCGGGTGTGCGGGCTGTTGGGCTGGAGGCTGATCGGACTACCCTGGCACTGCCTGGCGCATCAGGCCGAGGGGGGACGCGCGATGTTCAAGTTTGGGCGTCTTACGGGTTCTCGCACTCTGATTGTGATTTTTGGGCTGGCAGGCTTGGTGCTGCCGGCGTCGGCCGCGATTGCCAGGCCGGGACCTGCGGCGTCTGCGACTGGGACCGGTCTTGACTGGCCGCAGTATCTGCATGGTCCGCAGCACAGTTCGGTGAGCCCGGCAACGGCGTTCACCCCGTCGAATGCGCCTTCTGCAGGCCAGGCGTGGCACTGGCAGCCGCAGGCGATCACGGGCAAGCCAGCGCCCCGCCTGGATGCGAGCCCGACCGTGGCGGCTGGCCGGGTGTATATCGGGGCTGAAAGCGGCGGGTTCTACGCGCTGAGCGAGGCAACGGGTGGGGTGGCATGGAGCCGTCAGCTCGACACCGAGCCCCACGTGACCTGCCCGGCGCGCGGAATCACCTCTACGGCGGCCGTGAAGTCAGACCCGGTCACGGGCGCCAGCACCGTCTATGTGTCCGGCGCTCGTTACACCTATGCGCTGAACGCCGCGACCGGCGCCATGATGTGGAAAACCGAGATCGGGCCGCCGAGCCTCGCCAATCCTGACGCCTATTACAACTGGTCATCGCCGACCGTGGCTGGCGGCCATATCTACGTCGGCCTGTCGTCCAGCTGTGACGTCCCGCTTATCCGCGGTGGGCTCGTCGAACTCGACCAGCACACCGGTCAGGTCCTGCACACCTGGCACACAGTGCCCACCGGATCGCTCGGCGGCAGCATCTGGTCGAGCGCTGCGGCTACCTCCGGCGGCAGCGATGTCTGGGTGTCCACCGGCAACGAGTGCGACCCGACGATCAACACCTGCCCCTCTGGCAACCAGATCGGGCACTCGCTGTCGATCGTCCACCTGTCGGCGTCGCTGACCTTGCTGCAGGCATGGCCGGCGCCGGGAACCGCCGGGCGAGGCCATGACTGGGATTTCGGTTCCTCACCGACCTTGTTCGGCAGCGGCGCCCCGCCGCCCGACGTGGGTGCCTGCAACAAGAACGGCCGGTATTACGCACTGGCCGCAAACCCGCTGGGCAGCACCCCGCTGTGGACAGACGTGATCGGCCTCGCTGCCCACGCAGACAACTCCTGTCTGGCCAGTTCCGTCTGGAACGGGCCGACCGGCGCCCTGTATATCGGCGGCGATCCCACCACCATCGGCGCCACCAGCTACGGCGGATCGGTCCGCCAGGTCAACCCGGCAACTGGCTCCTACATCTGGCAGACCGGACTGCCCTGCTCGGTGATGGGCACCCCATCGCTAGACAGCGCCGGGGTCCTCGCCGCCGGCACATATCTTTGCCCCACCGGCAGCACCGCCGGCGCCTACCTGATCAATGCCGCCACCGGCGCCGTCCTCAAAACCCTCCCGGTCGGCTCCGGCCGCGTGTTCAGCCAGCCGGTCTTCGCCCAAGGCACCCTCTTCGTCGCGACCGAAGCACAGGGCCTGTATAACTTCGCACCTTAATCCCAGCGGTGAATGACACATGAGACCCGTTGGCCGACGTCGGAACCGTCGCCAGGTTGTGGCCCAAGACGCGCCGCCAGGCGCCCAGGCCAGCTCGAAGAGCTGATCAAGGCGCCATCGGCAGAACTGCCGCGTACCGTCAGCCCAGGCGGTGCGCTGACCGAAGCAGCGCCCTAGCCGGAGCACTCGTCCGCCGTCCAGGGGCATCGTGATGTTCCGCGGATGCCGGTAGCGTGGGCCAGGATCCGGAGCGGCCGGGACGATGGAGGACACGTGACCGACGGGAACCCGGGCGGGCCGGTAACGGGCGGCGATCTGCTCGGGCTCATGCCGTTCGCGGTGACCCTGGGGATTGAGCTCGACGCGGCGTCAGCCGCGGAGGTCCGGGGCCGCCTGGCCTGGTCACCGGAACGGTGCACGGCCGGTGGGATCCTGCACGGCGGCGTGCTGATGGCGCTGGCGGACAGCCTGGGCGGGATCTGCGCGTACCTGAACCTGCCGCCTGGCGGGCGGACCGCCACGATCAGCTCCAGCAGCGTGTTCCTCCGCGGCGTCCGGGCCGGGGTGGTCACGGCCGTCGCCCGGCCGCTGCACGCCGGGCGGGCCATCATCGTGGTCCAGACGGTCCTGACCGACGACGGCGGCCGTCTCGCGGCGCAGGTCACGCAGACGCAGGCGGTCTCGGCCGGGGCGCCCGCGTAACGGGCCCGGTCACCCTATTGGGGGTCGGAGTGGTGCCCCACGGCGGCCGCCTGCTTGTCCGGCGGGGAACCCCTCGGCGGATCCGGGCGCAGGCCGGACAGCACGTCCTCGACGCGCATCTTGAACCGGATGACCGGCTGCCGGAGCCGCCGTTCACGCCGGGCGGCCCGGGCCCGCTTGCGCGGCCGGCGCTGATAGCGCCACCGGGCCCACGGCGAGCCGGGCCGGGCCAGCCGGATCGCGCCCACGATGAGCAGCGGGAACAGGAACAACCCGAACAAGCCGGTCCAGATCTTGCCTTTCAGCAGCGTGATCGCGGCCAGGGTGAAGGTGATCAGGACGCTCAGCGTGAGGCTGACGAGTGCCTCCCAGGCGCTCGCGTGCTTGTCCGCGGGGCTGGGTGCGACCGACGGGACCACTCCCAGGAGCAGCAGGACGGTCACCCCGGCGGCCACGAAGACCGCGTCGACAGACAGCCGCCCGGCGCTGGTCCAGTACACGTCGCGCAGGTGCAGGATGAGCGCGAACTCGTCGAGGACCAGCGCCGCCCCGAGCCCGAACAGGGCGGCCGCGCCGGACTTCCAGGTCAGCGAGCCGCCCGGGGCCACGATCCCGGTGACGCCGCCGACCAGCATGAACACGACCCCGAACACCATGTGGTGAACGTGGAGGTTACCGGGAGTAACGTTGCCGGGCCACCAGCGGACCTGCGCGCGGATCAGCCGCACCGAGAGCCGGATGAATCCGAACCCGGCCACGAACGCGCAGAAGAAGCAGAACAGCGGCAGCCGCCCCGTCTGCACGATATGGGTACTGAACCAGCTGGACATATTGCCCCCACCAGCCGGGCCGTCGTTGGGTTAGCGCACTGAATGGTAGCCAGCCGCGGCGCTCGCGCGCGCTGCTTTCAGCCTGCTCAGCCGCGACGCCCGGTAAACGCGCTCCCGGCCGCTGAGGGCCACCCGGTGAGCAGGGGCCTGAGCCGTTGGCCTGCGGAATGACAAGCAGCGACTGGAAAATACGGGGTTGGCGCAGGACCGCCTGAGGCTGGAGACTAGCTCCTCTGGACCCGGAATTCGTCGCCCGGCAGCGGAGGGCGTACCGGGGTGACCGGCAGTGAGCCCTTCCGCAGTGCGGGGACCGGACCGTCCTACCCGGCGTGGGCCTCGCCGCGGGTGAAGCGGAACACGGTCTCGTAGCTCCGCTGGTCGCCGTGCCCCAGCCAGATCATCGAGCCGTCCTCGCGGGCGGCCGCGTCACCGGCCACGTGATGCGTGGACGGCTCCAGCCCGACCGCGTAGCTGCCCTCGCGCAGGTTCAGCCACTCGAAGAAAGCGGGGAACGCGGCCGGGTCGTAGTCCAGCTCGAACGACCGGCCGCGGGCTGCGTTGGCCACCCGGACCCGCTGCCGCCCGTCCGGGTCCGGGGTGAGTGCATGCTCGTAGACCTGCTCGGCGAACCCGGGCTGCGGGCCGGGGAAGACCAGGTGCGAGACGCCCTGCCCGGCCACGCTGTCGCTGCGCCAGAGGGTGTCCGCGATGGGCGCGTCGAACGTGCTGCCCTCCTCCAGCAGCGGCCAGCCCACGTTGACGTGGTACAGGAACATGTGCGGGGTCGGGTCGAAGCCCGCGTTGCGGACCGTGTCGGTGAGCCGGATCTCGGTCCCGCCCAGGTCGGCCTCGATCCTCCGGTGCAGCACCAGGTTCTCGGCGAAGATCGCGGCCTGGTGGATCTCGCCCTCGGCCCAGAGCACGCAGCGGCCCCCTGCCCACCGCTCGCCGTAGCCGGTGAGCCGGGCCGGGATATTGGCCACCCGGCCGTGCAGGCCGTGCCGGACGTTCAGCCGCGGCGGATAGTGGTACTGCTCCGAGCCGACCTCGCCGCCGAACAGCGTGTGATCCAGCCCGGCCGTGACGACCAGCCCGGACATGCTGCGCAGCCAGGACAGCCCGTCCTCGTCGTGGTGCTCGTGCAGCCCGGGATGGCGGAACCCGGTGGCGGACCGCCAGCCGACGGACAGGTCATCGAACTCGGCCAGGCCGATGTCCATGGCCCGGTCGACCAGCACGTCGAAGCGCAGGCCCCCGCCGGTGCGGAACTCCAGCACCCGGATCCCGCGCTCGCTGCCGTCGTCCAGGACCACGGCCCGAACGCCGCCGGCCGCGGCCAGGTCGCCGGTGACCCGTTCGAGGACGGCACGCCCGGGCCAGGGCCGTCCGCCGGTCGCGCTGGCCATCGTCACGACATCACCCACCCACCGTTGACTTCGATTGTCTGTCCGGTCACGAACGAGGCGCCGGGGCCGGCCAGGAAGGAGACCACCGCGGCGAGTTCGTCCGGCGTGCCGCGGCGTTTGAGCGACTGCTGATCCAGGACGTGCTGGCTGTAGGCCGCCGGGTCATCGTAGATCTGCTCGGCCGCGGTCGAGCTCGCGGGCCAGGGCCCGGGCCAGCGCGGCCGCGGCGCCCTTGGTCGCCACGTAGGACGCGAGGTTGGCCCACCCGCCGTGCTGGTGATGGACGCGATGTTGATGATCGCGCCCGAGCCCGCGGCCTGCATCTGCCGGGCCGCGGACTGCGCGCAGAGCGTGCCCGCCGGCGGCGAGCCGCCGCGCTATGGCCCGGCCGAGCGAGCCGCCCGCCCCGGTCACCGCCGCCACCGTCAGGCCGGCCTCCTTCGCGCCGGCGTGCGTCATGCCGGCCTCCCTTCCGCGCGGACCCCGTCCCGGGCCGCCGCGAACAGCTCGTTGACCCGCCGGACCAGGCCGGCGTGCGGCTCGGCGGCCAGCAGCCCCTCGCGCAGCACGGCTGAGGCCGCGGTCTGGAACTCCGGGTAGCCCGCGAACCGGGGCCGTACCCAGGCCTGCTCCACGGTGCCCAGCGTGGCGCGGTAGAACCCGCCGCTGGCGGCGTCGGCCCCGGGATGCTCCCACGCCTGCCGGGCCGAGCTCTGCCCGCCCAGCTCGGCGTAGAGCCCGACCTGCACCTCGTCCGAGAGCAGGGACCTGATCAGGGCCGCGGCCGCGCCGAGCTCGACGGCCGAGCGGGTGATGGCCAGGCCGGTGCCGCCGAGGACGCTGCCGATCCCGCCCGGGCCCGCCGGGGCGCCGAACGCGGCCAGCCGGAACGAGCCGGGCTCGCCCGCCAGCGGGCGCTGGTAGGTGACGTACCCGTAGACCAGCGGGCAGTAGGCCGGGCCGCCGCCGGCCGCCATCGCGTCGAGCACGCCGATCGGATCGCGCTGGGACAGCTCGCGGTCGGCGTGGGCCAGCAGGTCGGCCATGACCGCGAGAGCGGCCGTGCCGGCCGCCTCGGTCACGAACGCCCCGCCGTCACCGGCCAGGCCCGCCCCCGCCGTCCCCGTCCCCGCGGGCGGTGATCCCGCCGCCACGCAGATGGCGCTGAACATCAGCAGCGCGTGCGG
>WNGB01012915.1_pt1 | contig 11283 bp, 8 predicted proteins | sample 5400681 | NCBI WGS metagenome assembly WNGB01 (sample SAMN13153367, study PRJNA577476) | soil metagenome | isolation source: 115 cm soil or saprolite under grassland replicate 2 | place: USA:California | collected 2016-06-15 | reverse complement strand
CGGCACGCGGCCGCCCACCGGGCAGTCCGGCCCGCTGCGGGCGATCGTCACTGCAAGCGTGACCAGCCCGGGTGAGTTCCTGCACGTGGCAGCCGGCCCGGACGCGGCGTGGGTCACCACCGGCAACGCACTGGTGCGGGTGGACCGGCGTACCGACCGGGTCCGCACGGTGCTGACCGATCCGAGCGGCGCGCTCACGACTGTCACCTACGGTGCTGGGAGCGTGTGGGTCGGCGACGGTGACGCCGGGCTGCTGAAGATCGATCCGGTGACCGGACGGGTGGAGGCGCGGCTGCGGGGCGTCGGCTTCTTGGAGTCCTTTGGGTATGACGCGCTGTGGAACGCCGGCTACAGCCGCGCCGGCCCGGCCCTCTGGCGGACCGACCCGGCCACCGGCAAGACGCGCGCGTATCCGCTGCCTTGCCTGAAGCAGTTCGGGCTCGCGGTCGGCGCGGGCGGGGTGTGGGTGGACGGCGTGTGCTCGGCGCGCGGCGCCTTGCCCGGGCGGCCGCCGTACTTTTCGCTGGTCCGCGCCGACCCGGGGACCGGCCAGGTGACCGCGCGGTACTCGGTGACGCCGTCGCCCCTTGACATCGTCGCGGGCAACGGCGCGGTGTGGGCATCCGGCATCGGCATGGTGATCCGGATCGATCCGCTGACGGGCCGGACGGCGGCCTCGATCGCCGTGCCCGCGCAGTCGAGGCGGCTGGCGTTTCCCGGCAGCGGAGTGGGCCTGCTCGCGCTCACGTCCGGCTCGCTGTGGGTCACCGCTGCCGCCCCGGCCGGGTACCGCGTGCTGCGGATCAGCGCCCGGTCCGCCCGGCGTGCCGGGCACAGCATCGCGGTGCCGGGCACGCCGCTGGACCTGGCTGCTTCCGGCTCGACGCTCTGGGTCGTGACGACCTCCGGGCTGACCCGGATCGACCTGGTCCACTGCGCAGGCGGGCGGTGCCGGCCGCCAGCGCCGCCCATCCCGCGCCCGCAGCAGGCCCCGCCGGTCTGGCTCGTCTCGCCGCGGATGGTCTCGGCCTCGCAAGGCTGGGCGCTGGCGTACGCGCAGAGCCCCAACTCGCCGAACCCGGTCGCGCAGGTACTGCTGCGGACCGGCGACGGCGGCCGGACCTGGAGCCCGGCGCCGCCCGCCGCCGGGCCGCAACGGGCGAGCGGCGCTTACCCGGTGCTGCTCGCCCGCTCGCCAGCACAAGCCTGGCTGGCCCTGACCTGGCTGGCCGCGAACGGCAGCTACGGAACGACGCCGACCCGCACCGTCGTGTTCGCGACCGCGGACGGCGGCCGGACCTGGACCGCGTCGGCGCCGATCCGGTCTGCCGGCGAGGCCCGCTGGATGAGCTTCGCCGACCCCGGGCACGGCTGGCTGGTGATGGATCTCGGCAGCGCCATGGGCCAGGATCCGGTCCGGATCTACCGCACCACGGACGGCGGCGCCCGCTGGACCCTGGCCGCGGCGAGCCCGCCGCCCCCAGCGAACCAGCAGGCCCCCGGCCCGTCGGCCACCGGACCCAGCGGGATCAGCACCGCGTGCGACAAGACGGGCATCGTGTTCGCGAGCCCGCGCGACGGCTGGCTGACCACCGACTGCAACGACCTGGCGGGCGCGCTGCTGGTCACCCACGATGGCGGCGTCACCTGGCAGCCACAGGCGCTGCCGATCCCATCTGGCGCGTGCATGCGTGCGGGCTGCTCGGCGTTCCCGCCCCAGTTCTCGGGCCGCACCGGGCTGCTCGTCATCGCCCCCGGCACCCGGCCGCCCTACCTGCTGCGCAGCGACGACGGCGGGGCGACCTGGCGCCTGCTCACGGTGCCGCCCGCCGCCCGGTGGTTCCAGGCAGCGGACCTGATCGACGCCTCCCACGCCGTGCTCGTTCCCGGCGGGCCGTCCGGCCAGGTGCGCGGCCCCATCGGGGAACTGTGGTTCACCGCCGACGGCGGGAAGGCCTGGACCGCGGTCCGCCAGGGCGCGGCACTCTCGCCCGACGCGATGATCAGCTTCGTGAACCCGATCACCGGCTTCGCGTGGAACCCCAACGTCGCCGGCGTGCCGCCGCTCTACGCGACCATCGACAGCGGGCGGAGCTGGACCTGGTCCGTGCCGCGTCTGGCACGCTGATTCGGGCGGCACGGGAACGGCGGTTCGAGGTCAGCGTTGAGCGCTCACCGACTGTCGCGGTGGTGTTGTCTGGTGCAGACAGCGGTATTGGAGCTGACAGCTTGGTCTGGCGGAGGCAGCCGAGTGTGGCGGGTGCAGTGTTCAGGCCTACTGGATGTTCCAGGCGAGCAGGTGGCCGTGCCGGGTCAGCAGGAGGTACACGCCTTGCAGGGCGGGGTTCCCGGCCGGCCCGGATGCGCGATCGGCCTGCTACCGGAGGGCGGAACCGCGGTGCCGCGCTGGGCATCGAAGAGGTATGCGACTACCTATGCGGTGCGCGCCGGGCACGACGCTCCTCCTGGCCGCCTGCGCGGCCATGGCGGTGGCGGGCTGCGCCGCTACGCACACGACGGGACCGGTAACGGCGGCGTCGCGGACGGTGGTGTCGCCCACGCCGCGGGAGCGTGCCGTCGCCGACGCGGCGGCCATTCTGAGGGCGTTTGTCGTGTCCCCGGGCGGGCAGCGGTTGCCGAAGGCGCCGGATGTCCTCAAGGTCCCGTCCTCCACGCTCGTCTCCTCCACGCTGGTGGATGAGGTCTCCTTCTGGCGGGCGCCCGGCCAGCCGCAGGCGGTACTGGCCTGGGAGCAGGCGCACCTGCCCCGCCGTTTCACGCCCGGAGACGCCGATTTCGGGCCGCCGTCATGGGACCGCACGTTCTCGCTATCTCCGATTCCCGGCGTGCTGAACGGCCGGGACCTGGTGGCCGAGGTGGCCGGAGTGGGCAACGGGCAGACCGCGATCCGGGTGGACGCTCAGGTGAGTTGGCAGCCGCCCCGGCCGGCCCACGAGCGGGTGCCGTCCGCCGCCCGCGTAGTCACGATCACCCAACTGCCCAGCCTGGACCCGCACGCCAGCCGTCCGCCCGCGCCGGTCACGAACACCGACCTGGCTGTCGTCCGGCAGCTCGCGGCGCTCGTCAACAGCCTCCAGCTGTCCACGATCGGACCGGCCGCCCCCTGCCCGCTGCCCCCCGGCGGCGGGATCCAGCTGACGTTCCTCGCCACGGCCGACGGCACGCCGCTCGCGACCGCGCAAGGCCCGGCCGCCTGCGGCACCGTGCAGTTCAGCGTCGGCGGCAAGCGGCAGCCCGCGCTGCAGATCACCGACTCGTTCATCCCGCAGGTCCTCAAGCTCGCCGACCTGAACTGGAAGGTCCTGTAGGACGTGTGGCCAGTGGATGTCAGCCCGGTCAGCACCTGGTAGGCCACGACCTGCCGTCGTGACGTAAGTCGTGAGGGGCATGCGCGGCGAGCCAGGGCAGGATGGGTGGTCCGGTACGAGCCGCGGCACCGGGCGTACTTAGCCGGCTGACACAGCCGGGCCACCTGGCGGGCGGCGCAGACCGCGGCCGGTTGGTGCAGCAGGCTGTGTGGGGGCTGACCGGGCAGGTCGGCTGAGAGCTGACCCACGGCCACGACACCGCGCTGCGCCGCCACCCTTGCCCGGTCGCATGTTCGCCGCCGGCAACATCCCGCACGCGTGCCTGTTCCGGCGCATGGCCGCGGCGGTGCACCGCGGCGGGGCAGGGACTGCCGGCACTGGGCTGCGCAGCGGAATCCCGGCGGTCATCACCCCGCTGGCCGCCGACCAGCCCGCTGGGCACGGATCGTCCACCAGTTGGGTGCCGGGCCCGCCCCGGTCATCTGCCGGCCGCCACTGACCAGCGGATGCGGCGCCGGGCTGCCGAACGCGGCGCCCAGGTCCAGGCCGAGGACGGCCCGGGGCGAATCGACGAGCTGTTCACACGGCACGTTGCCCGTATCACCGGCGAGCGGGCCGGGCCATGCGCCGAACCTGACGGCGTCATGACGCCCCGCCGAACCGCATACCTCGCCGGAACTGGCGGTCACGCCGAATCCCCGGATCTGGAGCCCCGTTGCGACCGAGCTGCAACTGGCCGGCAGCCGTACAGATCGGCGGGTCGGCGTGCGCATCTCTACCATCGATCGGACACGCTCCGTGGCCACTGGCTGTTCCAGCTAAGCCCTGGCAGAGTCGCGCCAAGACGGCCGCTCGCGCAACGGCGCCTGCGGACAATGCCGGGGCCTCCCCGGCTACCGGGGAGGGAGGCCGAGTGTTTCGGGATGGGCCCGGCGGTAGTGCTCGGTCAGGACATCGCTGGCCTTGCCGGGCTCGTACGCGACACACTGCGGTCACCCAGACACACGCTCGTGCGGCAACCGGTGGAGTGGCATCGGCTGTCCCGGTAGTTTCACCGGCGTGCCGCTATGGGGTACCGCTTCGCGCCGGTGACAGGCAGCGTAGCGCGCACCTGGACACCTTCTCCCGCCGTCATGGCAAGTTGCCCAGGTCTTGGCTGGGGGAGCATGGCAGCTCCCCCAGCCTTCGCCCTCCTCAGGCACCCGGCCTGAGCCGGTGCGGGCTGCTCTTGGACGCCGGAGCGCGGCTGTCAGGGAGCAGTGGTGGCATCGAAGATGTCGGTGTTCCCGAATCCGGTCGTGCACGCGATCGCTGGATTCGGCTTGGCCAGCGGGCTGCTCGTGTAGAGCGACTGCCGGTAGGCGTCGATCGCTGAGCAGTCCGCGGCATTGCGCGCATCGGTCCATACGCCGATCCCATAGGTGGCCGTGGCCGCGGTGTAGACGTAGTCGCCGATGAACTCGAAGGCCAGCGAGTTTGCGCTAGAGCCACGGGCGTCACCGGCGGACCCGACGTGCAGCGTGTCGAAGGCACCCGGTGTGCCGTTGGCAGCGACCGCTGCGCTGCGGAACACGCCAAGCATCTCCCGGGGGCTGGCTGTCGTGTCCTGGTAGGGGGTGCGCCACCCGAGGTAGGTCACATAGACCCGGGATCCGTCGGGCGCGATCGCCGGCGCCGAGAACTCACTGCGGTCACCCGCGCGCGAGACGACGACCGGCGGGTGCCAGGTGTTCGCGCCGTCGGTAGACCATGAGAGCAGCGTCTTCTCGTTGTTGAGGCCGTCACGACCGTCACTCCAGGCGTCGACGATCTCGTTGGTCGCCCCGGCTCCGCTGGGTGCGCCGTTGGCGATGCTCACGCTGGGCGTGGACCCAAGATCTTCGCGGGTGCCGGCGATGCCGTCGAAGACATACCGGCCCTCGACCGGGTCGAACTTGTAGAACATGTCGTTGACCGCGAACAACCGCTGTGGGCGGCTCCAGGTAACCCCGCCGTCGAAGGACTTCACCACGTTCTGGTAGGCGGTCAGCCCGGTGGTGAACTGCATGTAGAAGACGTAGACGGTGCCGTGGCTGTCGGTGCGGATCGTGCAGCCGGTGTTCCCGAACCGTTGCGGGGCGGCCGCGGCGGCGTAGGTCACCTGGGTGTTGGACCAGGTGGACCCGCCGTCGGTGGAACGGGCAACGAACAACGGCTCGGAAAGGCCGGGCACTCCACGAAATGCCGCGTAGCAGACGTACACGTTGCCGAAGAAATTGCTCGATGCCGCGTCGTCGGCCCAGATCTGCGACTTGTCCGAGAACAGCGCCATGTTCTGCTTGGATGCGATGACCGGGGGCTGCCAGGCGCTCTTATCGCCGGCGGCGGCCGCGCTCACGTTGTCGGTCCGGGAGACCGCGACCGCCTCAAAGCCCTTGAACGCCTGCTTGCCCGGGAAGTTGCTGACCAGGTTGGAGTAGTACAGCCGGGACCCGTTCGACCACGCGAACGTGCCATTCTTGGGAACCGGGCCGAACGCCAGGCCCGGGTCGCCGCCGGATACCAGGCCGTTCTCGTAGTACCACGGCAGCGTGCCGATCGGGCCGGCCTCTGACGTGCCGGTGCGCGCCGACCAGCCCGTGTACGTGGGTTGCGTCCAGGTGTGACCGCTGTTGGAGGAGAAGTACACCCCGGATACCCCGACCCCCGGGGTGAAGGGACATGGGCTGGCCGCAGTCGCGGTGTCAGTGCCGCACGGGGCGAGATCGATCTCATCGTTCGACCCCGCCGCCACCACATTCGGGTTATTTGGATCCACCGCCACCGCGGGCTCGTTCTGCTTGTTCTGCGGGAATGGAGTGCCCACGCTCCCCACGTTGACCAGGCTCTCGGCAGCGCCGCCGGGCCCGGTCTGCGCGAACGCGCCAGGGGCCGCGGCCAGCCCTGTGACCAGCACCCCCGCTCCGGTTAGTACGGCCAATGACCACATGCGTCTCATGAACGACCCCCTTGTCGCGAACGGACGCCAGACTCAGGCAGCCCACCGCTGCCCAATGAACACCCTTCCAGCAGTGCAAATCACGGTCAAGACAAGCATTTAGCTATTTCGCCAGTGCCGGGGGCGCTGGCCGTCCCCATGGTCCCGTGCAGCTCCCCCGGGGCCCTCCGCTCAGCCGTGGCCCCCAGCGCGGCTATCGCAAACCGGCGCCCTGGCGGCCACCGCGAACCACAGAACGGGCAATTCTGGCCACTCGACCGCCGAGACTCGTCTCGCCCGAGAAGTAGTAAATAGTCGGCGATCTGGCTGCGTCAATACCCTCCGACTCAGCGGCCGGGTTGACGCAGTCCTCGTGCCAGATTCAGCTGATGATTACCATTGCCATGAATGCGGATTCACTGTTCTGCATAACCATGTTCCCTAGGAGCGGAGGGTCTGCCCGGCGCCTGGCGTGGCCTGGCTGCGCTGAATCCGGCGGGCCTGCTGATCCAGGACCCCGCGGACACTCTTGAGGCGCCCCAAGGGCGTGGCGAGGGCCGAGGCGTAGTGCACGAGGCCGGTGGCGGCGCCGAACCGGCCGAGGTAGACACCCACGTCGGTGAGCGGCGGCTGGCGCCGGAGCCTGGGCAGCGCGAAATGCTCGGATGAGCCGATGGAGAACGCCTGCCGCCTGCTGCCGTCGATCTCGAACGACGCGACGCGCGCGGCGGTCCGTTCGGTGACGAGGCGCCCGCCACGGAACGAGTACCCGGGTTCGAGCAGCCCGGCTACCGATGCGCGGGTGCCGGCGCTTGCCGCCTTCCGCATGTTCCCGCGCACCAAGTAGCCCACCCGTACCCCTGGCCGCGGCGGGTCCGGCGGCCTCAAGTGCGAGCGCTCCGGCCAGGTTGCCCGGCACGTAGTCGTAGCCGAACGCGGTCAGCAGCACCGCGCCGGTGCGTTCCGCCCGCGGGCCGAACTCCTCGAATACCTGCCGGATGAACGGCGGCTCGCCGGCCGAGTCGAGGTAGACCGCGCCAGCGTCCACGGCGGCTTCCACCGCGGACCGGCCGACCTTCAGGAACGGGCCCGCGGTCGACACCAGCACGTCACCGGCGCCGATCAGCTCCCGCAGCGGTCCAGGTCCCTCAGATCCCGCGACGGCCGTCTCCAGCTTTACCCCGTCGCTGTTTCGCGACAGCCGCTCGGCGAGCGCGTCCAGCCGGCCCTGATCACGGCCCGCGAGCACCGGGCGCGTGCCGCCCGCGACCATCGCCCGCGCGATCAGGCCACCGATATAGCCAGTGGCCCCGTACAACACGATCCGTCCGGGCACACGATCACCGAAGCGAGGTCATTCGCCGTCCAGACCGACGCGGATTACCAGCGGGTTCGTGTTCAGCGCCTTCGACGCGGACATGCAGCAGTCCTGCCTGTGACTCTTCACGTTAATCGGGTGGCCCTCAGCTCCCGGTGGCGATGCCCGGCCACAGCACCGCGACGACCTGTTCGGGAATCTGCTTGCTGTCCTCGCCCCGGTAGAACGCGGCGAAGTACGAGCCGAAGCACATAGTCGCGATCGTGTGAGCGTCGATGCCTGCCCTGACCGCGCCGCTTTCCTGTAGCTGGCCCAGCACCCTCTCCACCAGCGCCACGCGAGGCTCGACGGCATGCCTGCGCAGGATGTCAAGCAGCTCGGGCGTGCGGATCGCCTCGCCGGCGAAGTTGCCCATCAGCACCATGGCATCGGGGTTGTAGTACCTGGGGTTGACACGGTGGACTGCCTCGACCAGTGCCTCCCGGGCGTCCAGCTGGCTCAGGTCCACCGTGTACATGTCGCCCTGCTTGCGGAAACCGTAGTCGAGGGCGTCCACGACCAGGTCGAGCTTGTTCTTCCAGCGCCGGTAGAGGGTAGGGCGGGTGACGCCGGCGTCGGCCACGATGTCGCCGATCGTCATCCGCCAATAGCCGTCCTTCACCAGGCGCTCGCGCGCGGCCAGGATGATCGCCTCATCCAGGGCCGAGTCGCGAGGCCGACCGCCGGCGCGGGAATGGCCGGCATCACCAGCGGAGCCCGCGCCGGCGGAGCGTTCGCTGGCGGGTTCACGTGCCCGGGCCATGGATCCCACCTCGCAGAGACGGCTCCCCACGGAGCTTACCGAATGATCCATTACACAGTGTAGCTGTAAACCATGCAGCAACTGACTCTCAAAATACAGTTACAGGCTGAGATTGTAACTCAATTACATGAACGCCAACGACATCCGGCTGGTGCTCCCGCCGAGCCCGCGCACTGTCCTGCACTGGTTCGATTTCATCTGTCCGTTTTGTTACCTGGGGCAGCAGCGGAACCAGATCCTCAGCCGGCACGGACTCGAGATCGTTCACCTGCCGTTCCAGATCCACCCGGATATCCCGCCCGAGGGCGTCGAGGCGGGACCGCGCGACGGGCCCATGTACCAGGCGCTCGAACGGGAGGCCGCCCAGACCGGGCTGTCGCTGAACTGGCCGCCGCGGCTTCCCGGCACGCGAACGGCCCTGGCAGCGGCGGAGTGGGTTCGCCGGCACAGGCCCGATGCGTCGGACGAGTTCAACCGCGCCCTGTTCGCCGCGCACTTCGAGCTCAGTGAAGACCTCGGCGACACCGCGGTGATCATGCGGCACGCCAGCGAGGCGGGCATCGATACCAAGGTCCTTCGTTCCGCGCTGGCGGACGGCAGCGCGCAGGCTTTCCTCGCCGAGACGGAGTCGGCAGGGGCCCGGTTCGGTGTCCAGGCCACGCCGACCTGGCTGATCGCAGGGGAAATGGTCTCGGGCCTGCGGCCGGAATCAGAGTTCGAGACCCTGGCGCGGAAGGCGATGCGGCAGGCGGGCTGAGGGCGCTGTCACACTAGCTGGGGGTGAAGCTTCCTCGCCGTCGCCTGGAGTACCGGGAGCACCCGCTGGAACATGTCGTCAGCGGGCAGCCGCTCGATGTGGCGAACAGCGGGAGCCCCGACACGAAGTTCTTCGTCCCGTCCAGCTCGCCGCGTACACCGACGTGCCAGCCGACCAGAAACACCAGGCGGTCGAGCCGGTCGCCGAAACCGCGCGTGATCACCGCCATGCAACCCTCCTCCTGTGGCCGGGCGGCCGCAATCCCACCGCTCCCACTTCCACTCGGCCGGTGGATCCCGATGTGGTACCCGCCCATGGCGACGTCATCGTCAGCGAGGGATCCGGTGATGAGGTTCTCCGCGGTGAGTACGTAGTGGCCCACAAACCGGTGTCAACCAACTGCCCGCCCCCGCTGAGGCCTGGTCCGGCCAGCAGTTGTCTCGTTACAGCTATTGACTGTAACGAAACTATGAGGCAGGATATTGATGCACGCCTCGCCACGCTGACGACGCTCGCGAAGGCCAGGCAGGCCTCATGGTGCAGCGGTCGAGGACTGGATACAGGGAGGTGCCTGATGAAGGCGATTGTGGTGACGGATGAGGCTGCGGGAACGGCCGGGATGACGCTGGTGGAGCGGCCCGAGCCGGAACTGGCGATAAACGACGTCGTTGTTCAGGTTCATGCGTCGGGATTCACCTCGGGTGAGCTGACGTGGCCCTCGACCTGGACCGATCGCCTCGGCCGTGACCGAACGCCGTCGATCCCTGGGCACGAGCTGGCCGGAGTGGTCACCGCCCTCGGCTATGGCACGACGGGGCTGTCGGTGGGACAGCGGGTGTTCGGCCTCACGGACTCGTATCGCGGCGGCGGGCTGGCGGAGTATGTGGCGATCGAGGCACGCAACCTCGCGCCGCTGCCGGGCGACGTCGACTTCACGGTGGGCGCGAGCCTGCCGATGCCGGGCCTGACCGCGTGGCAGGGACTGTTCGACCACGGCCGCCTTCAGGCGGGGCAGAGCGTCCTCGTGCACGGCGCGGCCGGCTCAGTTGGGTCGATGGTGACGCAGCTCGCACGTGAGGCTGGCGCCTACGTCATCGGCACCGGACGCGCCGCCGACCGTCAGAAGACGCTCGACTTCGGCGCGATGGAGTTCGTCGACCTCGAGAACGACGCTCTTGAAGACGTCGGCGGAGTCGACCTGGTGTTCGACGTCATCGGCGGAGACATCCAAAGGCGGTCCGCAGGCGTGATCCGGGCCGGGGGAACGCTGGTGACCATCGCCGGCCCGCCCGAGGCCCGGCCCGCGGACGGCCTGGCGGTCGACTTCGTTGTCGAGTCTGATCGTGCCCAACTGGGTGAGATCGTCCAGCGGGTGCGGGACGGACGACTGCGGACGAACATCGGCAACATCGCGTCCCTCGACGATGCCGTCGCCGCCCTCAACCCGACCGAGCGACGCAAGGGGAAGACGATCATCCACGTTCGTCCATAAGGACTCGGGGACAGCGACCGGTCCTGCCCTCCTCGTGGATCAGCGTCAGCCGCGTGGCCGGGGCGGTGAGGGGCCGATTGGTCCGCCGCGGATTCGGGATACCAAGCTGAACGGTGACCATCCGCCTAATCCCCGTCAGTGAGCCTTACCTGTGCGGGGCGCGCTGGTTCGCCGGGCACTGGACAAGCCGGGCGTGAGGCCGCATGCGCGGACCAGTGGTCCCTGGCCACCCGATGAAAATTCAGGAAGGGGACGATACCAATGGAGAACGCCGTGAATGCACCTACCGCCGGGGGGAGCGGTCAGATCGTGGTCGCCGGAGCGGGCTACGCCGGGCTACATGTCGCCTTGCGCCTGACGGCCAAGCTGCGCAACAACTCTGCGGTGGAGCTGACCCTGGTCGACCGGCACGACTACCACCAGGCGATCACCGAGCTGCCCAGGGTCGCCGGCGGCACCCGCGCGGCCGACGCGGTACGCATCCCGCTCCAGGACACTCTGTCCGAGCGGGTCCGCTTCGTCCAGGCCGAGATCAATGGTTTCGACCTGGCCGGCCGGCGGCTCCTCACCGGGGCGGGGCCGATCGGCTGGACGCGGCTGGTGCTGGCGCTGGGCAGCCGGCCCAACGA
>WNGB01012912.1_pt1 | contig 11284 bp, 3 predicted proteins | sample 5400681 | NCBI WGS metagenome assembly WNGB01 (sample SAMN13153367, study PRJNA577476) | soil metagenome | isolation source: 115 cm soil or saprolite under grassland replicate 2 | place: USA:California | collected 2016-06-15 | reverse complement strand
CGGCGTTACCGTCGGAGTTGGCGTTGGAGTAGGCGTAGGCGTAGGTGTTGCTGTCGGCGTTACCGTTGGTGTCGGGGTCGGCGTAGGGGTTCCTGTGGGCAGCTTGAAGGCATAAACTTTGTTGTCGGCACCGAAGTAAATGCGACCGCGAGCGACAATCCCGGTATTCCACTGGCGGGTGCCGCTCATCAATTCGTTAGCGCCGCCGCCTCCGTAAATGACCGCGCCTGTGTCACCATCGTAGCCGTGCAGGCGCTGGTCACCCGAAGTGGTCGTGCCGACCACCCATACAATCGTGTTACTGGTTCCATCAGTAGTTGTGACCCACGGTGATCCTCGGCCGTTTTGGCTTATCGGTCCCCACGCGAGGACGATCGTCGGTGGACCCGTGGCGGTAATCCTATACGCCTCGATCGCATTGCCGTCATTGTGAAACGCGAAATAGGTTCCCTGGCTCGTGTGGTAAGTAACGGCCGACGTTCCTCTTAGAGTGGTAGCCGAGACACTCGCTTGGGCCACCGGCGAAGCGATGCCACCGAGGTTATTTCGGTTAACCAAATAGGCATTTCGATCTTTGCCGAGGGCAAGCACAAGCTGGGAAGGCGTAGCTCCAGGCACATCGATCACCGTGGCGCTGACGCCGCCGAGATCGGTGTCGCCTAGATCGAGCGAAAACCAGTTGGTAGGCGCCCAATAGTCGCTCGGCTGACCGCTCCAGATCGGCCCGGCTTGCAAGCGGATGATCGCTTCGCCGCCCATCCAGACACCGTTTGTGCCAAATGTGTTGCCAGTGACCACGAACATGTTAGTGCCGTCACTCGCCACCCCGCCGTGCCCCCAGATCCCACCACCGATAGCATCTGTTGCCCAAGCCATGACGTCGGAGGGATTGTTGATCGCAACGCCGACTACCCAGCCGCGATAAGCCCCGCAGTCACCGAGATGCCCAGAGTAGGACACATAGACACGGCCATTTACCAGAGCCAGCCCGCCGCGCTCGTTCTGCACCAACGAAGTAAAGGTGATGCCGTTGTAGTTGGCGGTGGCATTCACATCGACAGGCCAGCCCGGATTGGTAATGCCGGTGTCCACGTTCAACGAATAAATAAAATGCTTCTTGGTCGCGCCGTCGATCATTGCATCGAAGAAAAGCGACCGGGACTTGAGATCGACCACCGGCGTGCCGGTGATGCCGAGCGGATTGATGTTCCCGCATGGAAGACCTGAGGTCACGGCCGGACCCAAGTCGGTCCGCTGCCAAATCACGGTGCCGGTCGTGGCGTTGAGCGCATACACGTTATTCGATTCGGTCACGGCAATGATCATCGGGCCGTTGGGGCCGCCCTCGATGTAAAGCGGCTGAGCGTAAACGTTGCCGGAAATCGTGCCATTAAAGGTCAGGTCGCGTGTCAGCCCGGCCGCAGCGGAAGGCGTAAAGCCGGCATCGATGTAAAGGCCATCGCGGGAAAGATTGTTGTGCTCCTGGGTAACGTTGAGCTGCGCGTTTGTTGGGAGAACCGCACTCCACAAACCAGCAACGGCGAGCGAGAAAATGGGAATTAGAGGTTTCATAGGTAAGTGCTCGATAATTCCGTGCTCCCTTTTACCACAATGCGCTGCCTTCTTGTCAAGCACTGCGGCCACAAGATTCAAATCCCCTGAATATCAGGTACTGAATCCAAGCCTGAACTTCCCTTCCCGTGTCATTTTCCTATCAGGCAACGGCTCGAATGGCTATGCCACGTTAAATCGCCCGCTCGCGAAAGCTTTCGGAGTTGAATCGCAACGAGCGCCTCTACAGCAAAAAACGCGGCGCCGCTTTTTCCCCTGCAGTTCTGGGAGCGGAGCACTGTTTGTTTAGCTGAAAGCGCAGAAGAGAGTCAAGGCTTTATTTTGTTTCCCGGATTTGGCTTCGCCACGTTAAATCGTTGAAGCGTTGAAGCGTTAAAGCGGTCCCGAACCCATAACAGCACGCGTTTTCATTCTGGGGAGCACACGCGCCCTCGCGTGTTGGTTTCGGCGCCCTCGCCGAAACAATCTTTTAGAAATTTTTCAGTTTTCTTAGCCCGCGAATCACCCAGCCTTCGCGCGCTACAGGCGGGCAGGCGCGAATAGACGCGAAAGGAATCCAAAAAAAATCTTGTTCAATTCGAAACAGCGGGCGTTTTTGTCATTCTGGGGAGCACAGGCTTCCAGCCTGTTCATCTCGGCAGCTTGCCGAGATGCATTGCGCGACTCCACGGGCACATCGCGATTCGGGGAGTTGCCGGCAAGTTGCCAGCAACTACAGGCTGGAAGCCTGTGCTCCCCAGAAGAAGGCGGACGCTAGCCGCAGGCACTCGCGAAATTCGCGAGTGCCTGCAAATGGACTGCAGGGTGTACCCTCCCTATGGCCGAGGCGGCGGCGTGGCGCGAGGCGTCGCGCTAGGCCCTGGAGTCGGCCGAGGCAGCGGCGTTACACTCGGGGTCGCAGTAGGCGTTGGAGTTGGTGGAGGCGTAGGCGTGGGCGGAGGAGTGGGTGTGGGTGTCGGTGTGGGTGTCGGTGTGGGTGTTGGCGTGGGTGTGGGTGGTGGGGTCGGGGGCGGCGTCGGCGTGGGTGTTGGGGTCGGTGTTGGAGTTGGCGTAGGCGTAGGCGTAGGTGTCGGGGTTGGCGTGGGGGTTGGAGTTGGAGTAGGCGTCGGTGTTGGTGTGGGCGTAGGTGTTGGGGTCGGAGTCGGTGTTGGAGTGGGTGTCGGTGTAGCTGTTGGGGTCGGAGTCGGTGTTGGAGTCGCGCCGCAGCAGAAGATTTCCATCGAAGCCGTTGGTGTGGTAGGAGCATAGCCACCTGCCAGATAGATGCGGCAGCCGTCCGTGTCGGTTGGGAAGTTGCGCCGCGCAGTAGTGAATGGCGTGCCTGTTGACCAGGTCCCGGCAACAGGATCGTAAATGTCCACCTCATTCGAGGGATTCGGCGCAGTTCTGCCCCCGCCCATGACCCACATCTGGCCATTAAGGGTTAGCGCCCGTGTCTCGCCTGTTGCCCTCGGTATGCTGGCAATGGTGCTGATAGCATCCGCCACCGGGTTATAGACAAAAGAGTCTGCAGCGTCTGTGATAACGCCGCCCGAGATAGCGCTGCCCCCACCCGTGAAGATGAGGGTGCCAATGGTTGTGGTCGGTAGGTAGCCGCGCGGAACAGGTAGAACGGCCGCCTTCTGCACCCAGGCGTTTGTCCCAGGCGTAAACTCCCAGATCGCGCTCGTAGCGTTACCCCCCGGAATGTTGAATCCACCCAGGATGTAGAGCTTGTTCTGGAAGATGGTGAAGCCACCGGGCAGAATGTTTAGCACCCCGTCCGGCCAAGGAGCAGCAACGGTGGTGAGGGCGTCGGTAACCGGGTTGTAACGGAAAACGCGGCCTGTAGCCGTCGTTCCTGTAGCAAAGCTGCCTCCTACACAGTAGATGTAGGGCGTGCCAGCGTCGGTGAGCACACCGCAAGCCATGTTGTTCACGAAGTTGTCAGGGTAGGTGGCTGCCTTGGTAGTCCAGCTGTTAGCAACCGGGTCGAATTCAAACGGATGAGTGAAATCACTGCCCGCCGCGTCGGAGCTGCGTCCGCCCATGGCGTAGAACTTCCCATTGGCCGCAAAACGCACGCCAACCGAACGGACGTCGACGCTAGGCATGTCGGGACCAGCCGACCAACCCGGTGTGCAACTGGGTGTGGCAGTCGGAGTAGGTGTTGGGGTCCCACAAGGTCCAACGGGCGTAATCGTTAGCGTCCAGCCGCCAGAGATCGTGCCGAGGTCGCCACCTGCGTCATCGACAAGGTAGAGGCTCCATGTCCCGTTGGGATTGGTCCCGTTGAAGATCGAGAGCGCTGAGCCGCCCAATGGCGCCGGAGCAGGAGCCGGCCAGGTGTCGCCTGTGCCGTAGTTCGCCGGCTGATAGGTGCCGGAACTAATTACCGTGCCGTCGGGCAGCGGAATGGCCGCGGCGTCGTCGAGAGTCACTGTTATATTCGTAACATCCGTCCCACCGCCAGCGTCAGACCAAATAATCGCGTTCTGCCCGGCCGGGCCGACGAGCAGAAAGTCGAGATCATCAGGGAAGGTGTGGGTGAGCCCGTTGATGGTGACGGTCACCTTCTGGACTGTTCCGGCGCCAGCGACGGTGATGTTCGACGGATACGGAGTCGCCGTCCCACTGTCGGGAATGGTGATCGGCGCTGAGTTGGTGAAGACAACCGGAGTGCATGTGGGCGTCGGTGTCGGTGTTGGCGTAGCGGTCGGTGTCGGAGTCGGCGTTCCGCATGGCCCCAATAGAGCCACATCGTCAACATACATCCCAGTGTCGTCGCCAAAGGCATCCTGGTGCACCAGGAACTTGATGCGTATCGTTTGCCCTGCGTAGGCGGCAAGATTCACCGCCGTATTGATCCAAGTCTGTCCGTTAGCACACTGATGAAAGATCGTTTGCAGGATAAGGCCGGTGCTATCCGTGATATAGGCATCCTGCCAGTCGAAGGTAATAGAGTCGGTGGTGAAGTCCCAGTGCCAGAAGCTCAGCGTGCCTCCGCCAGCGGGTACTGTGAACTGCTGATAGAACGAGCTGTCCCCGAGGGGCTCCGGTCCGGAGACATTACCTGCCAGTGCTGAAAACGTCCCACTGTGGACTTGGGCTGTGCTGATCACAGGATCAGCGTTGTGGCCATCAATTACCCAGGGTGGGAAGGTGCCGGTCTCGAATCCACCATTGACGATTAGCCCACTATCGCAGGGAGTAGGCGTTGGCGTAGGTGTCGCTGTTGGCGTGGGTGTCGCTGTTGCCGTTGGTGTCGGCGTTGGTGTTGGAGGCGGAGTTGGGGTAGCTGTAGGCGTTGCCGTTGGAGTTGGAGTTGGAGTACCAGCCGGACAGGTCCCCGGCTCGGAGAGGACCGCGGTGTCGATTCTCCAGCCCTGGCCCGAGCCGCTGCTGTCGCTGCCCATGCGCCAGCGCAAGACGATATTTTGCCCGGCCGCGGCAGCCGGCAGGTTCACGGTCGTCGTGATAAAGCCAGCTGATGTGTTGCCCCACGCCGAACGGCCAGCGAGGGGATTGGTGCAGCAGGTGCTAACCGTCGCAGTATATCCGCCAGTGACGAAGCTGCCGCCTGCAGTGATGATATCGGTGAAAGCGCCGCCGCCGATGCTGATCTCCAGCACGCCGCCGTCCCAGGTGTTGGGCAGGGTACTAGCCTCAAAGGTGTAGTTCTGCCTGAAGGTTAACTGCGCAATGTTGCTTGTGATGGCAATGGGTGGCGAGTCGAGCCGCTTGTCGCTAGCTACAGCAGGATCATTTACCCATGCCGAATTGGGCAGCGAATCGGCAACCGGCGTCGGCAATCCGGAATTTGAACTCTGCCACAAGATCATATCGGGGTCGATTGCATTTGCCGCCACCCAGCCTGGAGGCAGGGCCGGCGGGGTCACTCCGTCAAAGTTCTCGCTAAAACCGGGGACGTAAGCCCCGACAACGGTCACCGAGGCGCTGGCACTTCCGCTAGTGCTGCCAGGGCAGCCGTTACTGACCGTGAACGAGGCCATATTGTTGAGGGTAGAGCCACAGGTATCTGTGGTGGTGGCGCTGATCACATGCGCTCGCGTCGTGGTGCCGCCAGCCAGCGTAGTCGGACTGTAAACCAGGCTCTGGTTAGGCGGGCTCCCGCTAACCGACCACCCGGCATCGGTATTGGCGGCATCGATCGACCAGTTAACTCCGGGCGCGGCAGGAAGATTATCTGTGAAGGTCAGGCCGGTCGCCGTAAACGAACTATTATTGGTCAGCCTGACCGTGAATCCGATCTGGGAGCCGCTAGCCACGAAGGGAGCATCGGCGGTTTTGGTGATGCTGACCTTGGCTAATTGCGGACCGCTGTACGGGGTTACTTCATCCGCGCCGATATCAGGAGTGCACGGGTTCCGCAGGTCATTGTCAAAGTCGTTGGCGATCCCACTGATGGGCGTGGCTGCGGCAACGCAGAGGCTGGCTCCCTGTATGTGCAGGTTAACAGTGGCGGCATTTCCATTCGGATTAATAAACAGCGGATCGGCGGAGATGCTGTTGGCATCCTGACCTGTTCCCGTCTGCCAATTAGCCAAAGTGCATCCAGCAACACCGGGCGCCGTTCCCACACAACCACCGACGCCATTGGCAAAAAGATCGTTATAATTGGAGGTGACGCCAGTCAGCCCCAGAAGCGCAATAGCATAATTTGTGGCAGTGCCGGAGGCGTTACTGCGCGCGTTCCAGAAGATGTTATCCCTGTAATTGCGCGTCCCGGTGGTCACGTTGCTGACAAAGCCATAGGTGTTGCTCGATGAAACCACGCCGGTACCGCCGACATAAACGCTGTTGTAGTACAGATTGTTTGTTCCCGTCGCTGGGACTTCAAACATTCCGTAAATGGCATATCCAGCTGTGATCGGGGCGCCGGCGGCATCCACGCCGAGACGGACCATGTTGTTCTTATAAGTCCCTTGCCCTGCCACGGGAAGAATACCGGCCAACTGACTGGTAAGCGCTGTAGAGGTAATCGAGAGCGAATGAACAAAGTTTCGTTCCACCACATTCGCCGTCGTAGCCGGGAAGCTGCAATACAACCCATAGATTGAGTTGCTGATTGCGCCGGAATTGTTGCTCAGAGAATGAATGACGTTCTGCGAAATGACATTTGGGCCGCCGGCGGTTCCCGTTCCGGTCAAAACCATGCCGCTGACTACGATTAAATTCACGCCGTTGGAATTACCCGAGATGTTTTGGATAATATTTCCAGTTGCGGAAAGAACGGGCAGGCTGTTCTGAATACCATACATGGCATAGGCGCCAACCAGAAAATCGGTGATCGCGCCGGCCCCACTTCCGCCGATTTGGTTGTTATTCAGTGTCGCCGTCGCAAGCGTCGATGTACTGAGGAAAATCCCCCTGAATCCTCCGGTGCCTGTCCCTGTCCCATTAATCGTGATCGCACCGATTCCATTGTTCGAAATTGGATTCGAGCTCGAAGTAAAGTCGTAGATCCCGGCAAACGCCCCGGTCGCGCTTTCTGTGAAGGTGATGGTTGATGACCCGTCCAGGCTGCCGATCAGATTGCTCAGTACGTCATACCGGCCCCCCGCCAGAAAGATGCCACGGAAGGCCGAGCCGCTGCCTGTGCCTGTGCTTGCCGTGCTCTGGCTGATCCCCGAAATTGTATTCGCCTGAACGCTGGTTACCCCGGCCGTGGTGCCAGTAGTGAAGTCCAGTCCGACGAATAAGTTTGTAGATCCACTGATGGATGTTATTCCTGTCCCGTTGGCTGCGCCGAAGCCGACCGTATTTCCGATGACCGTTTGGTTAAACCCACTCGTAGTCACCAGGATGCCGGAATATTTCAGGGCGGTGCTGGTGAAGGTGCGCGGCGCGGTCTGGTAAATCCTGTTGTTGGCGACGAGGGTGTTGGCGGTGTTGCTCTGGAGATCGATACCGGCAACCGACGTCGTCGCGTTGAAAAAGTCGAAGACGTTATTGTTCCTGATGAGATTGCCGGTGTTGTGGTTTGGACTGACTGATCCAAGTGACATGACTCCTTTGGTCGGCAGGTTGGGGCCGGCTGGGCCGATGTTGTTAGCTACGATGTCATTGCCGCTATTGGCTCCACCGGTCGATGTGCTGATCAGAATATTTCCGCCGGCAACTGTGGTTGACGCGGTTGACGAACCCAACACCGAGCAGTTCGTGACCGTGTTATTTTGTGCGCTATTTATGAGGCGGATCGTGCTCGTGCCGGCAGTTGTCGCAACGGTCGTGTTGGAAATCGTCAGAGAATTGCCGCCCGAGTTCAGACCATCAATGGTCACGTTGTCCGCGCCGTTGAGATCGATCAGCGGGCTGCCTGCCGCAATAGCGCCGGAGACGGTTCTCACTCCGGTTGGCGTGATCAGAACCAAAGTGTAGTTCGCACCCCCAACACCGCTCGCGTTCAAAACCGCTGGCAGCGTCTCGATGGTGTCGCCGCAAACGCCAATGTTGATGACGCCGGTGTGCGTCCCTGCATTGATCGCATCAAACGCTTCTTTCAGAGTTGCGTAGTCGGCGTTATTTCCGCTATTGGTCGCTTCCACTCTGATGTTGCCGGCGCCACAGATGACTTCAGGCAGGTCCAGGAAATATTGATCCTTTGGCCCCGCGCCGGCGAGAGCGGACGTTTCGGCGGGCCGATAGACAAGATCGTCCAGATCCGGATGCTCGGATACCGGGACTGCTGGCGTTTTTATAACGTCGTCCTTTTCCGGCGATGCACCTTGCATATCCGGATTCGCCGCCGCCGGGACTTCCGATTTAACTGACTTAAATTCGGCGGCCTTGAAACTGGAGGCCAGTAAAATCGCAGAGACAGATATCAGAGCGAGAGCCAGTGTGATTTGGAGCGCTGAAGCGCGGGCAGAGTCGTTTTGTTTCTTTTTCATTTTATATTTTTCGGTGGGGGTGCGGGGGCGTGAGAAGTGCGTTTGCCTGGAACGCCGCAAGCGCTTCAAGCAACTTTTTAAACCTCTTTTGGGATGTGTTCAGGGGAAGGTCCGTAACGTGGAGCACGCTTTTAGTCAGGAGCGCGAAAGGGTGTCAAGAACTTATTTTCGGTTTTTATCGATTTTGTTTTCGCGTTAGAAAGGAGTTAATCCGGCAGCCGAATGACGAAAGAGGTTACCCGCGAATAACCCAGCCTTCGCGAGGCTTTCTTCAACACAGAGGCGTCGCAGAGCTCCGCCCTCCATCTGCCAGAAGACAAGATTACCCACGAAACACACCCGCCTCCGCCAAGGCTACGGCGTGGCAGGCCCGCCTTCGGTCGCCGCGGCGGGGCAGGCGAAATACACAAATTGTCACGAGACACGAATTGCACGAATTACCACGAATCTCATAACGTTCGACTCAATGCATTTGACCCGATTCGTGTGAACTCGTGAAATTCGTGTCTAAAAAGGAGGCGACGCGCGATCACTGATAACTGATAACTGATAACTGGGAATCAGGGCCTCGGCCGCGTTAGTTTATCACTTCGACGCCGTACTTCTCGAATCGCTCGTCGTCAGTCACGACTGCAAGATTATTCAGCCTGGCGGCCGCAACGATAAATCGGTCGCATGGATCGTCATGAATGCGCGGCAATTCTGCCGCGGCGATGCAAACATCCATTTCCAGCGGCAGGACTGTTAAGCCGTGATGGTTCACGATTTTCTCCAGCCAATCGTTAGGTGGCGCGGGAAGTTGCAATTTTCCCCTGGCCGCTTTGAGGCTGATCTCGAAACCGCTAATTGCCGAGACATAGATTGCCGGCGCTTGGTTGATTTGTTTCAAGATCGGCCTGCGCAGCTTCTTGCTGCCGGCCGCCAGCCAAAGCAGCGCACACGTATCGAGAATCATCGGCTGACTGCCGGCCATTCCTCGGATGAAAGCGGCTCAACCGGGTCGTATTTGATCTTGATCTTGCTCAGAGCAGGATGAGGCCGGATCCGGGATTTGTGTTTATGCGGGACGAGATCGGCGACCGGCTCTCCGTTTCGGCAAATGACCACGCGTTGATTGCCCTTTTCCACTCTTGCGAGCAAGCGGGAAAATGCCGTTTTGGCCTCGTGCACGTTCACCGTTTTCATTGCGCGAGGTTAGTCCGCTTAGTCCATCGTGTCAAGATCCTCGACGCGTGCCGGTCTGCATTACATCTGTGTCGATCTGTGTTCATAGCGCGGCAGGCGCATCAATGACGAAGCCCGAATGACGAATGACGAAGGAATATTGAAGCACGAATGACGAAAAAGGTTGCCCGCGAGTCACCCACCACGGCGGGCAGGCAGCGAATTAACGCGAATGATTTTTCGCCGGAATTTTTTCGCGTTAATTCGCGCTCGCCACGGCGTAGTCCGTCCAAGGCGAAGGCGGGTTATTCGCGGGCAAATCTGCTTTCCCTCTCTTACGTTGTATGACGGTTTGCATTCCATCTGTGTCGATCCGTGCTCATAGCGCGGCAGGCGTATCAATGACGAAGCACGAATGACGAATGACGAAGGAATATTGAAGCACGAATGACGAAAAAGGTTGCCCGCGAATCACCCACCACGGCGGGCAGGCAGCGAATAGACGCGAATGATTTTCTTTCGGGAATTTTTTCGCGTTAATTCGCGCTCGCCACGGCGTAGCCCGTCCAAGGCGAAGGCGGGAGCTCCGTCATTTGGATTTCGTCATTGTTTCGGATGTTAAACGCAGTCTCTCTGAATTTTCGCGTTTTTTCGTCTGTTTCGTGGGCAAACTGTAGCTGCCCCGAATGCGAATCCTTTCGGTGCTATCGAGGCGCTCAGCGCGCGAATAATGCGACCCCGAACGCTTTCGGGGCCGCTACAAAAAGCAGCAGGCACTCGCGAAACTCGCGAGTGCCTGCAAATAGGACTTAGGGTCTAACCCCTTTCCTAGGGTCGAGGCGGCGGCGTGGCGTTAGGCGTCGCGCTGGGCCCGGGAGTCGGCCGAGGCAACGGCGTCGGACTAGGCGGAGGCGTTGGAGGCGGAGTTGGGGTTGGGGTAGGCGTTGGCGGCGGAGTTGGGGTTGGGGTAGGCGTTGGCGGCGGAGTTGGGGTTGGAGTTGGAGTTGGAGTAGGTGTGGGCGTTGGTGTCGGGGTTGGCGTCGGTGTTCCGCCACCGCATATTGACGCCGGCGTTACCGTCACGGTGTAGGAAGCACACCCTGCATTAGGGGTCACTTCGCTTACCACCACAACAAAGGTCTGCCCGTTAGCAACGTCAAACGAGAACGCTTGATCCGGATTTGGGCTGGAGCCCGAATCTCCGATCCAATTGGTGCAGACGTTGTTTGGATCAAAGCTACCCAGATACGCTCCCGTGAAGATGAAGTTCGTGCCCGTGCAAGCGGTATTGGTATCCACCGTCACGCACTGACTCACGCCCGTCGTGTTGGTGAAGGTGTAGGCATCGTAATGCCGCGGAGTCGGATCACCAAAGACCGCACATGTCGTACTCGCTGGGCAGGTTTGGGGAATACCGCTGCGGAAGAGTCGATCAATCTGCGTGGGATCGCTGCCTGTGATGCTTCCATTGATCGTGCAACCGCCGGGCGTCGCCGTGGGCGTCGGTGTGGGCGTTGGTCCGCACACGGTCCCTAGCGATACGTCATCGACATACATGCCGGTGAGGTCGCCGAAGTTATCCAAATGCACCAGGAATTCGACGCGCACCGTCTGCCCAGCAAACGCGCCCATGTCCACCGTCTGGTTGACCCACG